>ERZ778518.1475-NODE-1475-length-15722-cov-4.036318_pt1 | contig 15722 bp, 15 predicted proteins | sample MGYA00510340_ERZ778518 | MGnify/ENA primary metagenome ERZ778518 (study PRJEB29527, sample SAMN07138967) | mouse gut metagenome | material: feces | host: mouse | place: China:Nanjing | collected 2016-01-25 ...
ATTGAAGGCGCTGCAAAAAGTCGGCCGGAGCTAAAAAAGCACACACCAAAAAAAGAAACTCCGCAGGAGTTTCTTTTTTTGATTTCTCAGTTATTCCGGCTTTCGATATAGTGCTCGATCATCTTTACCGTTCCATCAAGTCCTAACCGGCTGCTGTTGATGCAGAGGTCATACCCTCTGGAATCGCCCCACCGATACGGGGAATAGCTGTTATGATAGTGTTTCCTGTACCGGTCGTGCCGGTTCATCTTTGATACGGCATCACCGATGGATAAGTCAAATTTTTCACTTACCCGGGTCACTTTATCGTTTCGGTCAGCAAGAATGAAGACCGAGATCAAATTCCCGTGATCTTTCAAAACCGTTTCTGAACACCGTCCAACGACGACGAACGACTCCCCGCTGTCTGCTTTCTTTTTCAAATATTCAAACTGCAGTTCCGCCAGATGCTCTTCCATCGAATTGGAATGCCCCCGCACTTTTCTGGAAATAAGCGGGATTCTCGGTTTCTCGTCATAGTCTTCGAAATGCTCTGCCTTCAAACCTTTTTCCTCGGCAATTTCATCCAACATATTCCGATCATACATCGGGAGGTTCAAATCTTTGGCAATCTGTTCTGCTATCGCGTGCCCGCCGCTTCCGTACTCGCGATTGATTGAAATAATGATCTGTTTTTCCATCCGCATTCCCTCCTTTTATTTTAAACCATTAACAGTAACGCGCAAAAATGATCAGCATGGAAACAGTCACCACAATGATCGTCGCCGGTGCTGCTGTCTTACAGTATTTGCCCCAGCTGATCGGATACCCATTTTTCAGTGCTACTGAAGTGCCAACTACATTCGCCGACGCCCCGATCGGAGTCGCGCTGCCACCGATATCGGTTCCCATCGACAGCGCCCAGGAAAGCGTATCCAGATCGACGCCCGGCTGTGTCATCGCGAGACTCCTGACAACAGGAATCATCGTCGCCGCAAACGGAATATTGTCCACAAAAGCGCTTGCAATCGCCGAGAGCCAGATTATGATCGCCACCATCAGCATCAGATTTCCGCCGCTGATCTTTCCGATAAATCCTGCTATGATCTCCAATACACCCGTCTGCTCCAATCCACCTACTACCATAAATAAACCAATGAAGAAAAGAAGCGTCTTGTAGTCCACCTTTTTCAAAAGCTCTAACGCAAAACTTCCCGCTGTGATAAGTGTGACGACCGCGATCACCGCACCGATAAACGCAACCGTCAGACCTGTCTGGGCATGTGTCACAAGCATGACGACCGCGCATCCGAAAATGACACAGCTCGTCGCAAATTCACGTTTGCTCGTGATCGCAGCTTTCGGATCTGGAAGCACCGACGGATCCACTTTCTCATTTCCCTCACGCATCAACTCTTTACGATATGCGAGATAGAAGTAAATAATGACAATAATCAGGCTGATACCGGCGATCACACCCGTATTACTGAGGAAATCCCAAAAGGAATACCCGAGCGATGTACCGATGATGATATTCGGCGGATCCCCGCACATCGTCGCCGAGCCGCCCAGATTCGCACAGAAAATTTCTGACAGGATCATCGGGACCGGGTCGATCTTTAACAGTTTCGCCAACTCCACCGTAACGGCCGCCAAAAACAAAATAACCGTAATACTGTCGATAAACATAGCCAGAACAGACGACATAAGCATAAACGCGATAAAAAGCGGTATCGGCTTATAATGCACAAGCTTCGCCAGCCTCATACAGAGCCACTGGAAAAATCCCGCTTTTGCCATACCCTCGACCATGATCATCATACCCGCGATAAATATGATCGTTGACCAGTTGATCCCGCTGGATGACTCCCCGGACTCCTTTGCCACATACCAGAAATCTACAGTAAAAATACTTTGCAGATTCAGGGTATCAATGACTGCATCTATGCTGCGCATTCCAAAACCGAACACAAGAAGCAGCGTCAAGATACCGCAGCCGATCGTGATATTCTGCCGTTCAAAATGCTCCATCACGATCATAATAAACATAACAACAAAAATCACCAACGCCAAAATCTGTGCAATCGTCATTGCTATCAATCCTCCTATACTGAATACCGTCTCCCCTTTTCCTTTATGTAAAACGATATTTACTTTTTATCCGTACTTTATAATAGCACCCATGTTCACAAATACAACTGGCAATTTGCACATATTTTTTCTCTAATTTTCATTATTTTTGTATAAAAGGCTCTTTTCAAATTCGTCTAAAATTTCCTGTGACGGCGCTTTCGTTGCCAGACTGAATATGACAATACACAGCAGGCTGATGATAAAGCCGACAAGAAGCGAATAAATGCCCGTCGCCGCATAGATCGTCTGACCATTTACGAGCGGCAGGTAATCCCATATGATGACTGTTAATCCACCGGATACGATCCCGGCAACCGCACCGGCAAAATTCGTCCTCTTCCAAAACAGTGAGCAGACGACGATCGGCCCGAATGCGGAACCGAGGCCGGCCCACGCGTCCGATACGAGCCCCATGATACTGCTGTCCGGATCCCATGCAATAAAGAACGCCAGTACCGCCACGACGATCACAGTGATCCGGCTTACTTTCAAAACTGTCTGATCCGATGATTTTGGTTTCAGTACATTTTTATAAATGTCTTTGGAGACAGAAGAAGCACAGACCAAGAGCTGGGAATCCGCGGTGGACATGATCGCGGCCAGTATACCGCAGAGAAACAGTCCCCCGACAAACGGCAGCGCGAGGTTTTCATTAAATACCGTATTGATCAGTTTGATAAATACGCTCTCCGCATCACCCGCTTCCAAAACCGGCGCCAGGAACGCACGCCCGACCACACCGATGACGCACGCCATCACAAGTGAAAGGAAAACCCATACAATCGCGATAACACTAGATTTTTTCAGTTCCTTCTCATTTTTTACCGCCATAAACCTTACCAGGATATGGGGCATTCCGCAATATCCAAGTCCCCAGGCAAGCTGTGATAAAATATCAACAAACGAATACGGTTTTCCGCCATTTGAGAAAAGGCTCATATAATCGCTGTAATTGACACCGGTAGCTGTAAGGCGTTCCACAAAATCCCCGCTGATCGTTCCATATGCTACCAGCGGCACGACCAGGAGCCCGACCAGCATGAGCATTCCCTGGATAAAATCCGTCGTACACACGGCGAGAAACCCGCCCAAAAACGTGTAAACGAGGATCACCGCCGCTCCGATCCCGAGCGCCAGATGATAATCTACACCAAATACCGTGTGAAACAGCTTCCCGCCCGAGGCGAGTGCCGAAGCCGTGTACACGAGGAAAAAAATGACGATCACAATAGATGATATGAACAGGAGAATCCGTTTTTTATCATGATAACGGTTTTCCAAAAATTCTGGAAGCGTTAGGGAATTTTTTGCTACGATCGTATACCGCCTGAGCCGTTTCGAGATCAGGAGCCAGTTTGCTACCGTCCCGAGAAACAGGCCAATGGCAATCCACGCCTGTCCGGTCCCCAATGCGTAAATAGAACCCGGCAGTCCCATCAAAAGCCACCCACTCATATCGGATGCCTGCGCTGACAGGGCAGCCACCCATCCATTCAAACCACGTCCACCTAAGAAATAATCTTCCGTACTGTTCGTTTTCTTCATCGACAATATACCGATCACAACCATTAACATCAGGTATGCGATAAACGCAGACAGCACGATCACTGAATCTGTTGACATAAAATCCTCCTACTTTCGTTATGTATTTTAAGAGTATTCTACCATATTTTCCGGTTTTATGCTATACTTAATTCAAGACAACAAAGCAGATGCCTATTATGGCTAAGAAATGGGGGATTTTATGGAACGGTTCGTGGATTTGATCCATAAGAAAAAACTTGGCAGGGAGCTTTCCGGCAGCGAGATCTCATATATGGTCGAGGGGTATTGCAATGGCAGCATCCCCGATTACCAAATGTCGGCCATGCTTATGGCTATCTGTTTTACCGGGATGAACGACCGTGAACTCACGGCGCTGACACTGGCGATGCGGGATTCCGGTTCTGTCAGCGACTTATCTCCGATCAGGGGCATCAAGGTTGACAAACACAGCACAGGCGGCGTCGGTGATAAAACGACACTGATCATCGGCCCTGTTGCCGCGGCATGCGGGATACCTGTCGCGAAGATGAGCGGCCGCGGCCTCGGATTTACGGGCGGGACGATCGACAAACTCGAATCCATCCCAGGCTTGCGCACCGATCTGTCAGCGGCAGAATTTTTCCAGGCGGTACACAACGCCGGCATATGCGTGAACGGACAGACCGACGATCTTGCACCCGCGGACAAACGGATCTACGCGCTGCGCGATGTGACTGCCACCGTCGAAAGTATTCCCCTGATCGCCGCCTCGATCATGAGCAAAAAACTGGCGGCCGGGAGCGATAAGATCCTGCTGGACGTGACAACTGGAAACGGCGCTTTTATAAAGGATTATGAACAGTCACTAGCTCTGGCACGGAAAATGGTAGCGATCGGAACGAATGCCGGGAAACAGACTGTCGCACAGCTGACTTCGATGGATGAACCTCTCGGTTTCGCGATCGGAAATAATCTGGAAGTAAAAGAAGCGATCGACGCCCTGCACGGAAACGGCCCGGACGATCTGATGCGTGTCTGCGATACGCTGGCGGCACATATGATCTCACTCGGGAAAGAGATCCCCTTTAAACAGGCGGAAACGGAAGCAAAGGGCGCGATCAAGAGCGGCAGGGCGTGGGAAGTGTTTCTTTCCATGGTGGAGCAACAGGGCGGCGACACATCTTATATGGAACACCCGGAAAAGCTGCCCGCCGCGCCAGTCACAATCGAGTACCGGGCAAAGGAAGATGGGTATATTACTTCGATGGATACCGAGGGATTCGGCGTGGCCGCCGGGTTACTTGGGGCGGGCAGGAGCCGGAAGGATGATCCGATTGATTTTAGCGCCGGCATCGTTCTCCGGCATAAGATCAATGATCTTGTACAGAGGGGAGATGTATTGGCGACACTGCATACGTCGAAAAAAGAACTGGCAGAAGCGGCGGCAGGGCTGCTGGATGGCTGCTACGGGTTTTCGGACAGGGAAACGGAGCCGGTGAAACTGATCGGGGATGTCGTCAGGTGACGGGGGCAGCCAGCCAAAAACCGTTAGAAGGGGTTTTTACAACCCCTTCTAACGACTAGAACATAGGCGTTTGCGAAACGCCATAAGCCGCATAAATATGGCATATTTTTTTGCTAAAAAACCACTTGAAAAACCCATCGTGAGTGCACGTGTGGATCCCCTTGTACAACATCAACCTGCGGCAGAATGGTTCATATTTATCCTGAAAAAGATCTTCGTGCATATCCCGGTATTCTTCGTGGAACCGAGGAATGGGATAACACATACAAAACGTTTCATGCGGATTTTATTCTCGCAGAAATTACTTAACTTATTACTGTTATCCTTGCAGACAAAATTCATCACCATGAATACATTCACAGCTACAGCATAACTACCCATACCTCTTTGATCAGTGAATCCATATACCCATAAACTGCCATTAGCAAATGTCATTGACCCTCATCTGCTCCCTCTGTCAAGAAACAGTTAACCTTGCGTTTATGCGCCAAAATGAAACAGAACATGTCCCATTATCCTCTTCAAAAATGAAACATCTGCATGTATAATAAACGTTAAGGACAAATTAAAAAAATGGTCACATAACCATCGGAAGGTAAGGAGAGAATGCTTATGAAAGTCAAAGAAAACAAAAAATTCATGCGATATGGCAGACGAATGGTAAGCTGTTTTCTTTTCGGCGCGCTGGCACTATCGAGCATCCCGTTTTCGGGAAACACGAAAGGAGGCCGTCCATTGAACATATCTTATGCGAAAAGCCGGCAGACACCACCGCTGCAGCTCCAATACGATGAACCAGCCAAAGACTGGGAATCCCAGGCGCTGCCGATCGGCAACGGAAGAATCGGCGCCATGGTATTTGGCGACGTGGGTAATGAAAAGATTCAGGTAAATGAAGAAACCCTCTGGTCCGGCGGCCCGGGCGCCAATGCTTCCTATGCCGGCGGCGACAACTCCCATTCGAAAGAAGAGGTGCATACCGCCCTCCAAAACGTTCGGAAATCCATACAGGACATGGTAAATGAATTTTCCGAAAAAAAAGCCGCTCACTTTGACGACAATGGAAAACTGGTCACTCAAAATTATACCGATCTGCTGAGCGATTCCTCATTTTCCAAAAACCTGAACATGTTAAAAGGCGAAAAGAACAATTTTGGATCCTATCAAACACTCGGCAATATCCGGATCACTGACCGGACTTCAGCTTCTGACACTGAATACAGCGATTACTTGCGCAAAACAGATCTTGACAACAGTATTGGCTCGGTACACTACGTATCAAACGGCATCACATTCGACAGGGAGTATTTTGTCAGCAACCCATCAAACGTACTTGTGATAAAACTTACGGCAGATCAGCCGGGCGCCATTACAAAAGATTTTTCTCTGGAATCCGAGCAGCGCAAAAAAGAGATTTTTGTCAATGAAGAACAGGCGACTGTCACCATGACAGGACAACCCTCTGACCAAAAAGACAATGGACTAAAGTTCGCCCAGCAGATCAAAATCCTCACGGAAGGCGGAACCGTACAAAAATCGTCCGATACTGCTCTGTCCGTCGAAGGGGCGGATTCCGTCACTGTCATCATGGGTGCCGCTACGAATTATCAGGTGGATGCCTCCGGCACGACCTACGATTATTTTAAGCCAGGTGAACCACTTGACGATGTCGAACAAACGATATCGGCGGCCGTCGAAAAGGGGTATGACTCGATACGGGAGGAACACATCAACGATTATAAAAATTTATTTGACCGCGTAACACTGAATTTAAACGTTCCCCAGATGCCGGATAAAATGACCGATGATCTGCTTGCCGCGTATGGGAAAGAGAACACCACCGAGGAAGACCGCTATCTGGAAATGCTGTTTTACCAGTACGGGAGATATCTCCTGATATCCAGTTCCCGGGAGAACAGCGTGCTCCCCGCCAACCTGCAGGGAATCTGGGCGCAGGGACTCTCGCCGTCATGGGATTCCGATTTCCACACCAACATTAACCTGCAGATGAATTACTGGCTTGCGGAACAGACAAATCTGACCGAGTGCCACACAGCAGTGATCCATTACATAAACAGTCTGGTGGAAAAAGGGAAAGTAACGGCAAAAAAATATTACTGCCAGCAGGACGGATCCGATGTGCGCGGCTGGGTGATCCACCACGAAAACAATATATGGGGAAATACCAGTCCCAGCAATTACACGACGGCTTTCTATTTTCCAGCGGCTGCCGCTTGGATGTGCCAGGACATCTGGGACAAATACCAGTTTAACAGCGACAAAGACTTCTTAACGGAAAATTTCGATACGATGCTGCAGGCGGCGCTGTTCTGGGTCGATAATTTGTGGAAAGATGAGCGCGACGGGACACTGGTCGCAAATCCGTCCTACTCACCGGAACACGGCGTTTTTTCCCTTGGATGCACGAGCGACCAGGCCATCATCTGGGAATTGTTTGAAGAAGTAAAACTTGCCAGTGAGGTTCTCGGGAAAGAGAATGATCCTGAGATCAGGGAAATCACCGAAACACAGAAGAAATTGTATATGCCGAAAGCAGACCGCCTGGGCGGGCAGCTGGCGGAGTGGAAAGATGAAACTACCCTTGAAGTTACGAACTCAGATAAACACCGGCATCAGAACCATGTCTCGATCCTCCACCCCGGCACATATGTCTCAGCCGGACGGTCTGACTGGGACGATGAAATGCTTGAGGCGATCCGGGTTACACTGGAAAAGCGAGGTGACGGCGGTACCGGCTGGAGCAAGGCATGGAAAATCAATATGTGGGCGAGGATGCGGGATGGCGACCGGGCCAAAAAACTTTTGAGCGAACAGCTCACCGGCTCCACCCTGAAAAATTTGTTTGACACTCATCCGCCCTATCAGATCGATGGTAATTTCGGCGCCGTATCCGGCATCACGGAAATGCTCCTGCAAAGTCAGGGCGATGCGATCGAACCACTAGCTGCCCTTCCTCCCGACTGGGATACTGGTTCCATCAGCGGCGTCAAGGCAAGAGGGAATTTTGAACTGGATCTCGCCTGGGAAAATGGCAGTCTGAACGAATGCCGGATCACGTCCCACAGCGGGAACTCATGCAAAATAAAGTATAAGAAAATCGGCAGCCTGAATGTATATGACGAGACAAATAAGCGGTATGTAAACGCGGAAACATCTGGTGATACCCTTTCATTTCCGACAACAGCCGGGACTGTATATGTCCTAACCAGCGACACGGCCCTGCCGGTCGTAACCTCACCTCCTTCTGATGAGCCGTCTGTTTCGCCAAACGACACATCGTCATCGGCCGCGCCGACTCCTGACACGCAAAAGGTGTCTGGCGGCAAGGACAAAAAAACTCTGAAAATCGGCTCTACGGTGGAACAGAAAGGTATGACATATAAAGTCACATCCAAAACGGCTGTTCAGTTAAAAAAAGTGGCCTCGTCAAAGAAAACCCTTGTGATACCAAATACGATTACTGCGGCAGGCAAAAAGTATTCGGTAACTTCCATCGCGAATAACGCTTGTTCCGGCCGAAACATAACAAAAGTCACTATAAGCAAAAATATGAAAAAGATCGGGAAAAAGGCATTTGCAAATTGTAAAAAACTGAAAACCGTGATCATAAAATCTACCGGGATCACAAGCATCGGAAAACAGGCTTTTTACAAAACCAGCCAAAAGATCAAGGTAACACTGGGTCAAAAAGCAGCCGCAAAATATAAGAAAATGTTGAAGAGGGGGAAGCTTCCTTCAACGGCAAAGTATATCTATTCATAAGAAAAAAGGATACACTACAGATGAAATAACGGACCGGGCCGCAGATAGGATGTTCCATTAATCTGCGGCCCGGTTTCCATCCGTAAAAATCCTCCCGCAGCTTCTCCTTTTCGCCCCCCGCAATAAAATAACCCGTTTGTGCCATTTCGTACAATTTAGTGTCCGCAAATAACGTCAGCGCATCCACGGAGATAAAATACGGATTCAGCCCGCTAAACAGTCTGGCACTGCTCCAAAATATCATCCGCCGTATAACCTTTTCCGCAAGGGCAAGCGCCGCATCATCCCCGCTCTCTATCCCGATGCTCAAGCCGTTCACTCCCATTGCCCGCCAACACAATAACTTTCGCCTCTGAAACCGCCGACAGTCCCTTTGTGCTCCTCACGACCACGGGTCGCACCCTAATTCCCCGTACTCTTATAATACTTCACGCTAACCCGCCAAAACAAATACGCTCCCATATACATGGCAATTCCGACAACCGGCGTCATATACATATACAGCGCCGGAAACTGCTGCACATCCGTCTTCCGCAGAAAAAACTGCGCTGGAAAATAATTCACAAAAGCAAACGGCACCACATAGATCATCATATACTGGATCGCCTTGTGAAAAATACTGACCGGATAACCCGCAAACTTCCTTAAATTCCAATAAAACACCGATTTAAGCGTATTCGTACGTATAAGGTAAAATTGCAGTGAGGCGAGAACGAGAAAAATGGCCCCCTGGATCATAACCCCGCCAATCACGGCAGTGATATAATACAATACGGTATAAAGATTCCACTGCACCCCTACCTCCCGTGCCGATATGACAAACAGCACGATGCCAAGCCCTCCATGACCAATGGCGGCAAACCAGTCGGAATCACTTGTGATCACCTGGAACAAAAGCCCCCTCGGCCGGAGGAGAAATCGGTCGAACTTACCAGAATGTATATGTTCCGAAAAATCCCGCAGCCCGGTAAAAAAAATAATGAGGATACCATATGTCAAAAACAGCAGGCTGTACAGGAAAAATATTTCCCTGCCATTCCAACCGTTCAGGGAATCAAATTTGATCAGTGTGAAATAGATCACTATGATTCCGGTTGACTCGCGCAGAAATACTGCCAGCGACCGCAGAACCGCATCGATCTTATACTGAAACCAGGCCTTTATCGTCAGCTTTGTATACTCGGCAGCCGTCTGCCAAACATTGTATTGCTTCATCGTCTTTTCCTCCACTCGGATCAACCTCCCTGAATAACCAATTTCCGGATCCCCTGCCGCCAGATGACCTCCCCGGTCAGAGCGAGGACAACGATCCAGAAGATCTGCCGGAGAAACGACAGCCAAATATCTTCCCCCGTCATCTGCCCCAGATAGATCTTCACCGGCTCAAAATAAATCAATGGAAACGGAGTGACCCGGATGATCCCCTGCACCCAGTCCGGCATAAACCACAGCGGAATCATGGAACCGGACAGTACATTTACGAATACATTTTTGATCGTCCGCAGGCTCCATGTATTAATGATCCAAAAAGACAACGTCTGAAAAATGAAATTCAGAGTCCATAACACCAGGAAACCAAGAAAAACACTGACCAAAAACGCAGCAAAAGCCAAAACGGAATACGGCCTCTCCATTCCGACCACGATAACCGCTACCATGACTGCAGGGGCAAACCGAAACAGCATCTGAAAACCGATATTCCCCAGATCGGATGCCAGCAATATCCCACGGAAACTGATGGGTTTCAAAAGCTCCGTCCCGATGCTCCCATTATGGATGCGATACGGCAGGTACCCCTCATCCAGACGAAAGGCAGCATCCAGGCCAATCGACAAGATGAAGTTTGTCGTCACCATAGCAAACGTGATTCCATCCATCTCTTCCCGTCCGCCATAAAGCGCGCGGTAAATACACCAAAAGATAAACACATTGAGGCAGGTGTCCACGATTCCCATAAAATTGTCGAAACGAAACGCCGTGTTCGCCAAAAAAGCTTGTCTGCTATATGCCAGATACCGTCTCATGCAAAATCCCCCTCTCCAGGCTGCTCATCCTCTCCCGGCCGCTCCGCGTTTCTGATCTGCTCGCCCTGGTAGATCCGCCGGATGATGCTCTCAACTTCCGGCTCAGTGATCTGCAGGTCCGCCACCGGATAGCGATTCAGAAGGAATGACATCAGGTCATTGATCTGCACCTCATGGCTCTCAAAAGAAAACCGGTATTTTCGTCCATCGAGCTCATCCGTTCTTTCAATCTTCACATGCGGGACCGGCTCCACATCCATCACCCTCTCAAACTCCACATCGATCTGACGCATTGTCGCGAATTTCTCCCGGATACCAGAAAGGCTGCCGTCATAAATTTTTCTTCCTTCATCTATGATGATCAGTGACTTACAGGTTTTTTCGATATCCTGCATATCATGGGTTGTAAAGATCATCGTGATCTCCTCCCTCTCATTCAATTCCCGGATAAACGAGCGGATCGTCTCCTTGCCAACGACATCCACCCCGATCGTCGGTTCATCAAAAAATACGATCTTAGGCGCATGCAGAAGCCCCGCAACAATATCCGCCCGCATCCGCTGCCCGAGAGAGAGCTGCCTCACGGGCTGTTCCAGAAAACTTCCCATATCGAGCATCTGCGTATACCGGTCAAGCCTCTCTTTATATTCGCGCTGGGGAATGCGGTAAATGTATTTCAAAAGCTCAAACGTGTCGATCGGCGGCAGATCCCACTGGAGCTGGGATTTCTGTCCAAACACGACCCCGATTTTTCCCACATACGCCTTCCTCTGCTTAAACGGGATAAATCCATCTACGCAGATGCGCCCGCTGTCTGGATGTAAAATCCCGGAGAGCATTTTTATCATCGTAGACTTTCCCGCCCCGTTCGGCCCGATAAATCCTGTCATATCCCCTTTTTCGATGGAAAATTCCAAGTCGTCTACCGCCTTGCGGTATTCATACCGGGGACGGACAAGGTTGGCCGCCAAACCCGCCAGACCCTTACTCCTCTTATTCACACGAAAAGTTTTATTCACATGCTCTGCCTCAATGAAACTCATAAAAATCCTCCATTCTACGTTTCCCTTTTCTCTCATACAACCATCAATGATGCGTCTGCAGCTCACAGATCACATCCTCCAGAGACGGTCGCCGCATATTGATCTTTTCAATACGGCCCGTTTCCTGAATGCCGCGCAGCAGTTCCGCCGCCGTAATATGATTCCTGTTGTAATCCAGGCACATCGTCCGCCCCTCCTGCTCATATCGGACAAACGGAAGATCCTGTAAATCCGGAACACGGTCTGTAAATGTCATTTCCAACCGGTTGACAGGTGCCATTCGGCGCAGAAGTTCCATTTTGCTGCCATAATATAAAAGCTGTCCCTGATCGAGCACAATGATCCGCTCGGCAATTGTTTCAATCTCCTCCATATGGTGGGTGGAAATCATGATCGTGCGACCTCTGTTTCGTTCTGCCTCTACCGCGTTCCTAAATATTTCTTTAGCCCCTGCATCCATCCCGATACACGGTTCATCCAGAAGGATCAGCTCCGCCGGGGCGAGAAAAGCAAGTACCGTCTCTGCCCGCCGCCGAAACCCCAGCGATACATGTTTCAATGGCTTATCACAAAATGTTTCCAGAGAAAACAGTTCGATCAATTCGCTGCTCCTCTTTTTCAGTTCACACGACCCCATGCGGTATGCCGCTCCCAAAAGGGACAGCGCTTCCCGCAGCGAATGCTCGACATTTGTATTCGACTGGTCAGCCAGTAAAATGCTGACCTGACCTGCCAGCCGCCTCCGGTCACGGACCGGGTCAAACCCATCTACCCTTACCCTGCCGGCATCCGGCCTTAACGCCCCGCCAATGAGCGTAAGAAGCGTTGTCTTCCCCGCTCCGGTCGGCCCGACAAGTCCGACTGTCATCCCTTTCGGCACATGAAGGGAAATATGCCGGAGCGCTTGAACTGAAGCTTGTTTTTTTCGCCGAAACACCTTCGACACATCATCAAGTAAAATCATGACAACCTCCATTTTCTACAAAAATATATACCCTCACAGAACAATCTGCAAGGGTATTGGGATAAACGGTATCCACACAGGGACAAACGACCGGCCTTGATCCTCACTATTCAGAAGGAATCAGAGCCACCGCGCAAAACATTTCATCTTTCTCAAAAAATTGACACTCCCCACCATATTTCCCGATGATCTGCCGGATCTGTCCCACCCCGTAACCATGCTCTTCACCGGCTTTTTCAGACTTCAGCTGCGGGTTTTTCTCCAGCACCGACCGGGCAATACTATTTTTCACCTGTATCGTCTCATACCCCCGCCTGAGCGCTATCTTTACAACAATTTCCGGTTCTTCTTCCCCCTCACGCGCTACAGCGCCCTCGATCGCATTGTCCAGCAGATTTGAAAGAAGAGACACAAAATCCACACTGTCCATTTTTCCAAACGCTAGATTCTCAATCTCGGCCCTGACACAAAGTCCTCTGGCGTAAGCCGCCTCCAGTTTCCAGTTCAACACATAATTCATCACGCTGTTTCCGGTTTCTACATACGTATAAATGTGGTTCAATTCATCGAGTACATGCGACAGATACCCCTTCGCCTCTTCCACCTGATTTTCCTGCAGGTATGTTGTCACCATCATAATATGATTCTTCATATCATGCTTCAGCCTTCTTGTGTTCTCATGAAGACGCAGGATCTCTTCCCGCTGCTCGCGCTCATGCCTATAACTGCTCTCAAGCTCCTGAAACCGGTACTCCCATTCCATCTTCTCTGCCAGCAGTTCATTGAACCGCTCCTCCCCGATGCGCCGTCTGGACTCCCTGTTTCTCATCATGACATCAGATACCTCACCAATTTTTCCCTCGTCTCTTCTTTTCTGCTCCGCCCGATTGGAATCACAAGATCGCCCCGAAGCACCACCTCGTCCCCGCGGATCCGGTATACGGCTTTCTGGTTCACCAAAAAGCCTTTATGGATGCGGACAAATCCCACCGCCGCCAGCTCCCGTTCCACATTTGCCATCGTCTCACGAATCCGGTACGTTCTTGCCTCTGTATGCAGTTCCACATAATTTCCCTCTGATTCAAAATAGATGATCTCGTCGAGAGGGAGCGCAATCCGCTCATCCCCGCATCGAAAGGCGTAGCGCTGCGTGCGCCTCCTCCACTCTTCCAACGCCTCGCGCAAAACCGGTTTCAACTCCCGTTCTATATGGCTTTTGCGGATAAACCCGAACGGATGGAACCGAAAGGAATCGTAAACGAGCACATCATGGCCGGTTACAAAGATCAATATCGGTTTTCGCGGCAGATCCTCCATGCGAGCGGCAATTTCAAAGCCATCCAGCTCCGGCATATCAATATCCAAAAGCACAAGATCCGCCCCCGACTTCTGCAATTCCTCCCAAAAGACGTGCGGATCCGTCGATATACCGACGCTCACATCCTGACCCAGGATGTTCTCTGCCATTTTTGCGTATTGTTTACAAAACTGTATTTCATCATCACAGATCAGTAATCGAATCATAATACTTCTCCTCGTATCTTTATAGTTCCATCGTCTTAATACATTTTTGCAGACATACTTTTAAAGGTTCCAATTCATCGTTCAAATACCAGTTATTCAAAGTAGTATTAAACTCCTCGGCATTCTCTGTTCCGATTGTAAGTATACCATTTCCCGATTCCATTAAAATTTTGCTGGCAACAATAGTAGATGTCCGCTTGTTTCCATCCCAAAAAAGCTGTTGCTTACACCCATACGCAAAATAATTTAACGCTCTCTCCACCGGCATATCAATCGCAGCAATCCGCCTAATCTCTTCAATTACTTTTTCTTTCTCAGGAACAGATGGAATAAACTCACCTACTCCCACTGTCCCGGTTCGCAGAGTCCCCCATTGTAAGCTTTCATTTCGAGATACAAACTCATTTATTTTGCACACAAACTCCAGAGTGAGCGGAGCATCTACATTTTCAATACAATATTTCCATGCGTCACGTAAATTAAGGACAGTCTGAATATCGCTTACCGCTATCCCATTTACAACTGCCCCTTCTAAAATCGTCTGTGTCTGTGGAAATGTAACGTTACATCCCTCAATGTAGGCGGTATTATAAACTAACTCCACAAACGTTTTCTTTGCCAAAAAAACATTTTGTTCTCTTGTAAGCATAATATCTAGCCTCTTTTCGTTTCATACTTTCCCTATAACCTATTTTACATCAATTACCTATACATGAAAAGAGAAATTTCATTTTTTCTTTAACAATAATTTCATTCTAAGTTATAATTAACAGGAGCCGGATATTCATAAAACAAATACATAAAAAAGCAAATGAGCTGAGGTAAAAAATGAAAAACAAAAATTTTCTGCAAAGTGTAAAATGTGCCATCCGCGGGCTGGAGATTGGATTTCGTACCGAACGTAATTTTAAAATTTACTGCGGCATTGCCCTCCTGTTTTTAATTCTAAATATTTTAACGGGTTCAGGATTGTACGATTACCTTTTCTTTCTTCTTCTTGTTTGCATTGTTTTTTCCGTCGAATATATCAATACTTCACTGGAACGTCTGTGTGACAGTTTTTCCATGGAAGAAAATACGAATATGAAATTTGTAAAGGATGTTGCTGCAGGTTCGGTTCTTTGTATGGGAATCGCTTTTTTCGGGGGCGAGGGGGCTATTCTCGTCTCAAATATAATAAACAAATTTTTATAATATGATAATATTAAAAATGTACGTGATGA
>ERZ778518.1485-NODE-1485-length-15619-cov-8.432986_pt1 | contig 15619 bp, 12 predicted proteins | sample MGYA00510340_ERZ778518 | MGnify/ENA primary metagenome ERZ778518 (study PRJEB29527, sample SAMN07138967) | mouse gut metagenome | material: feces | host: mouse | place: China:Nanjing | collected 2016-01-25 ...
ACTCCTCTTTCAAGAATGAAAATCTTGCGTCCTAACCGATAGACGAATGGGCCTTGCGCTTTAGCGAGTGCAAATATAGATACTTTTTTTGGAGTGGGACGCAAGCTGGCGCCGTTGTGTGCGTTTATTTAATTATTTTTCACACTTTGCGCCTTCGGAAAGGGCTGTCAACTTATCAGATAGCCGTGGCCGGAGCGGTTTACGATGCGGTTGCCCACTTCGCCGAGTTTCTTGCGCAGGCGCGATATGTTTGTGTCGACTATGCGTTCGTTCGTGCCGGCTGAATCGTCGGCCCAGACACGGCGGTGTATTTCCATGCGCGTCACGTAGGTGTTGATGTTTTTTACCAGCAGTGCCAGAATAGCGTATTCGGTGCGGGTGAGAGGCACGGTGTTGCCGTCGACGCGCACGGTCTGGCTCTGAAGGTCGATGTACATGTTGTCGATGGTGACAACGGTACCGGCAGCGGATTTTACCGAAACCCGCCGGCGCAGCAGGCTTTTAACACGCGCTACCATTTCGCGCAGCGAGAAGGGCTTTACGATGTAGTCGTCGGCACCTGCATCGAGAGCGTCAATAATCATTCGCTCGCCTTTGATGTTCGAGTACAGTATTATTCCGACGTGTTCGGTAAGAGGGTTGTCCTTGAGGTCGTATATGAGATCCATTCCGGAATATTCCTCGCCTATGGAGTCCACGATTATCAGGCTTACGTCGCCAAGTGAATCATGCTCCACTTCCCGGGCGTGGAGCACACGCCGCACGGCATAGCCTTCGCTGCCGAGATTTATTTTCAGCAGCTCGGAAATGTTGTCGTCGGCATCGACAATAAGAATGTTCCCCAGGGATGGTTCGGTAGGCATAATTTGTACTTTGCGGGTACAAATATCGAAATAATGTGCTAAAGTTATGCAGTGGTAACAGAATTGTATTGTCTTTGTTTGCGAATTTTAAAACCCACCCCCGCGCAGGGAGGTTCTGCGTGGGGGTGGGTTATGTATTTTGTCTGTTGCAGTTGAGGATTTCAACCTCATGCTGCATGTTTGCGGAAGTTGTCCCTCAGGGTGTCGATTACATTAATAATGTAGTCGCCGGTCTTCTCGAGGTCGCCGATGATGTCCATGTAGTAAATGCCGGCCTGGTATTCGTAGTGCCGTTCGTTGATGTTGCTCACGTTGGCGCCGCGCAACTGGTTGCGCAGGTTGTTGATTTCGCGTTCCTTGTTGTAGGAGTCGATGAGGTCTTTGCCGCTCACGTTCTCGATGTCGGCGACGCGTGCCACCATCATGGACATTGCCTGGCGCACGTAGTCGTACATGGCGTCGATGTTGGCGTATATCTCGTCGTTGAAGTCTACTCCGGATTCGATTTTCCGGTTGAGGATTTTGCCTATACCCATGCAGCAGTCGGCGATGCTTTCTATTTCGCTTATGATGTTGAGCATGGCGGCGATGCGCAGTTTTGCCTCGTTGGATAGCCGTCCTTCGGCGGTTTTGTTGAGGTAGTGGGCTATCTCGAGTTCCATACGGTCGGAGATGTCCTCGTATTTTTCCAGTCGCGAGTAGCGTTTGTTGTATTCCTCGGTCTTGGGTTTGGTGTGGATAAGCTCCTGTGCCATATCGATCATGCGGCTGACACGTTCGCTGTACACGCTGATTTCTTTTTCTGCCTGGGCGATATTGAGTTCGGCGGCGCCGACAAGACCGCGGGATATGAACTTGAGGGTGAATTCCTCGTCGTCGCGGCGTTTGGCGGGCACTACCCATTCCACAATCTTTACATAGAGTCCGGTGAGCCATATCATAATGCATACGTTCACCAGATTGAATGTGGTGTGGAACAGCGACATGCCGAACGAAACGCTCATTTGCATGGAGGCTATTTTGGTGAGCACCTCATGGCCGGCCGGCAGCGAGTTGCTGAAAAGCTGGTTGTACAGGTCGGGCTGTTCGCTGTGGAGGGTGTTGACGAAGGTGTACAGCTCATTGGGGTTTCCCTGGCCGATGGCTTCGGTGAGCCATACGTTGAACTGGGCGAAGGGGATGAACACGCAAAGGCACCATATAGTGCCCAGAAGATTGAACAGCAGGTGCCCCATGGCAGTGCGTTTGGCTGCCACATTTCCGCTCATGGAGGCCAGGATAGGGGTTATGGTGGTGCCTATGTTGCTGCCCAGCACCAGGGCGCATGCCAGCTCGAAGGTTATCCAGCCTTTGCTGCACATAATCAGCACGATGGCAAAAGTGGCCGCCGAACTCTGTATGATGGCTGTTACCACCAGTCCGACGGTGGAGAACAGCAGTATGCCGCCGAGATTCGGTGTGGCGTAGTTCTGAAGAAAAGAGAAAATCTCGGGATTGCTCTGGAGATCCGGCACATAGTCGCTTATCATGTTCAGTCCCATGAACAGGAAGCAGAAGCCTATGAGGAATTCGCCGAAGCTCTTGGACTTGCTTTTATTGATGAACAGTAGCACAACGGCCAGGGCCATCAGGGGGAGGACCATAACTGAAATGTCCATCTTGAAGCCGAAAAGTGCTATAATCCACGCGGTGAATGTGGTTCCCACGTTGGCACCCATTATTACCGCCATGGATTGGGCGAGCGACATAAGGCCGGCGTTGACAAAACTTACCACCATCACCGTCGATGCCGACGAACTCTGGATAAGGGCGGTGATGAGGCATCCGGTGAGCAGTCCGGTCAATCGGTTGCGGGTCATGGCCGACAGGATGTTGCGCAGTCGGTCGCCGGCCACTTTCTGGAGACCCTCGCTCATCACTTTCATGCCGTACATGAACAGACCTACAGCGCCGAGCAAGCCCAGAAAATCAAAAAAAGTATAGTCCATTATAAACGCTTTGGTTTTCGCCGCAAAGTTAAAATAATTTCCCCGCACTCACAACAGCGCCGGCAACGGCGCCGGCGAGCCGGCAGACCGCATACTGAAGCAGAACGGCATAGGCGGAGACAAAACGGATTCCCCCGTCACGTAGCCCCGGGCGTGCCGCTACGTGATGGGGGGGGGGATATGGCAGACGTGTATTCCGGATTGTCCGGGGCGGTGTTACCGGCCTATTTTATGCAGGATGTCGATAAGGCGGTCGCCGAGGCCGATGTTGTATCCCTGGGATATGTACACTATGCGGTTGAACGTGTCGGCGATTATGAATACCGGATGGTCTTTTGTGTCCAGGTCCATATTGGCGCATATCTCGCGGATTATGTTGCCGTCGATATCCGTGCCGAAAGTCACGGTTTCGGGAAGTCCGGGGAACTGTGAGGCGTTGAATCGTGATGCCGATGGCATGTCGTCGAAAAGCAGCAGTATTTTTCCGCCCCAGGCTTCGAAATCGTCCTTGAACTGGGATATGTCGTTCAAGGCGTGGGTAGTCGGTTCATGATTTGGCGACAGTACCCCCAGAATGTAGTATCCCCGGCCTGTGGTCGACAGTATGGAGCGTGCTGCACTTTCTCCGATATTATGGTAGAGGTTTTCGGAATTGAAAGTACCTATGACCTGCACGCCGGCGGTGTCCTGTCTTATTTCCATGCGGGTATCTGCCGCCATATCTGCCTCCACCGGGAATATTCCGGCTTTTGTGAGAACGGTTCCGTCGGCCATGCGTTGCCCGGTGACCAGCAGGTACTGGCCGGAATCAAGTGTGGTTTCAGGCAGGAACGTTGTCGATAAGGTGGCATCTTCAGGATAGTTGAGCAGGGCAGGGCTTCCGTTGTCTATCTTTGACAGGGTGAACTGGTAGTAGTACTGCGGGTCGGCCAGGCGTCCTGCCTGGGTGTACTGCAGCCTCACCTTTCCTGTAGGCGTGTCCCGGACACCTGTCGATGCGGAGAAATCGGCATCGGTCCAGTTGTTGTCGCTGTCGGCATACTGTGGTTTGCCTGTCACCGGGTCGATGCGGGCGGGGATTCCCATGCTTCTTGCTCCGGCAACGAAAAATATGTTGCGGGAGTCGGTGTCGGTGAGTCGTGTGCGGTACACCGATGCCGGGTGCATGCGAAGCCGCTGCGGATTCCACACGGTGTCAATGGCAATGCTGTCGGCGCACCATTTCACCCATTCCGAAGGAGAGTGCCGGAACCGTGTCTGTTCGTCCAGTGGAATTGCCGAGCGCAGATAATGCCTGTAGGGCGTGAGCATTTCATTGGCCACGCGGGGATTCAGTATGTACTCTGCGTAAAGCGGAGAGTCAATGGCAGGGGTGGCCGCATGGTCCGAGAGCGTTTCGGGCGATATGTCTCTGAGGTCTTTTTCGGAAACCGCTTCGAGGAGCGGCAGAGCGTTGGGATTCGATATGTTTTCTGATAAGAAGTCGGTAATCGTTCTGTGGTTGCCTCGTGAGGCCACAAGGATACGTGCTATGCGGTCGGCCGAGTCAGCGTCGGCGATTCCTGAATCCGACGCGAATCTTACGCTTTCAGGCTGTGAAAAGAATGTTGCGGTGTAGGCGTTGCGGATGGAGTCTTCGTGCGATTTGCGCAGTTCGTTGTCGGCTATCTGCGCATCGCTGAGCCGTGGGATGTTGGCTGACTGCCGTGGGGGCACCAGATTCCATTCCCATGAGCCTGCGGCGTGTGAGTCTTTGTCGAGCGTTATTGTGGCTCTGGTGCCTTGGGCGGTTACTGATACCGGCGCGAACCCGAATCTGTTTCCGTCGGAAGCCCACACAATCATGTCGCCGAGACCGGTGGTGAGGCTGGCCTTGCCGTCGCTGTCGGTGAGTTTCGACGCGATGGTGTACAGTTCGGCGTAGTTGTACAGTTTGAATTCGGCTTTGGCTCCCGCCACTGGAATGCCGTCGGAATCCACCACCAATATTTCCGTCGTGGCGGTAGGAGCATAGTTGGATGTCACGTTTATCTCCGTATAACATTCGTTACGTCCCAGCTGCTCTTCGGGTCCGTGATATGCGCCTGTCACTTTAGTGTTCATCATCATTCCTCTCGAAGCCGGGGCGTTGAACCATCCCAGGTTCAGCACCGGCTCTGGCTCGCATGCGCCGATAAAGTGCCAGCTGCCGTCGGCCCAGGCCTCGACCCACGCGTGGTTGTCGTCGGTGTGGGCCCAGCGGGGAGTGTACACCTGCCGCGCGGGTATGCCCATGGCGCGTAGCGCGGCGACTGTGAAGGTTGATTCTTCTCCACAGCGGCCATATGCGGTGCGGACCGATGCCAGCGGCGAACTGGTACGGCTGTCCGATGGGCGGTAGGTCACTTTTTCGTGACACCAATGGTTTATCTCGAGTATGGCCTCGGACATCGACAGCCCTTTCACGCGGTCTTTGAGTTCGTGGTAGAAAACCGTCCGGCAGCTGTCGAGATTCTCGTTGTTCACCCTCACCGGAAGAACAAAGTGGCGGAACAGGGTTTCGGGTACAGTGCCGCCCCACGGCATTTCCTGGCGGGCAAGCAGCGAGCACCTGACATTGTCAAGGTAGAATTCTCCGCTGTAGTCGGTCATGTCGGGGAGCGGCATGTAGGCGTAGAGAAATTCCATGGCGTTTCTCTCGGCGTCGGTCATCGCGGTTGAGAACACATCATAGAGATTCCGGTGTGCGGTCTGCGCTTTGCGCTTCTCGAAGTCGGAGTGTACGCCGTCGTGCCGTTGCGAGGCCGATGTGGCAATAATGGCAAAGGCCAGGACCAGTGCGGTGAATATGTTTCTTTTCATGGGCTTGGATTTTAACGGTGATTGCGGTGTGGTGTGAATGGCGCCCTATATGGTACTCATCTGCTCGAGCAGTTCCCGTACTGTTTGCGGCGATGTCTCTTTGCGTGTGAACTCGTCGGCAGCGGGTGCCCCCATCGATACTCCCTGCCGTCGGTATTCCATGGGGCTTGCCACTTCGGCGCGTGCCGAGGCGTGCAGTTCGCGGCAGCCGGTGCACTTCAGTATCCTGGCCGCGTTGGCAGGCGTTACTCCGCTTCCGGGCAGTATTCCGAGGCGTCCGGCAGCCTGCTCATGTAACTTTTTCAACATAGGGATACCTTGTTCGGCGGTCGCCGCCTGCCCCGAGGTGAGGATGCGGTTGCACCCCAGGTCGATAATCTGTTCAAGTGCGCCAAGGGGATCGCGGCACAGGTCGAACGCGCGATGGAACGTGATGTTTATACCGCTTCCGCCGGTGGCTTCTATCAGCCGGCGGCAGGTGCCGGTGTCGATGTCGCCGTCGGGAGTCAAAGCCCCGATTACGATTCCGTCGCATCCGCATGCCGTTGCCGCATGGATGTCTTCAGTCATGCATTCGATATCCGAAGCCGAGTAGACGAAATCGCCTCCTCTCGGCCGGATGAGCACATGGAGCGATAGTCCGGGTATCTCGCGTACTGTCTTTATCATGCCTATTGAAGGCGTCAGGCCGCCTTCGCCGAGGGCGGAGCACAGTTCCACGCGCTGGGCGCCTCCGCGTGCCGCCGCTATGGCGCTTTCGAGTGTTCCGGCACAGATTTCAAGTATCATTTCTTTGTATCTTAAGCTCGATGATATGGTCGGTTGTTTCGGCGTATGGCTCCAGGGAGATTAAGGTCTCTCCGTTCCTGGCCTTTTGGAATTGTACGGGACGCCTGCCGGTATAGGTAAACGCTTCGCGCACGTCGAACCCGGCGGGGAGCAATATCTCGGAGACGCCCGGCTGGAGGATGTGCAGGAACATGCGGTCGCCTTTCACGGTGGCTGTGCCCCATTCGGCGGCAGTGATTCCCGCAGACGATGTGCCGTAGACGGTTTCCCCGTAGGTGCCGAGCCATTCGCCCATCTCGGCAAGCCGGCTTACGGCTGCGGCTGGCAGCTGGCCGTTGGGTTGCGGCCCTATGTTCAGGAGCAGGTTCGCGCCCATTCCGGCGGTTCTTATCAGATAGTGGATGAGTGTTTTGGAGTCTTTGTAGTTCTGGTCGGCGATTTTGTATCCCCACATGCCGTTCATTGTCTGACATGTCTCGAGAGGCAGGCGGCTTATGGCCTGTCCTGAAAGTCCGGCGCTGTTTTCGCCCGGCAGGTCGCGCTCGAATATCTGTATGTCTTCACCCGGAAAGGGTGTCTGATGATGGTTGTTTCCTATGAGGCACCACGGTTGCAGGTCGTGTATCATGCGGTATTGCTTTTCCAGTTCCCAGTCGAAGGGTATGGAGTCGCAGTCGTGGTCCCACCATCCGTCGAACCATATGGCGCCGATTTTTCCGTAGCCGGTGAGCAGTTCGGTAATCTGCTGGTTCATGAACCCGTAGTATGCCGGCCAGTCGGCTTTTGTGGAGTCACGTCCGGTTCCGTGGCCGGTCCGTCCCTGGGGATATTCGTCGCGCGTCCAGTCGAGGTGCGAATAATAAAGATGGAGCTTTATGCCTTGTTTATGGCACTCTTCGGCCAGCTCTTTCAGGATGTCTTTCTTGTAGGGGGTGGCATCCACGATGTTGTATGGCGACTGTGCGGTGTGCCACATGGAGAAGCTGTCGTGGTGGCGCGATGTGAAGCATATGTATCGTGCTCCCGACTGTTTTATCGCCGATACCCATTCGGCGGCATTGAAGTCGGCAGGATAAAAACCTGCGGCAGCTTTTGCATATTCGTTGCGGTCGAGATTTGCGTTGTGCAGATACCATTCGCCCTGTGCGAACATGCTGTATATGCCCCAGTGGATGAATATGCCGAACCTTGCATCGGAAAATTCCTTTTGGGCCTGGATTATTTCCTGCGAGGGTGTGTAGGATGCGTTACGGTCGTCGGCATGCGATGGTGTGTGTGCGGTAATCAGGGAAATTGCCGCAAGCATGAATGTTCGTTGAAGCTTGTTCATCGTAGGGCATAGTTTTAAGGCGTTGCCAAAGATAGTGATAAGTCGAGCGTACAGCCAAATTTATTTACATTTCGCCAAGACTATTATTATAAGCAAAGAGCCCGGTAAGGTTGCCGGGCTCTTTGAATGAATACGGGAGCTAAATCCCGTGATGCTTATTCCACGCTGGAGTAATCGAGCGGGATTTCGAAATAGCGGGAAAGTGATGGCAGGTTTTCCCGCATTGAGGGCACAGCGAAGCCGACGCCTTCGAAGTATTCGTCGGAGGCCTGCTGGCGGGCAACTTTGACCGGATCCGTGCCTACGGTGGTTTCATGGATTTTTTTGCCGCTTGCATCGGTGACTGTGACATCGAGCCTGTCGTCACATGCCATAAGCTCGACTGTGGTTTTCGGTGCTACCTGGAGTGTGAGTTCTGAATAATTCTCGATATTGAGCACCAGTTCGGCGGTAATGCCCACAGAACGGTACACATAGCGGCGGCAATCCTTTTCCCGCTCGAAAGCGCCTTCAAGAGCGCCATCGCCAAGACGTTCGCTATAGCGCAGGCTGCCTATGGCCGAAGGAATGCGCGGAGTTATGGCAATGCTTCCGCTGAGCAGCCGTGGGCGGATGCCGAGGAAGTCCTGATACCACACCCTGATATGTTCAGCGTTGCTCCACCCTTGAAGGAATGTGCCGGAGCGTCGGGCCCACGATGTGCCTTTGCGGGGCCATGCGTCGGCGTTCTCGGAAAGACTGCCCACGGCGCCCTGGAACAGCGCCTGGCGGTTCATGTTCTCGAACAACGTCCACGCAATGTCCTGCTGTCCGGCCTCTATCATCCGCTGCATGGCCATGCCGTTGTTCCACAGCCAGACAGTGCCGTTGTGGTATGCGTCGTCTTTATGGTAATGGAGCCAGTTTTCATGATAGGGATGGAACTGAGCGTCGTTCTGGTCGAGCGAAGCCACTCCCCACGGATACACGAGCCTCTGCCAGGCGTCGCGTGTTTCCTTCATCACCAAAGCGGAATCCGCCACCATGCCGAGGGCATACAGCATGTTGGGGCGGTATTGTCGGTCCGGGGTGCCGTCGGCATCAAGATGGTCATATACCACCATGTCTGCCTTGTCGACAAACATACGGTTGAAGGACGACCAAAGAGTGTCTGCCATTGCATCCCATCGGCTGGCTTCTTCGGGATGGCCTGTCATACGCGCCATCTCGGCTCCGTCGCGCAACTGCCCGTACCACAGCGCCTGGATGTCGACGGCACGGTTGCCACGGGGCGAACACGGATACTTGCCCTGTCGCTTGGCGTCCATCCAGGTGTCGGCATCCGCGTGAAGCAGAAAACCGTTGGAATCGGTTCCACGCTCGATGGCGCTGTTTATGCTCAGCTCCACCGCCGGGTATATGGAAGCGAGGAAAGTGGTGTCGCCGGTGTACTGCATATATTCATATACGTCTGTCACGAAGCGGGGTGTTCCGTCGGCGGTATTATAGATAATGCCGTCGGGATTGGCGCGGTTGGGAATGCGCCCGAGAGTTTCCGATGTGGAATCCCTGTCCTGGAATTCGGCAAAATCTCTGAAGATGCTCCTTGCCGTGTCCCACTGTCCGGTACAGAATACCGCTCCGGGCATGGTTATGAACATGTCGCGGCCCCAGTATTCGTTGAACCACGGCAATCCGGCATAAATGCCGTTGCCCTGCTGGCAGGTGACAAGCTCGTCGGTGGTAAGCACTATCCAGGCCATAGCCATATCCAGGGTGTCGTTGTCGGACAACAAGGGGTTGGAATGCTCCACAAAGCCGTTGAGCCTGTCGATGCGTTCCTTGAGCATTTTATCCTTGTCACGTCGGAAGACAGCTGCTGTCGAGTCGGCCTGCTGCCCTTCGCTATACGATATTATGAAGCCGCCGGCATCGGCCGGGGCGGTGAGTCTGGTGCCGTTCCACCGGTATTGCACATCGTTGTACGGTTGGAGGGTGATAACCCCTCCGGCAGATTCGGCAGGCACGAACTCTATCCCTCCAGCCCCCGGATGTCCGGGAGAAAGGAGTCGGGGCGCCAGCTCTATCCATACGGAATCGCCCTCCACGTCGGAAAGCTCCACAAAGAGCAGCTCCTCGAAGTCGAACATGAAGAAGTCCTCTCGCGCCTTGGGATATATGCGGCTTATCTTGTAGGGATACACAGTTACGTCGGCTTCACTCCTCGACAATGTGTCGCCGTCCACACCGAGAGTATAGTCGCTCAGCAGCCGGCGCTTGGCTATGTTCCAGCCGGCATGCCAGTTGTCCCAGTTGTCGGTGTGGGTCATGCCGTACCAGAACGCCGCCTTCTTGTCGGTAAAGGAATATTCGCGCTGGCAGTAGGCAGGCACGGATATCCCCATCGAGTCAACGTTCATACGGCTCAGCTCCCCCTCGTTCTCCGGCAGAAGGGAAGAGCCCGTGCAGGCTGCAACAAGAGCCGAGCAGCCTGCAATAGCAAAAAAACGTCCAAAATTCATGTAAAAGTAAGTATGTCGATTTATAAGGTGCTGTGTTCGGGGAGCAAAGATACGGATAAGTCGAGAACAAAGCCAAATTATTTGGCCTTTGCCGGGCGTGACTGTCCTGACTTATGTTGTAGAACATATAAAAATATATGCTCATATATAGCACCGCCAATAACATTTTTTTGTAAACTTGCACTTGATTTCTGAGCCATAGAGTTGGCAGACGAAATCAACAACTTTACAAACAAGGTTTATCACTATGAAGTGGATGCTGTCTATCTTATTATTCATTATAATGAGTTCTTGCTAACAGAACGTTCTTACCAAACATACTGGCAAGACAATAATCTCTGCGTGGTGATGAAACGCCCGACAGTAGGGATAATAGAACTTGGTAAAACGGATTGGAACGGTGTAGAGCTTGATGTGGTGGATACTATATACAATGAGTGCATACAAACTGAACGAAGTGGGAATGCCATTGTTTGGGTGCGCTTGGAGAACCCACAGACTGACAAATATGCGTAAACTTGTGATATTAAATGAATAATCTACAAAGTAAAAGAATCAAAGCGTCTCAACTTGTTCTCATCGGAACTATTTGTGGAGACATAATCGGGTCGTGCTATGAATGGCAATCTACAAAAAGATATGATTTCAAGTTATTATCAGAATATAGTAGATTCACGGATGATACAGTGTGTTCTGTTGCTATGGCGGATGCATTAGTCCGCAATATACCATTTGACATACATCTTAAATATTGGTGCAAACGGTATCCACGTGCTGGATATGGACGAATGTTCAGGAGTTGGATATATTCATTCATAGAAGGTCCATACAACAGTTGGGGTAATGGGTCTGCAATGCGTGTTAGTTCAATTGGAGCTTTTGCGGATAACTTAGATGATTGTTTATCATTGGCAAAACAATCTGCTGAAATCACACATAATCATCCAGATGGCATCAAGGGAGCACAGGCCGTAGCATCCTCAATATTTCTTGCATTGCATGGCTACAATAAAAATAGAATTAAAGAATACATTGAAAATCAATTTGCTTATAATTTAAGCAGACGATATGAGGAAATACAACCTTCTTATCAGTTTGAGATAAGTTGCCAGAAATCAGTTCCAGAATCATTAATCGCATTCTTAGAAAGTACAGACTATGAATCTGCTGTGCGTAAGTCTGTAGCGTTTGGTGGTGACGCAGATACTATGGCAGCTATTGCAGGAGGAATCGCGGCAGCTTATTACGGCGAAATCCCTCAATTTATTATAAAGGAATGCCTTAACAAACTTCCGAATGATATTAAAGACGTTATCAATCAATTTAACACTGTTCTGGACACTACAATGATTCGGTAAAAATTACCGAATCATTGTAAATCATAAACTATTATCAAATCACTCTATAAACTACAAAAATCACTCCGACAGATGAAATACTTACCATTCTTTTTTATTGCTGTCCGGTAAAAAAAGACAAAATCATATATTCTCTACAAATATAATAAGTTACACCTGTTTTACGAAAAAGGGCTTGTCATTTGAGGCGATGTGAAATTGGTAGCATTAAGCATCAAAAAGCCCTTAAAAGACATCTATACGAGTCTGTTTCATGCTGTATGAGATAAAAATAGTCCATTTCCTATCATGTCAAAGTTTTACCGGACAGCAATAATTCTTTTTATTAATTGTCTTGCTTTGTTTGATTGGCTGTTCAAAATCAGGACAGACGGATTCATGTGATTTAGAGAATGACACTTTGGAAATTACGCATAAGCCTTTTCCTGATGGTTTTGAAATATTTGACAAAGGAGACAATATCTGTTTTGTCAAATACAGCAATAAGATAAATGGCTTTGATGTTAGAATTGCTGTACGCCCTTTCGCCTATATTGATTCTATATTGTTTGGAAGTGCTGAAATCGCATTTTTACGGAACGACACTTGCTTTATATCTTTGCCGAATTCGTTTTTTAGAATTGACAGTTTGAATAGAAAGCAGATAGAGAACTTTGATGTGGTGGAATTGGACTATCAATATCCACAAATTAACAAGTCTAAGCCTATAAAATTTAGCCAATTCAGCGCATTGCCTTTTTTCTTCCTTGATGTCAATTTTGACGGAGAAGATGAATTGATTATGAATTATGCAAGACAAGGACAACGGTATTCTAATGCCTATGTCGCTTATGGATTACAATATTGGGATGGGGAAAGCACTGGCTACGATTATCTTTATGATTCAACAAGAGGAATAGCCCCGTTTGCCGATTTAGATGACCTTTCAGAGATTGATTATACAACTCAGGAAATATCAACATTCTCTTATGGGGGATATTCAGATAGTAAAAAGTGGATATACAAACCTATCAATGGAAAGATTATTTTGCATAGAATTGAGGATTACGACAGCTTAGGCTGGCTTCTTGCAAGACGACAAATATTGAACGTTGATACAATTACCTCATATCATAATGGCAGGGAATACCTTTATGAATAGTAAGATAAACGCTTACCATCCTTTCTAATCAGTTTGATATTGCTCTGCTCCTTTGGGTGTGGTTACAAACATAAATCCGTAGAATCTGACCCGTTGGAACAACACAGAGATACGTTGTTGAAAGCACCAGCCATCCCGGCTTAGTAAGAATCAGATTCAGCGACATGCGCAATGATGATTTCTGCATAGTTGACACCCTTATGCCTATTGCTCCACACTCTATTACAGTAAGGAGTGACAACGTACATTTTTTTCAGGAATAATCCATTTTATAAGGTGGAATCAGAAAAAGTACATGATTCCGAAATATCATCGTTCACCGATAGATTTCCAAACCCACAAACCCACAACTGAACCCACAGCGGATAAACGCTAACGATTTTCGGACTTCAAGCGTTTCTATATCAGAAAGAATCGCTATCTTTGCGAAACACCTGCAACCAACGCGAATTTAACGCTTATGAAGTTGATTGAACTGAACATGGATAAAATCATTGCCTTGTGCAAGAAGTACAAGGTGGAGAAATTGTGGGTGTTCGGTTCCATCCTCACTCCCCGCTTCAACGACCAGAGCGATGTGGATTTCTCGGTCCTTTTCAAAAAGGGAGAAATCAAATTACTCGAATACGCCGATAATTTTTTTGATTTCATTGACGAGCTGAAAGTCTTGTTCGGCAGGGATATAGATATGGTGTGCGAGGATGCTGTGAAGAATCCTTATTTCCGCAAGGAGCTTGATGCGACCAAACGACTGATTTATGGATAACAGAATCGAGAAATACCTGTTTGACATCCTTGCCGCCACGAATGAGATTATCGAGGAAACCGAGATTCGCGGAAAACGTTTTGAGGTATTAGTCGAAGACCGGGTTTATCGAAAGTTCGTCGAGCGCAACATTGGCATAATCGGAGAAGCGATGAACAGGGTTCTCAAACTCGATGCCGCTATTCCAATTACTTCTGCTCGTAGTATAGTGAATACCCGTGAATTTTGTAATTCACAGCTACGACAGCCTTGATAAGGAAATAATATGGGGCATCGTAATCAATCATATCCCACTCCTCAATGAGGAGGTGACACAATACCTTGATGCATACAGCGATATTTCAGACATGACTGGCTTATGAAGCTGATTGAACTGAACATGCAACGAATCATCGACCTTTGTCTCAAGCACAAGGTCAAGACCTTGGCGGTCTTTGGCTCTATCCTCACCGATAGGTTCAACGACCAAAGTGATGTGGACTTGCTTGTAAACTTCGACACCACCGACCATGAGAAATGGGATTACGTTACAAACTATTTCGATTTTAGGGACGCATTAGAACGGCTTTTCGGCAGGAAAGTCGATTTGGTAGTAGAGAAAGGTTTGAAAAACAAGTACTTCATAGCCAATGTCAATCGTACAAAACAGATGATTTATGGCTGATGAATATATTTTGAAGCATCTTCAAGATGTTTTGGATGCCATCAATGAAATGCAGAGTTGCTTTGTTGGCTTTCCAAACAGATTTGATTTGTTTGAACAAGACCTTATGCGAAGATGTGTTGTGGAGCGCAAAACAGAGATAATGGGTGAAGCAATCACCGCATAAGGAAGAAAGACCCTACATTTGAGATTCCAAACGCTAAGGAAGTTATCAATACACGCAACCGCATAATACATGGTTATGACAGCGTGGAAACTGAATTTCTGTGGGGATTGGTAGTACGCCATATTCCTGAACTTAAAAAAGACATTGAACGAATTATTGTCGAATACGAAGAACGATACAACCGCGAAAACGACATACTTTCCGACAGACAGTAACATTCTGCGCTATCATCAGAGCGTGTCTCCGGAGGTCCGGGCTTGTCGCGGGCATTGTCCTCCGCTATCAGTTGCTGCGGATGTCGACACGGATTTCATCGACGGTCTCGTTGTAGACCTGCCGCACATGTCCTGACTTTCCTTCCGAAAACCACTTATCATTGCGGAAAAGGCCGCCTTTGGCTTTTTTTTCCTATTTTTGCAGCGTGCAAGAAGGGCGCATGTGTGCCCGAGGCATTCCAACTGGTTTAAAATCCCCATAACCTAATAATCTTAAATCATTTTACATGACAAACAATTCCAAAGCAAAGGGCGCGTGGGTGGCTATTCTGGCCATGTTCTTCCTCTTTGCAATGATATCTTTCGTTACCAATCTTGCAGCTCCGCTCGGCACAATCTGGAAAAACAACTATGAATGGTCGGGCATGCTCGGCAACCTTATGAACTTCCTTGCCTATCTGTTCATGGGCATTCCCGCCGGCAATCTTCTCATGAAGATAGGCTATAAGAAAACAGCGCTTATCGCTATGGCCGTAGGCTTCGTGGGCCTGCTGTTACAGTGGTTCTCCGGTATTTTCGGCGCTGAGACCGGTCTGTTCGCCGTCGACGGCCAGACGGTAACCCTCAATTTCATTATCTACCTGCTCGGCGCTTTCCTGTGCGGTTTCTGTGCGTGCATGCTCAACACAGTTGTCAACCCCATGCTCAATCTCCTTGGCGGCGGCGGCAACCGCGGCAACCAGCTTGTGCAGATGGGTGGCACCCTCAACTCTCTTTCAGGCACCTGCACCCCGTTCGCCGTCGGCGCGCTGGTGGGTGTGATTACCAGATCGACATCGGTGGCCGACGTGGCTCCGCTGCTCTGGCTCGGTATGTCCATTTTCGTGGTGGCATTCCTGGTGATTTCCTTCGTGGCTATCCCCGAGCCTCACATGGCCAAGAAAGGCGGCAAGAAGGCTAAACACAGCCACAGCGCCTGGAGCTTCCGCCATCTGGT
>ERZ778518.1487-NODE-1487-length-15591-cov-3.574858_pt1 | contig 15591 bp, 17 predicted proteins | sample MGYA00510340_ERZ778518 | MGnify/ENA primary metagenome ERZ778518 (study PRJEB29527, sample SAMN07138967) | mouse gut metagenome | material: feces | host: mouse | place: China:Nanjing | collected 2016-01-25 ...
GCTGCGCAAATGCCAGGCGATCGCCATTTTCGACCGCTGCGAGGGGTATAATGCGAACAGCGGCCCGCTTGCCGCCGATCTCGAGGCCGCGCTTTTCCGCGCGAAAGCCAGCGCGGAAGTGATCAACTACGTATACGGCCTGTCGGGAAGGGATCTGACCGTGAACCATGTGACGGCCGTATTTGAGGAACTGGCCGAAGCGGCCGCTCACGGCGTGAAAGACAAAAAATACCGATACATCGGATTGCGCGAGAAGGAGGACTGACAGACATGGAAGCAGCGTTTGATTTTAAGGAAATGCAGGGCAGGGAAGAGCGTCTGGCTCCGGGCCACCGCATGTGTGCCGGGTGCGGCGCGACGATTGCCGTGCGCAACGTGTTAAAAGCACTTCATCCCGAAGATAAGGCCGTGGTCGGAAATGCCACGGGATGCCTCGAAGTATCCTCTTTTACGTATCCATACACGTCCTACGAGGACAGCTATATCCACAACGCGTTTGAAAATGCCGCCGCTACGTTGAGCGGGGTGGAAACGGCGTACCATTATATGAAAAAGACGGGGAAATTAAACGAAAATTATAAATTTATCACGTTCGGCGGTGACGGCGGCACGTATGACATCGGTTTCCAGTCGCTGTCCGGCGCGATGGAGCGCGGCCACGACATGGTGTATGTCTGCTATGATAACGGCGCGTACATGAACACGGGCATCCAGCGTTCTTCTGCGACGCCGATGTACGCCGATACGACGACGACGCCGGTCGGAAAAGTTTCGCCGGGCAAGCCGCAGCCGAGAAAAGATCTGGCGGCGATCATGGCGGCGCACAATATCCCCTACGTGGGTCAGACGACGTTTATCGGAAATTTTAAGGATCTGTATACGAAATCGGAGCGGGCGATCTACACCGAGGGCCCGGCCTTTCTCAATATCATGACGCCGTGTCCGCGCGGCTGGCGCTACGACGCGCCCGACATCATCGACATTTGCAAGTCGGCAGTGGAGACGTGTTACTGGCCGCTCTTTGAGGTGGTAGAGGGCAAATGGATCCTGAACTATGAGCCGAAGAAAAAACTGCCGATCGAGGATTTCCTCAAACGGCAGGGACGGTTTAAGCATTTACTGAAACCGCAGAACGAGCAGCTTCTCGAGCAGTTCCAGAAGGAAGTGGACCGGAGATGGGAAGCGCTGTTAGCGAGATTGTAAGCTGACGCGCGGCCAGTGCGGAAGCTGCGGGGGCGTTTTAAAAGATATTTTATGAGCTGTTGCGTTGCCATATAACGCGCAGCTTTTTTATTTGCAAAAAAAGAAAAAAGAAATGAACCGATCGCGGGTTTTGTGCATCTTAATTATGAAGGACTTAGAGCTCAGGTTCTTATGAATCAGGTTTTTATGAAGTAAGGGAGAAACAGGCAGTGGATAGAGATACGTTTATCAAAGGGATCAGGGAGAATCGGAATCAGATGTATGTGATTGCGCTTTCGATACTGAAAAATCCCGAGGATGCAGAAGATATTGTCCAACAGGCATTACTGACTGCGTACGAAAAGCTGGATGCGCTGAAGGAGGATGACAAATTCCGGTCCTGGATGATGAGCATCGTCGTCAATGAGGCAAAGATGTACATTCGCAAAAATTCCCGCATGGTTTTCATGGAGGATATGGAAGCCGTCGTGGAACGCGCAAGGGAAGGCCGGAACGGGGAGGACGATGTCTGGGAGCTTGTATTATCATTGAAAAAGGAATTGAGTACGGTAGTCATTTTGTATTACGCGCAGGGCTACCGCGTCAATGAGATCTCAAAGATCATGCGTATTCCGCCCGGCACCGTCAAATCCCGGCTGTCGAAGGCGAGGGCGTTATTAAAAAGGAGATTGGAGGAATCATGATGAAGAAATCGATGGATGAATGGTTAAGGGAAGGGCTTACGGATCGTGAGTACCAGATACCGCACAGTTATGAAAAAAAACTGGAGCAGACGATAAAAGAAATAGAAAACAGAAAGGTGATACACCGCGCGGGGCGTTTTTCCCGGTTCGCTGTGAATAAGGCCGCGGGTGTTGTTATATTTGTGTTCCTGCTATCGGCGGTATCCATTTCTTCTTATGCGGCTGTGAACCTGTTTCGCGACAGGATGAGCAGCATGTCCGAAACCGAAAGGCAGAACTATAACAGCGATATACAGAATTGTAAGGTGGACGAGGATGTTCTTTCCAGAGAGCTGACTTTAGGGGAACGTGAACAGATCGCCGTTCTCCGGGAGCAGTACGAAAATGAAGGTAAATTTCCGCAAAAGGAGATCCGGCAGATGAAAACGAACGAGGGAACCGTGGCTGACGAACTGTATTTTGTGGCGGATGAAAGTAAGTTCTATCTGCCGGAGCGGGCGATGACAGAAGAAGAAATGCTGCAGTTGATCGATCTGCAGGAGAAGAGGGATTACAGCGTGCGGCAGCAAAATGAGGCGGAGATCAGTGAGGATCAGAAGGGGCAGGACGCGGGGGAACCGGATGCCTGGTTGGAACGACGGTCTGTTGAAACGGTAGCAAAATTATATGAGATTGCCGAACCGGAACTGGAGATCGTATCGAACAACGTGAAGGATCGTTGTTATGAAGTGGCGCAAAAAGACAGCGGCAGCCGTTTCTTCGTCTATTACTCGGAAGATCATGCGATAGAGCGGATCATCTATAAAAAGAAAGGCGTTTCGGCACATCAGTCGGGGGTTCAGAGTGAGAGTCTGCACATAAAGAGGATTTCGAAAAAAATGAGAAAGCGCGCGGAAGTGTTTACCGGGAAGGAAATGGATACACAAAGTAGTTACAGTATGATGGAGGACAGCGGAGAACTGGCGCATGGAACCATTAGTTTTTATCATCAGATGATGGATGGCAGTGTTTGCGTGGCCGTCTACAGTACCGCATATGACGATTTGTACGATATGTATAAGCTGGACGATATGAAGGAGGCCAGGCAGCAGATACGAGACAAGAAACGGGCAGTGGGAGAGAGAGGGGTTCGGTATCAGGAGATCAAATAATCGGTAGAAATTTAGCATTCGTCGAAACAAGGGCAAGGGGTTCCTTCCTCTATAGATGTTTTGACTTTATGATAATAATGAACTTTTTGGTGAATATGTTTTAAATCCTGCTGTAGTTTTTCCATTTGGCAGATCACATTTTTCTCGTGGTCTTCCATCATTCGTATGATATCATCAATGTGAGCGGGCAGGTCTTTGGAATATTCAAAGAACTTGTGCATTTTAGCGAGGGAGAGTCCTGTCCGCTTAAAGCAGTTAATCGCTTGCAGGCGGTCAATATGCTCGTCCGTGTATAGGCGCTGGTTTGACTCTGTGCGAGATACAGCCGGAAATAATCTGGTATCCTCATAATAGCGCAGCGTGGATGAGGGAATATCAAACTTCTCCCGCATTTCTTTGATGGTGTAGGTATTCATGGAATCAGTCCTTTCCGTTTTTTAAATTAATTCTTGACTTCAAGTATACTTGAAGTGTTAGACTATTGTAAATAGGAAGACAACATAAAATATACCATTAAAAATATGCAGGAGGTAATGAGATATGGAATATCGCAGTATGGGAAGATCAGGATTAAAGGTCAGTGAAATAGCAGTGGGAAGCTGGATGACAGATCTCGCCGGAGCAGAAAAAGCAAAAGTGGCAGAAGAAACGATACGCCTCGCGTACCAAAAGGGAGTCAACTTTTTTGACTGTGCAGATGGTTACAGCGGCGGGGAGGCAGAGCGCTTTTTAGGAAAGGTGCTTAAAAGTTACCGCCGCAGTTCCTATGTGGTATCCAGTAAAGTATATTTTCCGACAGGCCCGTCTGTCAATGAGTCGGGATTGTCAAGAAAACATATTTTTGAGAACATCGACCGGACGCTGGCCAATATGCAGCTGGATTATATCGACTTGTACTACTGTCACCGGTTTGATACCACGACTCCGATGGAGGAGACGCTCCGCGCCCTGAGTTCCTTAGTAGATCAGGGAAAGATCCTTTATTATGGTGTCAGTGAGGAGTGGGGCGGAGCCCGCCTGGTGGAGGCACAAAAGATCATAGAGAAATACGGCCTTCATCCGCTGACCAGTCTGCAGCCGCAGTATCATATGATGGATCGCTACATCGAGCATGAGATCATGGAGATCTGTGAGAAATATGGCATTGGCATTACGCCATTTTCGCCCCTTGCGCAGGGACTGCTCACCGGAAAATATAAGAAAGGGCAGCCGTATCCAGAAGGATCCCGTGCTACGCATCAGGCAGACCGGCAGGTGAACGAGCTTCTGACGGATGAGAATTTAGATCGGGTTGCGGCACTGGAAAAGGTTGCGGAAGCGCTCGGCATAACGGTGTCTGTCCTCGCGCTGTCATGGATCCTTCGAAAGGGCGTCATCAGCAGTGTGATCACAGGGGCAAGCAGGCCGTCTCAGCTGGAAAGTAATCTGGCGGCCGCCGGGTTGCGGATTCCAGAGGATGCGTTGGAAGAAATTGACCACATATTGGGATTTGTACCGTTTGAGAGGCATGTGGGGTAGGAAGGGTAATTTTCATTGTCATTGACAAGAAAGCCGTGGATGGATATAATAAAGTTATATATATAGTACGTTCTTATTTGCGCTCGGTCTTTTGGGTCGCTCCCATGAAGGAGTGAATATTTTTTTCAGGAGGGTGTCGAAATAGTATATGATTTTGCAAAATTTTTCATTAAGAATGGTGCTGATTCGAGGCCGAACACCTATGATGGCAATATGAAATTGCAAAAGCTTTTAGTTTTGGCAGATTTGGTAAATATTGCAGAGTATGGTGAGCCGCTATTTGATGACCAGGTGTTAGCTTTTAAAAATGGATGTGTGGTTGAAAAAGTACGTCTGAGATACAAAAACGATTATGCTGCATTTAGGCGTGATAGCGAGCTGTATCAACCAGACTTTTCTGAAAGGGAATATGAAGTACTAAAACTAGTGATGGAAATTTTTGGAGATGCTTCTCCGAAAGAACTTTCAGACATTAATCACACATTTAAATTTTGGAAATCAGCCTTTGAAAATGGTAAGAGTTCTACCGGTTATCATAATAAGGACATGTCGGTTGTTGATATGATGTCACAACAGTCTGATGTTGAAAAAATGCGAGAAATCATTTCTGCTTATAGGGAGACTGCAAATGATATAACGGCAAGTGAAACAATTAATGGTGTTACATTTTATTTTGATGGTTTCGCGTTAACAGATGATATGATAGACCGGTTGGAAAGCTTTTCATTATCGGCTGATGAAGATACGTATAGTGTTTATTTGGATAATGGAAGGCTGGTGATCTATTGATGAGTTTCATTGAAGGTCAAGGCGTTCTAGGTAGGATTAGATTTTTGGACGGTGAATTTCCAGCATACGACAGGACATACTTAGTCGTAACTGCTAAAGAAAATTATATTGAGGTATTAAATGTATCATCAATAAGAGGAAAAGAACGTAAATTGGCTTTTCCAACAAATGAGCGGCTTAGGTCATATAGTTTGCCTTTTGTAATGCCATCGTTTGTTGGATTCGTTAACCAGAGTTGAAAGTTTTGACTGGGAAAATCTTCAGGTTCTTAATTCGGGAAGAACTCTTGATGGAGCGGAATTGGAGAGAATAAAGGAAAGAATAAGAGGAATGCGGCACCCTTAAAAGAGGTGCCGCCGTTTGTTTTACGTTGCACTATTTATTCGACCGTCTCCAAATATTCATCTTCTCTGCTTCCTTGATCAGCTCATCCCGGAACTGCGGATGGGCAACAGAAATGAGAGCCTCGGCTTTCTGCCAGGTAGAAAGGCCCTTCAAATTTACTTTTCCATACTCGGTTACAAAATAGTGGACGTTTGCCCTCGTATCGGTTACGATCGAACCGTCTGCCAGCGTCGGACGGATGCGGGATACGAGTTCGCCCTGTTTGTTCTTGAACGTGGAAGAGCAGCAGATAAAGCTCTTTCCGCCCGGGGACAAATAAGCGCCGAGTACGAAGTCCAGCTGTCCGCCGGCACCGCTTATGTTCTTTGTTCCTGCGCTCTCCGCGTTCACCTGGCCGTACAGGTCGATGTCCACAGTGTTGTTAATGGAAATAAAGTTGTCCAGTGCAGAAATCGAGCGGATGTCATTTGTATAGTCAACCGGCGCGCTCATGCACTCCGGGTTATCATCGAGAAAGTCGTACAATTTCTTTGTGCCGGCGGCAAACGCGTACGTCTGGCGGAACCGGTCGATATTTTTCCTCGCCCCCGTGATCTTTCCGGCTTTGGAAATATCAACAAACGCGTCAACGTACATCTCCGTGTGAACGCCCAGATCTTTCAGATCCGATTCGGCGATCATCGAACCTACCGCATTTGGCATACCGCCGATGCCGAGCTGGAGACAGGCGCCGTCCGGGATTTCTTCTACGATCAGCTTCGCGACTGCCTGATCGACGTCGGTGGCAGCGGCAGCGCCGCCCATTTCGGCGATGGACGGGTTATCCCCCTGTATGATCATGTCAACTTCGGAAATGTGGATGCCGTTTTCCTTGCCGCCCAGGCATCTCGGCATATTTTCATTGACTTCCACGATAATGACTTGGGCGCGCTCGCAGCAGGCGCCCAGATGGGATGCGCTCGGGCCGAAATTGAAGTAACCGTGGGAATCCATCGGCGACACCTGAAAAGCAGCTACCCGGGAAGGACACGGCAGATCCCGGTAGTATCTGGGGAGCTCGGAATAACGGATCGGCGCATAAAAGGAATAACCTTTCGCTGCCGCTTTCCGCTCGATCCCGCCCATATGCCAGGAGTTCCATGCCAAATGATCTGCCGGGTTTTCGATTTTAAAAATCTCCGGTTCCCACATGAGGATACCGCCGCGGAATTTTACGTCAGTCAGGTCGTTCATCCGCCCGGCGAGCGCGGCGTCGAACGCGACCGGCGTATTCACGCACCAGCCATAATCCACCCAGTCCCCGGAACGGACTGTTTTTGCGGCTTCCTCAGCCGTGGTCAGCTTGCTTTTGTATAATGCTTCGTAATCCATAATCACTTATTGCCTCCTTCACGTATTGTTGTCTACCATTTTATCATTCCTGATAGGCGCGGTCAAGGGTTTACACGCGGAATATATTCTGTTATCATGATTTTAAAGCGATCGGGTGTTCAGACGAAAAGAGGGAGTGGTGATAGAATCTTTTTATGATGCGCGTTTACTACAATGAAGGAGGAGAATAAGTGAAATTACTATATGGTACAGGCAATCCGGCCAAATTGTCTTCTATGAGAAAAAGGCTGCAAGGCATGGGGATTGAAGTGTTGGGATTGCGTGATCTAGACTGCTCGATTCCGCAGGTGGCAGAAGATGGGCAAACACCTCTCGAGAACGCCAGGCAAAAGGCGGTGGCGTATTATCAGGCATTCCAGATTCCAGTGTTCTCCTGTGATTCTGGTCTTGCAAAAAAATATGGGAAGTTGACGGCTTTTTATAAAAACGCGATCTGTCTTGTCATGGATGAAGAGCATATATACGAGGCGATGGAGCCATCTATGGAGAGCGAGCCTTTTTGGATCACAGAGAAATCTCATGCTATACATAAGAAGGGATTTCCGCTGGACAGCCTGTCGGTTGAGATCAGGAGTGGCAGATATTACTATGATCTGCCAGAAGAAGCGTTAGATCAGGTAGCAGTAGAAGATGGTTTTTTGGAGTTTTTTCGTAATTTTATGGATAAGTAGGAGGTAAGCATGGAAATCTGGGATGCGTACGACGAAAAAGGGAATAAAATTGATGGCGTGTCATTAGTTCGTGGAGAACCAATCAATGAGGGGTATTATCATCTTGTTAGTGAAATTATTGTCAGGCACCAGGATGGAAGCTATTTGTTAATGCAGAGAGACGAAAGAAAACACCTGGGCGGAATGTGGGAAGCAAGCGCAGGAGGTTCCGCGCTACAGGGTGAAGGCCCTTTTGACTGTGCGGTCAGGGAGTTACAGGAAGAAACAGGAATTTTGTCAGATGAACTGACGGAAATCGGTCAGGTGCTGCATTATGGGCACAAAACAATTTATGTAGAGTACTTGTGCAATACTGATGTTGATAAAGATAGTATCGTTTTACAGGATGGAGAAACTTCTGCCTACAAATGGATATCGGGTGACGAACTTCGTTTCATGTCCAGAGATGAACTGGCAACTCAAAGAATTCAGAATTTCATTGAGGAGTTGAGTTGATGATTGTATTCGTTCCTTGAAAATGAATAGATAACAATGTGAAATCTCGTACAGAATGTTGACAACGTTATAGATATAAAATATACTGTACTTAAAGGAGTGTGGTTATATGATAGCAACGAATTTTTCCAATGTGAGGAATAATTTTGAGGAAGTTTGTGATCGAGTTGTATATGATTCTGATATTGCGGTAATTACAAGAAAAAATGACGAGAATGTTGTGCTTATGTCTCAGGTGCAGTATGATAATATAATGGAAAATTTTCATATAAGAGAAAGCAAGGCAAATTATGAGTGGCTAAAAGAATCCATCAAGCAAGCCGAAGATGGAAGACTTGTGAAGTTTGATGTGGAGGATTAGGTTATGAATGTATCTTTCACAGAAAATGCTTGGCATGATTATACTTATTGGCAGAAAATGGATAGGAAGATTATCAAAAGAATTAATGAATTGATTAAGGATATAAAAAGGAACCCATTTGATGGGCTTGGTAAGCCAGAGCCGCTAAAATATGATTTGGCTGGAAAGTGGAGTAGAAGAATAACGGACGAACATAGGTTAGTTTATCAAGTGGAGGGTAACAATTTGATAGTATATACTTGTAGGTATCATTATTGATGGTTATGTCCATATTGTATAACGCTGACTTGGATTTTATTGATATATTGTCGAAGTCTATAGAGAATGGAGACTATTCAGATGGGGAAGAACTTTTTTCTGGGTCGAGTGATGAAAGAGAAATGATTCTGCTGGACCCAAAAAAATAAAAAAAGTAGTTGACTTTTGAAAACAATGGGCATATAATACCACATAGAAACGACAAAGACGTCAGGTGAACATTTCACTTGGCGTCTTTTTTCGTTCCGCGGCAGATATGAATCTCAGAAACACTACATATGTTGCAGGGCCGCATAAAAATAGTTGGAGGTGTCTTTTATGGAATTTGCAGAAGAGTTAGGCGAAATGATCACGACGGCAAGTTCAGAAGTGGCATTTGGGATCTGGTTTTTGATCGGTGCCGCGCTGGTGTTTTTCATGCAGGCAGGATTTGCCATGGTGGAAACCGGATTTACGAGGGCGAAAAACGCAGGTAACATCATCATGAAAAACCTGATGGATTTCTGTCTCGGAACGATCGTATTTATTTTTCTCGGTTACGGGATCATGAATTCCGAAAATTACTTTTTCGGCGTGATCGGAAGGCCGGAATATCAGATGTTTACAGATTTTGCGGATTTTGACTGGTCAAACTTCTTTTTCCAGCTCGTCTTCTGCGCGACGTGCGCGACGATCGTGTCCGGCGCGATGGCGGAGCGCACGAAGTTCAGCATGTACTGTCTGTATTCGATCATCATAAGTGCCATCGTGTACCCGATCGAGGCGGGATGGACGTGGAATGCCAATGGCTGGCTGGCGCAGCTTGGATTTATCGATTTCGCGGGTTCAGCGGTCATCCATATGGTCGGCGGTATTACGGCGCTCGTCGGAGCGGCCATTCTCGGGGCACGTATCGGAAAATTTGATAAAAAGGGAAAGCCAAAAGCGATACCGGGGCACAATATCACGATCGGCGCGCTCGGATGCTTTATCCTCTGGTTTGCCTGGTACGGATTTAACGGCGCGGCAGCGGGGAGTGTGGATGAGATGGCGAAGATCCTCTCCACGACGACGATCGCCCCGGCAATTGCGACGACGGTCTGTATGATCTTTACGTGGATCAAATACGGGAAACCGGATGTTTCGATGTGTCTGAACGCCTCTCTCGCCGGCTTGGTCGGTATCACGGCTGGGTGCGCGAATGTAGATGCCGTGGGAGCCGCAGTGATCGGCGTGGTGGACGGCCTGCTTGTCATATTCGGCGTGTGGTTTGTGGACAATATATGCAGGGTGGACGATCCGGTCGGCGCGGTAGCCGTACACGGTTTTAACGGCGCGTGGGGTGCTTTGGCAGTCGGTCTGTTCGATTATGAAAACGGACTGTTTTATGGCGGTGGATTTCATCAGTTCGGGGTACAGCTTCTCGGCGTCGTAAGTATCGGTTTGTATGCGGCCGTGATCATGGCGATCGTATTTATCGTGATCAATAAAGTATTCGGTCTTCGTGTGACGGCGGAAGAAGAGATTTTGGGACTTGATGCGACCGAACACGGACTGCCTTCTGCCTATGCGGACTTTATGCCGGCAGGAGACCGTTTTTATGCGGCATCGACCGGCATAGGTAAAATAGGTGAGTTGATGGGAAGTGTACCGCCCGAACATGCCGTGCCGGTCACGGAAGTGACGCCGGCGGCGAAAGCGCCGCTTCCGGGCACGGATGCGACAGCTGCCGGCGGAAAGGCAAGCGCGGAAGGTGTGGAAGGCGTGAAGATCAGCCGCATCTCGATCGTGTGCAAACAGAACAAGTTCGAAGACCTGCAGGCGGCGTTGAACGAAATCGGTGTCAAGGGGATCACGGTCACGCAGGTTCTCGGATGCGGTACACAAAAAGGAAATGCGGAATATTATCGTGGCGTACCGATGGACTTTACGCTGCTGCCTAAGATCAAGGTAGAAGTGATCGTGAGTGCCGTTCCGGTAGATAAAGTGATAGAGGCGGCGAAAGAGGCGCTGTATACAGGTCACATCGGCGACGGTAAGATCTTCGTGTACGATGTGGAAGATGTCATCAAGGTAAGGACCGGCGAGAGAGGGTTTGACGCTTTGCAGGATGACGAGTAACAGGAAGGCCCGAAAAGCGGCAAGGGTCAAATTGGGAACGATAGAAATTGAGTAACGCCATCAAGCATATTTTGGCTAAAAGGTATAAACAATAAATATCAGCCGGAATATGCTTGATTTTTGACTGCATTTCGGCTAAAATATAATTGATATAAATAATAGCCGGAAGAGGGGTGAGGATATGACCTATATAACGAGAAATTTGGAGAAGGTCGTAGATCAGGTTACGAGAGAATATCCGGTTGTCCTGGTTACCGGGCCGCGGCAGGTGGGTAAGACTACCATGCTTCGGAAGTTAATGGAAGGTACGGATAGAAGATACGTTACGCTGGATGATCTGAATGAAAGACATATGGCAAAGACAGATCCAGAATTGTTTTTGCAGCTCCATGAGCCGCCTGTTATGATTGATGAGGTTCAGTATGCACCAGAGTTATTTATCTATATTAAAATGTATGTGGACAAACATCAGCATTCAGGAGCATTTTGGCTGACAGGATCACAGGTGTTTAAATTGATGAGAGGGGTGCAGGAATCTTTGGCGGGAAGAGTAGCAGTGCTTTCCCTTACATCGTTGTCACAGGCAGAGATTTCGGGCGGGGAGATGGAACCTTTTACGATTGATATAGAGGCATTATCGGTTAGAAAAAATAGCAGGGAAGAGGCGGATGCGAGAGGGATTTTCGAACGGATTTATAAAGGTTCCATGCCTGCCATTGTAAGTGGAGCAAACAGTAATAGCCAGATTTTCTACAGTAGTTATGTAAGCACCTATATGGGACGTGATGTAAGGGAACTGTCGGATGCGGTCGATTCTTTGAAATTTTATGGGTTTCTTGTGGCCACAGCAGCAAGATGCGGGCAGATGCTGAATGTTGCAGAGATTGCAAGAGATGCCGATATCAATCAGACACAGGCAAAAAACTGGCTGGGCATTTTGGAGACATTAGGGATCATTTTCTATCTCCATCCGTATTCAAACAATCTGTTAAAACGTCTTGTAAAAACACCGAAACTGTATTTTTATGATTCGGGTCTCGTTTGTTATCTGACGAAGTGGAGCAGTGCGGAAACATTAGAGGGTGGCGCGATGAATGGTGCTATTTTGGAAAATTATGTAGTCGCTGAAATCATGAAAACATACTTAAACTGCGGGAAGCAGCCTTACCTATACTATTATCGTGACAAAGATGCCAGGGAGATTGATCTCGTGCTCGAGCATGACGGCGTGCTAAATCCGATTGAGATTAAGAAGACCTCAAATCCAGGAACAGAATTGATCAAAGTATTTGAACGGTTGGATCAGTCGTCTACGCCCCGGTCTAAGGGTGCGGTAATCTGTATGAAACCGGGGCTTAGCGCGGTTGATCGAAATAATTACATCGTTCCGATCTGGATGATCTAACGTCATATAAATTCATACTTCGTATAGTGCTTATCGCTCAATGCGATATAGGCAACTTCCCGGTTGCTGATGGCAAAATATCGCAAAACGGCATTTGGCCCGAGCGTATTATGCCTCATGCTTTCGATGGAAGCCGCAGAGAAACTGGAATAGGTAGCGGGATAGCGCGCCGCAATGTCACCGGCCGGTTCTTTGTGGTTTCCTTTTGCGTAAAATGGCATATGCACATTGTTAAATGTATTGTCGCTGATGACGGGGTCGATAACGCCGCCTTTCATGAAGATACCGAACTTTTCCTGCTGGATGTTTCCGCTGTTCCAGCCTGATACGGTGTCAAATGTGTTTCCTTTGATCACGGCATTTTTCCAGTTTTCCATCATGATCGGACTCTGCACGCTACCACGGAATGTACAGTTTAATACCTGTATGTTTGTATGGTATTTGTCCGGTGAAAACCGGTGAGTGTCGATGCCGCGGTGGAGATTGTAAAAACCGCAGTTTTGTATCGTTACATCGACATTCGGCGTCTTATCAAATTTCGAGTATTTACCGTTGAATCCATTTGTAACTTTATCGGGTGTGTCTAAGTTGATCGCGCAGCGCTCCCCGTTTTTATTATTGGAAAAGCTGCAGTTATTGACCGATACGTTTTTGGAAGCGTCGATTTCGATAAAATGGCCGTCCCTTAAATTGGTAAACGAGATGTTTTCAATCGAAACGTTTTGACAGTGCGGAACGCGGATCGCTTCGCTTTTGCTGCATTTGGCGAGGTTCATCGTCACGTTTCCCTCACCTTTGATGCGTATGTTCTTTTCGCCATTGTAGCCGCCGACAACGCCGCTCTTTTTAATCCTGGAACTGCGGACGCACTCGATCATAATGTGTCCCGCTTTCAGCGCTTTCGTATGCGTGTTGTTCGTTTTATTCATAACGACGCCGTCCTTCAGAACGATCGTGACGTTCGAGGGAACGAGGATCGCATTCGTGAGGTTATACGTTCCTTTTTTCAGTGTCAACGTGCCGCCGCCCTTTTTGGACATGTGATCGAGATAGGAGCGGATCGTCAGGTAATGTTTTGTGTATTTGTTATACGCTTTTGATTTTACGTATTTATTCTTATATGGTTTGGAACTTGCCGACAGCGTAAAATTCTTTTTTGCCTCGGCTGGTTTGGCGGCGCAAAAGCAGATCGTCATGCCGCATAGGATCATAAATAGAGTTCGCAAAAGTTTTTTCATAGTCATTCTCCATTCTTATATGTAATGATAAGATAAATCAGAATGCGGCGTTTGAAACTTCGCCGAGCCGCAGTCCTTCGTTCCGCTCAAGTACGGTTTGGATGCTCCACGGGTGGGTAAACAGAAGCAGCGGGTTGTCTTTAAAATCTTTCACCCGTTTGGTATCTGAGGTGACCGACAGGCTGTTTACGTCAATGTCTTCATTTTCGATCCAGCGCACATGCTCGTACGGGAGCTGTTCCATCCGGATCTCTACATTATATTCGTTCTGGAGCCGGTACTGCAGCACTTCAAATTGAAGGACGCCGACAACGCCGACGATGATCTCCTCCATTCCCGTATTAAATTCCTGGAAGATCTGGATGGCGCCTTCGAGGGCAATCTGTGTGATCCCTTTCATAAACTGCTTGCGCTTCATCGTATCGACCTGGCGCACACGGGCAAAATGCTCGGGGGCAAAGGTCGGGATTCCGGCGTAGCATATATTTTTTCCCGCAGTACACAGCGTATCGCCGATCGAAAAAATACCGGGGTCGAAAATACCGATGATGTCTCCGGCGTACGCTTCTTCTACATGCTTGCGCTCCTGTGCCATCATTTGCTGCGGCTGGGCGAGCCGGATCTTTTTCCCGCCCTGGACGTGCATGACTTCCATGCCCGCTGTAAATTTTCCGGAACAGATCCGCATGAAAGCGATTCGGTCGCGGTGTGCTTTATTCATATTTGCCTGTATTTTAAATATGAAAGCGGAGAAGTCATCGGAGAAGGGACTCACCGGCGTGTCTCCCGAGTTTCGCGGGAGAGGGGAGGTCGTCATCGTAAGGAAGTGCTGCAAAAATGTCTCCACGCCAAAGTTTGTGAGCGCCGATCCGAAGAAAACCGGAGAAAGTTTTCCTGCCCTTACTTTTTCCAGGTCAAATTCGTCGCTGGCCCCGTCAAGAAGTTCAATCTCATCGACGAGAATATCGTGGTACTCTTTTGTGATCAGTTCATCAAGGCCGCTGTCGCCGAGCTTCGCGTCTACCGACTCGATCTTGTGCCCGTTGTCGGACTGCAGAAAGCGGGAGATCATTTTGGTATTCCGGTCATAGACGCCTTTGAAATTTTTGCCGGAGCCGATCGGCCAGTTGACCGGACATGTTCGGATGCCGAGTACGTTTTCGATTTCATCAATGAGCTCAAACGGATCCCTTGCCTCGCGGTCCATCTTATTGACAAAGGTGAAAATAGGAATTCCTCGCATAACGCACACTTTGAACAGCTTGATCGTCTGTGCCTCGACGCCTTTGGAGCCGTCAATGACCATGACGGCAGAATCGGCAGCCATCAGCGTGCGGTACGTATCTTCGGAAAAGTCCTGGTGCCCCGGCGTGTCAAGGATGTTAATGCAGTATCCGTCGTAATTGAACTGAAGAACGGAAGAAGTAACGGAAATACCACGTTCTTTCTCTATTTCCATCCAGTCGGATACGGCGTGCTTCGCCGCCTTTCTTCCTTTTACAGAGCCGGCCAGGTTGATGGCTCCGCCGTAGAGGAGAAATTTTTCCGTCAATGTCGTCTTACCGGCATCGGGGTGGGAGATGATCGCGAATGTCCGTCTTTTCTCAATTTCTTTTGAAAAATTGTTTTTTTGTGCTGCATGTTCCATTTTTGACTCCATTTCCGCGCTGCGTTTGAACGCCTTGCGCAAATCTTTTTTATTTCTTCGAAAAAAGCGCCGTAGATACCGACGCTTCTGTCCTCATTCTGACGTATTTGTTCTAAGTGAAAAGAAAAGCTTTGAAAAACGAAACGTCATTCAAAGCTTTTTAGCTGGGCTACAAGGATTCGAACCTTGAAATGCTGGAGTCAGAGTCCAGTGCCTTACCATTTGGCGATAGCCCAATCTCAATCACAAGTGCTATTATACATGAAAAATTTTTAGAATGCAAGCTTTTTTTTCAAAAAAATAAAAAAAACATTTTGTGTCGAAATTTCATGCA
>ERZ778518.1495-NODE-1495-length-15464-cov-3.475956_pt1 | contig 15464 bp, 11 predicted proteins | sample MGYA00510340_ERZ778518 | MGnify/ENA primary metagenome ERZ778518 (study PRJEB29527, sample SAMN07138967) | mouse gut metagenome | material: feces | host: mouse | place: China:Nanjing | collected 2016-01-25 ...
TCCTCCTGCCATGATCATTGCTGTAACTTTCATTGAAATATCCATTCCTTTCTTTTATAGCTTTGACATCAAGATTTCATGGCGGCCATGGATATAATATTCCCCCATCCCCGCCGGAATATATATGCTGTCGCCGGCCTCAAAATCATACCGTCTGCCGCCGTATTCCAAATATCCGCTCCCCTTCACGACGAGCAGCGAGTGGAACGAACTGCGGTCGCACCAGAACTTGATCTTCCCGCCCCAGTTTTCGATGCGCAGAACACTAAAATAGCTGCACTCAAACAGCCGGCGGAGCCGTCCCTCTTTCAGGCGGACTTCGTTATTGTCAAACACCTGCGACGGCACGATCGGCGTGCGGTCGATGACTTCGATCGCCCGGTCGATATGAAGTTCCCGGTAATTTCCATCCTTGTCCTTGCGCAGATAGTCATACACGCGGAATGTCGTATTCGAGCTCTGCTGGATCTCGGCGATCACCATCCCGGCCCCGATCGCGTGGATCGTTCCCGGATGGATAAAAAACACATCCCCCGCATGCACTTCGACCCGGTTCAGCACGTCGCAGACCGAGCCGTCCCGGATCTTTTCCTCAAGCCTCTCCTTTGACAGTTCCCGGTTCAGCCCATAATATAAAAAAGAGTGCGGCTTTGCTGAAATGACATACCACATCTCGGCCTTTCCTTCCTCACCGAGCTCGTGCCGCGCCGTGTCATCCGAAGGATGTACCTGGACCGACAGTTTCTGTTTCGCATCAATGAACTTGATAAGAATGGGAAAACGGTCCCCGGATCCGAATTTCGGAGATACGAAACAGGGATTTAGCTTTAGGATTTCCCCGAGGAACTGGCCTTTGTACTGGCCGTTCCTGATGACGCTCTTTCCCTCCGGAAGGCTGCAAAGTTCCCAGCTCTCAGCCGTACACGCGCCCTCTCCGGCTTTTCCATACAGCCGCTCCAGTTCATGGCCGCCCCAGAGGTAATCCTTATAAACCGGAGCCAGCTTCATCGGATACATCATATCATTACCTTTCCTGTGTCTTGTTATTTCCCAACGATCCTCGTGACGGTTAGCTTACACAACGTCTTGATGTAACTCATGATAAACGGAAGCAGCCGCCGCTTCGACTCCCCGTAAATACGCTTGTCGAACTCGATGGGAACTTCCCCGATCTTTAACTTCTTATCCTCTTTATTTAAGCGGAGACGTAAGAGCACTTCCTGCAGCACGTCATAATTCCGGCACGACAGCGAAACCTTCTTCAACTGCTCTGTGTGGTACATCCGGTAATCGGTCGAAATGTCTTTCGCCTTGATCCCGAGAAAGAGACGGAACATGCCGTTTAATATGTGCGACATGACGATCGAACTCTTCGCGTCATTCGTCTTCCCGCCCTCCACGTACCGCGAGCCGATCACGACATCACAGTTTTCTTTCGTGAATTTCTCATAGATGGCCGGGATATATTTGGGATTGTGCGAACCGTCGCTGTCTAAAATAAGGAACTTGTCCATCTCGGCGTACTTGATGCCCGTCTTGAACGCGCCGCCAAACGCCGGCTCTTCCTGATTGATATACTTCGCCCCAAATGTTTTACATACGCCCTCTGTATCGTCGAGAGGTTCGGCCGTATCGATCACCAGGATCTCATACTCCTCCCCCGTCTTTTTCACATTGTCTATAATCTGCGGCAGCAGGACTTTGAGGTTTTCTTCCTCTTTGTATGCCAGCAGAATAACACTAATTCCCATGTTTTTCCTCCATGTCATTTGTTCATTCGAAACTATTTTACCATATCTTTCCTCATTTGAAAAGTTTTTTTCTTGATCTTTCTCATTCTGCTTCCGACTTAAACGCCCAAAGCTTGTTCATGAAAAAGTTGATCGGAATGGCAATGACGAGGCTGATCAGCGGAGCAACAAATTTGGAAATACCAAAGACCCCTACCCAGACATAAGCCAGTATATTATTCAGTATGATTCCCGTAAATCCGTACGAGAGGTAACTTTTTAACAATGCCTTCCAAAAATTACGGCTCTGACCTTCCTCGAGCGTGAACACAAACCGGCTGTTCAGAAGGAACGAACAGAGTACGCTGAGGATAAAGGCGATCGTATTCGCCACATACATATCAAGATCCGCCACACTTAATATACCCATTTTTTTAAATATTAACAGGCAGCACACGTTGATGGCATACGAAAACACTGTATTCCACGCGCCGACGATGCCAAACCTCACGAACTGCAGAAGCGACTCCCACTGTTCCTCGCTACATTCGATATGGAAGATCCGGAAGAATAATCCGAAGACTCCCCGCACGATCGTTTCGATCAGATTCCAAAGTTTTTCAGCTACATTACTCATCCTCTTCACCTTCCATTCCTTGATCCTCTTTGACAAAGTATCCAAATACAGCGCTCCCGCACGTAAATTCCCTCACCTTTTTAAACTCTTTGGGAACAGCTTCATAGTGCACCGAATGAAGCAGCACCGCGTCCTTTTGCGCGATCTCCTCTGTGACAACCGAGTTCCACAGCGGGGATTTATTTTTCCAGCCTAGTTCAAAATAAAGCGCCGATGACCCGATGCCTGTGGACCATGTGTCCTTCGGCACATGCCGGCGGATGTCTTTCGCCATCTTTTTGACCAGCGTGTAGTCGTAGGCTCCCGATTCATACTTTTTCGTATAGAGGGAATAATCCGACGCGCCGTCCGTCACGCAGATGAACATCATCTATACGGCCCACATGCCGACAAACAGTTTACAGATCCCGTACACACTCACCCCCCGGATGGCCGCTCTGTCTTTTAAATTTTTTAACGTATCGGATACGCCGCTCAGGATCAGGCCGAGCGCGCAGGCAAAAAACAGGTTTGGCAGGGCGTCGCCCGCCAGCGTCCGGTTTACATAGTACAAAGACAGGGCGATCCCGACGATCGACAGCGCCGCCGCGTAACACGCTTTTTCTTCCTGCTTATCCAAACCAAAGATCTTATTATGCAGCACGCCCCAGAACAAACAGATGATAAAGGCAAATACCTGATGAAGATATTTTAAATTTCCCCACTTTAGTTCCGTACTCAACACACCCAGATAATCCCCGTTTACGAGGCCGAAAAATTCCTGAAACGCCAGAAATCCACCGCCGTGCAGCACATGATAGGCGTTCGCCATCAAAAACGCGATCAGTACCGGAAGCACGACCCCGGCAAGCAGAAGTAACACCGCAGCTCCGAGCCCCCGGAGCGAAAACGCATGCTCCTGAAAATAGCGCAGCAGCAAAAATGACGTCCACATCAGGCAGCAGATCAGTCCGCATTCCGTACTCCATAGCACGGAAAGGGACGTGAGCACGATCCCGCAGGCAAGCTGCCAGCGCATGCGCACCCGCTTCCTGCAGAAGATCGTGATGAGAAACAACGTAAGCGCCGCAAAAAATAACCGGTGAGGATAATTCTGCCAGTAAATACTCTCGAGATCCACACAAATCCCCGCCAGGCCGGCCGTAACGATCGTAAACAGACGGATCGCATTCGACCTTACGACCATACAGAACGACGTCATGGCAAATACGAACGTGAGCATGCCCATGATCCCGATCACAGCCGCGATCGTCCGCGTCGTGCCGCCGAACAATTTGAGCGGCAGCCAGAAAAACAACCCGTAGTGCCCGTAAAGATCCGTCAGTCCTCCCTGGAATTCCACGCCGTGATACACATTAAAGATCTGGTCGATATACGCTGACGTATGGAAAATATTGTAGGCGCTTCCGACCGACGCGTCGGCAAATGTATTGACAGCCGCCTCCGACCATCCCCAAAACATGCCAAACACTACGATCAAACCAATATAGGCATACCTTCTGCCGTCCGCTTCTCTTGAAACCGCGAGAAAAACCGAAACGAGAACGACGATCCCCATAATGGCCGTAAACCAGAACGGAAAATTCCACCGGCCCCTGAAAAACGGAATCACGAGCCAGAAGGAAACGACGGCCCCCACCGCAAATAAAGCGAGTTTCCAACCGGTTCCAATCGGCCGCACGCGAACACGCACGAGCGATAACGCGCCGTACCCCAAAACATATACCGCGGCAAATAAAATAATAAACAAAATATAACATTTCGCGTTTCCCAGACGCGTCACACTAAACATGCCATTCGAGGCGTCTGTCAGCGCCTTATACCAAAAGATCATGGAAACGGCGCCAGCCAGCACACCGGCCAATACGCCTCTCTGGGCGGCACTTATCTGTTCTTTTTCTTCACTCATACTCATAGATCCTCTTTTTCTTATCCTGTGACTTTTTCTGCCAATGAGAAAAAATCTCCTTCGTTTCGTCCGTCCACGGCTGCTTCCCGTGAAACGCGTAAATCTTTTTATATCCGCCGATCTCTTCTGAAAAATTTTCATCATGCTGCGAGATCACACGCGGCGTTACATGAAACAGCTTCTCAAAATACAGCTCAACCCCCGCCCGCACATGGGAATTGTCGGAAGTCACTACGACCGTACCGGGACTGCTGATATCCTCTTTCCGGCTCAGCGCGCCGACGGAGGACGTATAGGACAGAGCAGGTTCTTTCTTTATCTCCTGGAAAAAAGTGTTTCCATTCCCGATCAAAACAAACAAAAACAGCGCCAGACAGATCCCGGTAAACACCGCTTCCCGCTCCGTTTGCCTGACCGGGAGTCTGTCCCATATTATGAGGACGCCGCGCGCCGTCATAAGAAAACAGCAGGGAAGGAGCCCGATAAAATACCGGTCATAAAAAATCCCGCCCGAAGGATTGATCACCGCGCCATACAAAAACATCGCCCCTACCGTTCCGAGTACGAGTCCGGGTACGTAAACGTTCCACGCATCCATCTTAGAAAACTCCCGCCCCGCAGTCCGGTATAAAACGGTCACGATACATCCGGCAAACCCAAGACAGAACAGGGCGAGCACACATTCATTTTCACTGCACAAATACCGCAATAAGTTGATGACAGACTGTAAATCCGGCGGCTGTATCCAAAACTCCGTCATACTCCTCGTCCGGTTCACAAAGACGAGTACGAGCCACGGCAGAAAACTGAAACCGGAAATGAAATATGGCACGAGTATCTTAGCCTTCTGCCGCCTGCGGATCACGAAAAACAGCTCCATGCCAAACAATACGCCGAACAAAACGCTGCCATAATAATGCGAATAGAGCAAAAGCACAAGCGCGAGCGTATCATATACACCGGCAGACCGTTGTTCTCCGTCCGTCCCGCCAAGCCGTTTCAGCAGGCGGCAGAGAACGAGAGCCGAGGCCATAAAGTACAGGGCATACGACCGGAATTCATATCCGGCGGCCACTACGAGGACGCTTGATGTGGCGGCAGACAATTCCGCTAACAACCCCATCTTCTTTCCACCGATTTTTTCCCCTGCCACCGCCACGAGCCATACACCCGCCGCCGTCATCAGTTCGGAGAGCAGAAGAAAATAGCGGAAGGAAAACGGTACGAGCCGGACCCACACATACGCTAACACAGCGTACAAAGGAGGCGTGTAATCTTTTAGCTGCGCGTACTCATAAAGCAGGTCTCCCATCCCTTTATCGGAACCGGACAGTCCCAGCTGGTACACCTCATCATACCAGAATTCCTGAACCCCCGAATACATGACCATACCCAGAAACATTACGGCCGCGATGCCGATCGAACCGCACTTCCAGATCTTAGCCGTACCGCCCATTTTTTCTCTCATAGCCTGCCCCTTATTTCTTATCCTCTTCCTCATCGGGAAGATACGTGATGGTCACCTTCTTGACCATGATGCCCTCACCATCTTTTTCACCTGCTTTTACGGCCTTTTTCACATCTTCAGAGGTAAAGAAAAGCCAGTTGATCTTTTTGGTGTTCTTTATATTTTTACATAGCTTCAGTTTTGTTTCGAACGTTACCGTATCGGATTTCCTGTTATTGATCTCACCGATCAAACGTCCATTCATCTTTACTTTCGTAATGCCCGGTATTTTACCGCCCATATATTCAATGGTCACTTTGGCGCGTTTCGCGTTCTCGGAATAAACCCGGATCACACTTTCACCGGTCGTCCATGCCCCCCGGTCGCCATATTCTATGCTGTGCCACCCCCTGTGCAGGAAACTCTTTCCGATACCGGCAAAACTCATGTCCATCTCAACGACCGGTGCATTGGTACCCACGAAGAAATCCTTATATTCCTCCAAGCCTTCCAGCGGATCCTTCACCGCGATGATCTTATTATCAACCATGTAAATATGGCACTTATCCTTGTACTTGTGCGCATTGGCATAATCCAGGATATATAAAGTGTTCCCATCCAGACGATTTTCTTTAAATATTTTGTCCGTCACCTTATCCCGCTCTTTCATCGCCTTTTTCGTCATATAGCGGGAAAGATAAAAGTTACTCATTTTAATGTCATCAAATTTTGACACCTGCGACGCGATCTGCAGCATCTGCGCCACGTCGTATCCATTTTCAGGAAAATAAACGATCTTATCAAAATCACCGAGCTCGTCTTTCCAAAAATCATTCGTGACGAGCGCCTTATCTTCTTTCACCTCTTTCTGGTACTGATCCTGCAGCCTGCTGATCGGCCGATACAGGTCTGCCAGCTGGAGGGCCAGACAGAGGAATACGATCGAAAGCTGTATCCTATTGTTTGGCAGCCTGCTGATCACAAACAGTCCTAGCAGCATGATGATATACATGACGCACCAGATAAATCTTCCCGAAGACCGGATGATCGCGAGAAGGTTATCAACTGCCGTCGGCCAGTGCACCTCAATAAATATTTTATCCCCCAGATACACGAGATTCGAAAAGGCCAGTACAGAAAAAACAAATACGACGATCGCCAGCGGAAGAAGGAACGCAAAATATTTCTTCCCCTGTGACTTCACCGTCTCTTTTAAGCCCCCGGCACGAACCATTTTCACCACCCGGAACATGATGATCGAAAGCGCGATCGCACACAGCACGATCATTCCCAGTCCCAGATAGGCAAACCCCTCATACTGGAGCTCTGTCATACCCATAGAACCAAAGAACGTAGAATATCTCCACGGATTCACAAATGTGTTTAAGTTGGCCGAAAAAAATCCGTATCCCGATCCACCCGATGCGAGAAGGCTCGTAAAGCCGCCTATGATAAAAAAGAAAAACGCGAAACTGCCGGCAAAACTGGCAAAGTCGATCACCAGGCGTTTCCAGTCCTTTTTCTCGATCAGTTCATTTAGCAGATACCCGCATAAAATACCGCCGACCATAAAAATAATATACATCTGGATCAAAACGCAGAGGGCAGCAAGGATCGCCCACGCCGCCGCATCTTTTTTTCGATCGGCAAATTCGTCTTTAAAAAGCCATATCCCCATAGCGCCCAAAATAAGAAAATGCGCGGCCAGTGACGTGTGCCTGGAGTTTTCAGAGAGTACACCAAAAAGCCGCTGCAATACCGGTGTGGAAAGAATAAAAAACACACTGGATACCCCGCAGAACAACCGGCTCTTATTAAATCTGGATATGAGTACGGATGCCAGTCCCCCATTTAAAACATAGCAAAGCAAGCCGAACAATCCGAAGTACTGGAACGTTTCCGGTAAGATAGGAGAAAGGGCTTTAAACAAGATCGCGAAAAGCGGGATGGAGTCCGTATATAAAACGCTGATCGAATTCGGCGTCGTAAAATAATCGTGCATCCCGAGCGGAAATGACCACGGGGCCTGACGGAAAAATTTCCATCCCAGATAATGCTGCTGCAGATCCTTTCCTGTCAGAAGCCACGAATCATACGTAAAATCTAAAACACGGAATCCATAAATGATCAGGAACAGCACGAATCCAACTGCTGCCCCGATCAAAAAATAAACTCTTCGTTTTGTATCCACACTCTCTTTTTTCTTACTCATACTGCGAGCCTCCTTGCCTGGTGCCTTTCTAAGCCTTAAAGTTCAACCGTTCCTCCTCGATCACAAGCGGCCTTCTCGTAACCCGCGAACTGATATTCATAATGTACTCCCCGAGAAGCCCGATGAAAAACAGCTGAATCGATCCAAAAATAAATATCCCCAAGAGGATCGGCGTCATTCCTGCCACAAACCGCTCCCAGAAAATGAGCTTCATGACCAGGTATACGAGAGCTACGAGCACACTCAGGCCGGAAAAAACAAATCCCATGATCGTGGCGATCCGCATGCCGACCTTCGTATACGAGGTAAAACTGAGCATCGCCGCATCGTACAGGCTGTACCAGTTGTTATGGGTCTTTCCGGCACGCCGCTTCTCCTGCTGATACTCGATATCCTTCCGCTTATAGCCAAGCTCCGCCACGATGCCGCGCAGAAACGGCGTCGGATCGTCCAGATCGCGGAGCACGTTGATAAACTCCCTGTCGTAGAGGCCAAATCCCGTAAAGTGCTCGATCTGCTCCACGCTGGACATCTTCTTGATCATTTTATAGTAACAGCTGCGCAGGAAATACATGATCTTACTTTCCTTGCTCTTTGATTTGATGCCGATGACGATCTTATTTCCCTGCTCCCACTCGTGCACAAATTTCGGGATCATGTTGATCGGATCCTGAAAATCCGCGCACATCAGTATCGTGCAGTCTCCGTTTGTCTGCAGCAGGCCATAATAAGGCGAATTGAACTGTCCGAAGTTTTTGGCGTTGAATATCGCTTTGATCTTCGGATTATTCTCACACAAAGCCCGTATTTTCGGCCTTGTCAGATCACTGGAGGCATTGTCTATAAAGACAAGTTCGTAATCATACTGCGGGAGGCTGTCCTCCACTTCTTTTATGATCGCCTCGCTGAGCGGTTCTACATTTTCTTCTTCGTTGTACGTCGGTACAAGTATACTGATTACTCTCTTCATCTCGTCCTCCATTACCTCTTCTGGCCGTTACTGCTGCAGCGCTTCCTTGATCACCTTCGCCATATAGTCGATCTTTTCATCCGTCATTCCCGGATAAACGCCGAGCCAGAACGTATCCTTCATGATCCGATCTGTCACGCCGAGGTCACCGATGACGCGGTATCCTTTCCCCGACGCGCGGAATTCATCAAAACAAGGCTGTTTCACGATATTTCCGGCAAAAAGCATACGCGTCTGTACGCCTCTCTTCTCGACATACTGAACGACTTTATTTTTATCCACGCCCTCCCGGCATGTGATGAGGAATCCGAACCAGCTCGGCTTCGAGTTCGGACATGCCTCTGGAAGGATCAGCTTGTCCTCCACATCCGCGAGCGCGGCCCGCAGGCGGTCGAAATTGTGTCTTCTCTTCTCCACAAAGGTCGGGAACTTTGCAAGCTGCGCGCATCCGACTGCCGCCTGCATATCCGTTGCCTTCAAATTATATCCAAAATGGGAATATACGTATTTGTGATCATAACCGAGCGGCAGTTCCCCGTACTGCCTGTCGAAACGATGGCCGCACATATTGTCGCGTCCAGACGGGCACACGCAGTCCCTTCCCCAGTCTCGCAGCGAGCGCACCGCTTTGTGGATCAGCGGATTGTCCGTGTAGACGGCGCCGCCTTCTCCCATCGTCATATGATGCGGCGGATAGAAGCTGGACGTTCCGACATCACCGATCGTTCCCGTAAACTTCTCTTCCCCGTTGATCGTATACTTTGTGCCGAGCGCGTCACAGTTGTCCTCGACGAGCCAGAGGTTATGCTTCTCACAAAATTCCTTGATCTTACCCAGATCCCAAGGATTTCCGAGCGTATGCGCGATCATGATCGCTTTTGTCTTCTCTGAAAGCGCCTCTTCTAACATCGACGCGTCCATATTATACTGCGGGATCGTCATATCGACAAAGACCGGAACCGCGCCGTACTGGATGATCGGCGCGATCGTCGTCGGGAATCCCGCCGCCACGGTAATGACCTCATCCCCCGGCAAGATCCTGCGCTCTCCCATCAGCGGGGACGTGAGCGCCATAAACGCGAGCAGGTTCGCGGACGATCCGGAATTGACGAGCGAACAGTAACGGATGCCCAAATACTCCGCGAACTGCTTCTCAAACTGATCCGTATATCTTCCCGACGTAAGCCAGAACTCGAGCGAACTGTCCACGAGGTTCACCATTTCCTCCTCCCCGTAATAACGGGAAGCGTAAGGGATCCGGTCGCCCTCCTGGAACGGTTTCTCCTGATTGTGGTACCTGCCGCAATACTCCTTTACCATTTTCAAAATATTTTCTCTCGCCTGCTGTTCATTCATATTCTCAAACATGTTACTCTTTCCTTTCTCTGTCGATTTTACTTTCCCCACACGTCCGCGCTACCCCTGGCATCCCACAAATTCCCGGATCTGCCTGTCCATGACCTCCGCGACATCTTCGTCCGCGAAATAAGCCTTCGTCCACTCTACTGTCTTATCGAGCGCCTCCGCCACGGTCCACCTCGGCTTCCAGCCAAACGTCGTTTTCAGCTTGGAGCAGTCAAGTTTCAAAAAGTTCGCCTCGTGGGGGCCGCCGTCATACTCGTTGATCCATTTCAAGCCGTCTCCCCAGCGCTCGACAAACATTTCCGCCAGATCGCCTGTCGTCACACAGTCCGTCTCATCCGGCCCCACATTATAATATCCCTGATAGTCCGGATTTTCATACTGTTCCTTTACGATCATCAAATACGCGATGACCGGTTCGAGCACATGCTGGTACGGCCGGGTCGAAAACGGATTTCGGATAATGATGTCCCTTTTCTCCTTCGCGGCCCGCACACAGTCCGGTATGATGCGGTCGTTCGCAAAATCACCGCCGCCGATGACATTTCCGGCTCTCGCAGTCGATACCGCCACGCGCCCATCGGTAAAAAACGAGTTTTTATAGCTGTGCGTCACTAACTCCGAACACGACTTGCTGTTTGAATAGGGATCGTAACCATCCAGAGGTTCATTTTCACGGTATCCCCATTCCCATTCTTTATTTTCATACACTTTATCCGTCGTGACATTGAGAAAACTTTTGACACTCTCTTGTTTCCTCACACATTCGCAAATATTCACCGTCCCCATCACATTTGTCTCATACGTATAGACAGGTTCTTTGTACGAATCCCTCACGATCGGCTGTGCCGCCAGATGAATGACGATTTCCGGTTTCGTTTCCCCAAACACCTGGGACAGCTTGTCCAGATCACGGATATCCCCGATCACGGAATTCATCTTCTCCTCCACTCCCGCCATCTGAAATAAGCTCGGATCCGTCGGCGGTTCCAGCGAATATCCTGTCACATCCGCCCCCGCCAGAATTAGCGTCCGGCACATCCACGTTCCCTTAAATCCAGTATGACCGGTCACCAGCACTCTCTTTCCTTTAAAAAATGTTAGATCAACCATGCGCTCGCTCCTCTCTCCTGCCTTTCGTTTGCCATTCGTTCGTTCCTGTTCTGTTTTCTGCCGTGATCGACTGCAGGATCAACCCGGAATCCCGCTCAGCCACCACGGAGTAATGGAGCATTCCCATGTCCTCCGCGATTGCTACATCCTCCAGAACACACTCCTCACCCGCGATGATATCGACCTGTCCCTTAATGTCATCATCCTCGGAATATATCCCAAAGGTTCCCGCCTTCTGCCCTTTTTTTATACCCGAAGCCGCATCCAGCCGGTAAGAAAGACGGATACGAAACTTCCCATCGGCTGGTTCCACCATGGAACCATACATAACGATGTCTTCGTTTTTTCCCACTTCCAGTTCGCCGCTGTCATTGATGTTCCCGTAGATGGTATACCACGGTGAATACGGAAAATCTACGGCTTTTTCCCCCGGCCTTTTCGGTAAGTTCGTAGAACAGTCGATGATATTTTCATCGCACAGATATAATCTATAATTTAAAACCTTTCCTATTTTCTCCATTTTACCCGTCAAATATGGGGGCAGTTTTTTCCAGTTTTGATCCGTTGACATGATCATGATCGGGCCCTCATACTGGCCATTCTCAAAATATCTCATGCTCGCTCCCCAACCGACCGCACGGTTTTCCGCTGTTATGGTGACAATATTCCGGTCAAAATCACTCACCCGGAGGATCCTGCCCGCTTCCATGCTCTTTTCATCGCCCGCATTCACATAGATCAACCCGACATCATGCTTTCGGGCCAGATCTGTAATCTTACTCAGCTCATTGATGATCCCCGTATCCGCTTCCGCATACAGATTCTTAAAATTCGAAGCGCTGATAGCCATACAGGAAAAGACGATCAGGGTGAGCGCCGTTCTCCGGCTCAGTGTATTCCATTTCTGCGTGATCTCCTGGACAAACATGCCGAGAAGGAGCATACTCGGAATCATCGACACGACATGATAGCGGTACTCAAACGTCTGCGCCGAATATGTCGTTTCCGTCAATAACAGCACGCACATATTGACAAAATTGATGCACACAACGATGCCGACAGCCGTCCGCTTTTCCTTCCCCATCAGGACACGGATCCCGTAGTAGACGATCGAAAACAGGAGAAGCGCTGTGATCAAAACGCCAAACAAACAGATAAAACCATCTTTGGAAAGCACTTGCGGCGATACAGTTTCCCGCACGGCCCCAAACAGTTCCCAAATTCCCACGAAACAATGCAGCGCGTTTTCCGCCAGTCTCGTTCCCGGCAGAAGCTGCATGGAAGTCGAATGGTTCTCAAAGGCGAGAAAACCTGCCGCGACGATCCCGACCACAAAAGCGGCCGCGGTCGCTGCCGTCAAAATCATCGGCCCAGAAACAAGCCATTTCAGCGAACCTCTGCGCAGCACCCTCAACACGAGATAAAACATCACCGGGAACACACCACACGCAAGCATATAAACACCGGAAGAAATCCCGGACAAAACCGAAAACAACATCAGGAACACAAGCCGTACGATCATTTTTTTCACCCGCGTCCCCTGTTCCAATTCAAGAATAAGATCGATCAGCAGAAGCGGGATCAGTACTTTTACCGCGTATGAAGCCGTCCCGATGAACATCATCGGCAGATATCCTAACTGACCTACCGTATACGGTGTAAAAAGAGCGATCAAAGCGACAAAACGATTGCCCGTGGAGACATGATTCTTTTTCAATATATCAAATACCAAAAGAGCATAAACGATCACAAACAGATTATCCGCGATCCCCAGGGATAAAAACACATTTTTTGTGATCCCGTAAAACGGAACGGCAAAAAGAAGTGGAATGTCCCATCCCACCGTCGTCTGATACTCCCAGTCCGGGATCAAAAGTGTCTTTTTTCTCCAAATCTCCACCATCTGCAGCATGCCGCTGCTCGAATCATAATCCGCCTGATACCGGAGCATGGTTAAATTGTAAACGATGATAACGAGAAGCTGCAAACACAAGATTCCCCCTGCTAGTACTTCTTTTTTATGTCCCATCGCATACTTTTTCATGAAAATCTCCTCTCATTATCTGCAAGTCACATAACCATTAGTATAATTTACAAAGTTGATTCTGTCAACCGTTTTTGCTAAAATTAAGTAAGGTTGGAAACTGCTGGAAATCACTTCATGCCAGTTTGTTTCTGCCTTTTTCGCCGCCGTCTTCCGATCAGGATACCGCCCGCCAGCACGATAACCGTCACCCCCGTCACCGCAGCTCCCGCCTCGTAGGAACGATCCCGATACGTAAACACTACCGTATGCTTCCCTTCCGGTATCTCGATTCCCATGATGAGGCCATTTACCATATCCACCTTCTGTTCCACACCGTCAACCTCTGCTGACCAGTGCGGCGAGTAGTTCTGCGAAAAGCATACGTAGGTGTCACCGTCTGAAACGATCTCGGCTGTCACGGAATCATTCTCATACGACGACACATGTACGTCTGTCTGCACGCCACCAAGCCTGCTTCCCTCTCGGTCCACATACGCTGTCGTATCGAGCCGGTATGACTCATACTTATCATAAATATCCGTAAACCGTTTCATCCGCTTTGTGCGCTCTGGAACATAAAGTAGTTCTTTCGCATTCGGATTCTCATAGATCTTCGTCCCTTTTTCATCCTCACCCACACACCGATATGTCTCCGTTAGCTCATACATCGTCACGTCACAGTCCTCCACGCGGACTGCTGCCACGCCATCCTCCGCCTGCACGAGGATCCTCATACGGATATCTTCATTCGCCAGTTCCGCGTAATCCGAGAACAGATACGCTTCGTATTCGTTATCCTCCCTCGTCGCGGGGATACCTATATGCTGGGACTCCAGATCATAATTTACGCCGCCGTACAGATCGACCGCAAGATACGTCAGATGTCTGTTATCTTCCTCATTTATCGTAAAATGGATCTTATAGCAGACATTGCCCTGGAGACCGCCTGCCACTTCCTTGACTCCTCCGTCAGTCCCCAAGTCTATGTTCAGATTCCCGCCGGAAACTACCGGCACAGCCTCTTTCTTCCTATTAAATGTCCGTCCGTGAACGCGTTCGATCACACCGCATTCGTCCAAAATATACCTAACTCCCATCATGGACAAAAGATCGTTTTGAAATACTAAATTCGTTAGGGCATTGACCGACCCTGACGCCAAGCCGGACGAGTTCATTTCCGCCCCGTCCCCTTCCAGATTTTTAAAATAGCGGAACATGAGCGGATTGTTAAATGCCGTATACGCATTGATGGCATCAAAGCCATAGATCAGGTTCTTGTTCTGAGAGACCGCGTTTACATATGCCGGCTGCACGTAGTCGAGCGCCGTCCATATTTTATAGTTCCCATCGTCTTTCATCAGCCTCTCAACCGTCTCATCGGCATCCCACACCTGCGCCAGATCCGTCGTCTCCGCATCCAGGCTGTACGGCAGCACCTCTGCCAGTGTGACAGCCAGAACGGCCGCGCACGCCGCATACCGTTTCCACCGCATCGAAAACACCCGGCCTGCGATCTTTTCTTTCCCCAAACACAGGACGACTGCAAAAATGATCCCCGCATAACAGAGGGGAAGGAAGAACTTTTGGTGCAGATCCGAAAAGTACTGCACCCGCTGCTCCGGTTCGACCGCAAAACACGTATAAAACAGGCCGGCCGCGAAACACAGGGCGATACCCCTTACGATCACGCCCGCCATCTTCTTCATCCACTTTGTCCGCCCTTCAAACCCAGCGCTGCCAAACGAATCGTTCAGTCCGAACGCGGCGAGCGAAAATACAAAGAAATAGAAAATATACAGCATCCTCCCCGCGCAGCGAAAACCTCCGAGCAAAGGCAGCCTGTACACGAGCTGATTCACCCCCGGAATATGCGCTACGGCCGCGTACGCAAAAGCAAACACGGCGCAGAAAAACCCGGCTCTCACCTCAAACCGCCTGCTTCCCCGGATCGCTGCGGCGGCCAGTATGAGCACAAATATCCCAAGATATAACTCAATATCCATTTCCGATGAATGGAATATCCCAAGCGGCATATAAAAAAAAAAAAAAAAGTCCGGC
>ERZ778518.1496-NODE-1496-length-15461-cov-6.087304_pt1 | contig 15461 bp, 8 predicted proteins | sample MGYA00510340_ERZ778518 | MGnify/ENA primary metagenome ERZ778518 (study PRJEB29527, sample SAMN07138967) | mouse gut metagenome | material: feces | host: mouse | place: China:Nanjing | collected 2016-01-25 ...
GGAAGCCACAAGATTCACTATATAAAAAAATTCGAATTAAATTTAAACAGTTTCTAAGACAACTTGCATTTTCATAAGCAATTAATTTTTATTAACTTTGCAAAAATTTAATGAATTTTAAAACTTCAATTCAAACATACCAACTATAAATTATAGATTTTTTGACATCATGGATTTCAGATTTTTAAGATTCGGTGCAATCACCGGATTTGCAGTTATTTTGACCGGGTGTATAGACAATGATTATGACTTGTCAGACATTGATACAACTTCGGAAATCAAAGTTAATAACCTGACTCTTCCTGTCAAAATAGATGCCATCACACTGAATGACATCTTTGATATTAGCGAAGACAGTAAGATTCAGACCGTTACAGTAAACGGCAAGGAGTTTTATGCCGTCACGCAACATGGCGACATAAATTCGCAGTCAATCGATATTCCCTCATTCATCGGATACCCGTCGCCGATTGCAGAGACAAATGCCACATTCGAGCTCTCAATTCCGGAAACGAACAAAAGAGTCTCGCTCCCCTCCATTGAATTTACATATAATCTTCAGAATTTCAAACCACAGCCTATAACCCTGACTGCTTCAGGCATAGACGAGTCGGTGCGCGAGATACACATACTGGAGTCTAAACCGATGACTTTCAACGTCACTCTCAGCGAGACCGATCTCCCCGACTACATTGATCTGAGATTCGACCGCCTTGAGCTTGAGATACTCAAAGGATTGCAGCTTACGTCTTTGGCTCCTGAGTATTCATATGATCCGGTTTCGGGTATACTGACGATAAAAGACCTTGACTGTCCTGACAAAAAGGCAACACTGAGTCTTACCGCTACCGGCATTGATTTTACTAAGACCGATCCCAAAGTGACAGATGGATCAATATCATACACGGGAGAGGTGAAATTAATTTCCGGATTGCTCAGAACCACTGTCAACCCTAATGAAGCGGGAAGCAGTTTCTCTCCTTCGCAACACGTCAACTTCAACGTAAAAACCACAATCGCGCCTTTTGAGGCAACACACTTCACCGGAAAGATAGAATACCGTCTTACCGGCAACGGACTCGACATAGCCCCTGTCACGTTAAATGACATACCGGACTTCCTAAATCAGGAGGGAACAGACCTGAAGCTTGCAAATCCGCAGATATACCTCAACCTCAACAACCCTGTCGCAAACTACAATCTTTATTATCAGACAGGTCTTGAGCTTGTTTCAGTGCGCGGTGATGAAAAGACTCCGTATGCACCGGATGGCGGGAGGCTTATCGCAACCGAGGTTCGAAACCCGGGACCGTATAATTTCGTGCTTTCGCCAGTCAATCCCGCAAACCCTCTTGACCAATATGCCTCCCGACTGCAGCACATCCCCTTCTCCGGACTTTCCGATGTTCTGAGCGGAGAGGGTCTTCCGGACCGGATAGAAATAAATCTTCTGAATCCGGGACTGCCACTGCAGATTGTAAACAGATTCGAACTCGGCAAACCGATCGAAGGAATATCCGGAAGCTACGACTTCATCGCTCCCGTAGCTCTCAAATCAGGCTCGACAATTATATACGGTGATAGCAAAGACGGATGGAACGATGAAGATATCGACAAAATAATTATCTCGACACTCGAGATCGAGGCAGATGTCACGAGCACAATTCCGCTTGACGCCACCCTCACAGCATACCCGCTGATGGTAGGAGGCTCAAAAATACCGGGGGTCAAGGCTTCCGGATACATTCCCGCCAATGCGAATGGCGAGCATATCATAATACGCATGGAGGGTACGATAAAACACCTTGACGGCATAACATTCGAGGCTGTTCTTAATCCGGATTCCGATGATGCTCTGGCTCCATCGCAGACAATACGCCTTGAAAACCTTCGCGCCCGAATATCGGGATCATACACAACTGAATTCTAAGCCTCGCAACCACTCAAATAAAACTCAACAACATGAAATCTTTCAAGAAATTACTTATACTTGCATCTGTGGTTGCGGCATACAATTCTGCATATGCACAGAACTCATACTCCGGATATTTTCTCGACAACTATACATATCGCTACGAAATGAACCCTGCGTTCGGCAATTGCAAAGGATTTGTCTCCATGCCCGTCATCGGCAATTTCAACACGGCAATACGCGGAACCTTGCATCTCTCCGACATATTCTACAAATCTCCCGATGGAGGAAAGACAATGCTCTTCACCAATCCCGGAATCTCCGTGTCCGAAGCAATGGGCAAGTTCGGCAACCGCAACAAAATCGGAACCAACAATAAAATAAACCTACTTTCTGTCGGGTTCAAAGGATTCGGAGGATTCAACACCATAACCCTCTCGGCTTCTGCAAACCTTGAAGCTTCTCTTCCGAAAGCATTTTTCTCGCTCGCTAAAGAAGGGATATCAAACAAGACATATGACATACACAATATGTTCGCATACGCCAACGCCTATGCATCGGTGGCACTAAACCATTCACGCGACATAAAACAAGTTCCGGGGCTAAGGGTAGGCGCTTCGCTTAAATTCCTCGTCGGAGTGGGCAGCGTTGACATAAGATTCAATGAAGCGGATCTCACTTTAGGCGAAAACGGCTGGACGGCACGGACCAATGCCGACATATACGCCTCGGTGACAGGACTTCGCTTCGAGAAAGACATTTATACACCTTCCGGAAACAAGGGCGGAGCACCGCGTGAATACGTGTCGGGAGCCAACCTTGATGACGGTTTCGGCATCAACGGATACGGACTTGGTTTCGATCTCGGAGCCGAATACAAATGGACCGATTTCAAATTTTCGGCAGCTGTGCTTGACCTCGGTTTCATGTCATGGGGAAAGACACAATGGGCATCTACTGACGGAACCCGGACATTCACCACCGATGCCTACACATTCAGCACGGACGGGGATGCCGACAATTCTTTCGACAATGAACTTGACAACATGAAGGATGACCTCTCCCGACTCTACCAGCTCAAAGATATGGGTGAGAAAAGTTCATACACAAGAGCTCTCGCGGCTACTCTCAATTTTGGCGTGGACTATGAGCTGCCCGTATACCGCAAATTGCATTTCGGGCTATTGAACTCCACACGAATAAACGGCGCCTATTCATGGACTCAATTCCGTCTGTCGGCAAACATAGCGCCCGTCAAGGTGTTCTCTGCCGACGTCAATGTCGCTGCCGGAACATACGGTGTCGGATTCGGCTGGATGATAAACCTGCATGCCACTGGTATCAACCTCTTTCTCGGAATGGATCACACGCTCGGCACGCTGAGCAAACAGATGATACCCCTTAACTCGAACGCCTCCTTCAACTTCGGTCTCAACTTCCCTTTCTGACCTCTCAAACAAAGCAGATCAAAAAAGACCATAAAGACAACCACATTAAATATACAACCACAAATAGGGGCGGCTTTCCACTTGAAGCCGCCCCTAAACGAAAGGAGGACAGACCCTGAAAGGACATCTTAAACACAAATTCCTGACAGAGACACTTGCCGATGGCGGCTTCGACTACGTGGTAATACAGGATGCGAGCTATACACCTTCATATTCAACTCGCGAAGTGCTTGAAAACGTCTACCCGTATGCACAACGTATCGACAGCCTTGCCAAAGCCGGCCTCCCCGAAACCACAGCCCTCTACCTTCAAAAAATAGCGGGAGAGACTGTCCGTGACAACCTCTCCCTTATTGGAATAAAAAGATAATCTATAGTAATAAAACTCGATCAATCGGTCAGCTTAAACGTCAGAGAACCTCGAATGTCACGAGAGGAAGAGCCAAACAATGCTTTGAATGTGCCGGGTTCTGCAACCCATGCATGTTTCGCATCGTCAAAATAACTCAATTCCTCTTTGCCAACGATGAAGGTTACGGTTTTTTCTTCACCGGGAGCAAGCTCCACCTTACTGAATCCCTTCAGCTCCTTCACAGGTCGCGGAAGGGATGATTTTTTATCTGATATGTAGAGCTGCACAGTCTCCTTCCCGGCAATCTTCCCCGTGTTCTTGACATTTATGGAGAATGTTATAGTTCCGTCAGCATCCATCTGTTTCTTGTCAGCCATCGGTTTGCCATATTCGAAAGAGGTGTAGCTGAGTCCGTGTCCGAATGGGAAAAGAGGGGCATTCTTTATCTTGTCGGCATGACGGTAGCCAACAAAAATATCATCCTTGTAATATTCCGGCATCGTGTCTTTATTACATTTAAAGGCATCGGCGTTACCCGGATATTCACCCATGGCATGCGCCCCTACATCCTCAAGCCGCACCGGGAATGTGAACGGCAGTTTGCCCGAAGGATTCACATCACCCGACAGGACATCAGCAATTGCGTTACCTGCCTCAGAACCTGAATACCAACCCTGCACTACAGCTGCAACATCCTTGATCCAAGGCATTGCGACCGCATTACCGGAGATATTTACAACAATGACATTCCTATTTATTTTGGAAAGTTCAGTGATTACCTTGTCCTGTCCATAGGGAAGACCCAGACCTGCACGGTCGGTATTCTCACAATCCTGATAAGGATTCTTATTGAGGCCACCTACAAAGATCACATAATCGGCATTTTTTGCAGCAGCAATAGCTTCAGATATCATTTCCTCTTCAGAACGATTATCTGAAATGTCAAGCAATTTCATACCGTCATGATCTTTAAGTTGCTCTCCTGCATATCCACGCACATAGGTAATTTCCGCAACCTTACCGAAACGTCTTCTCAATCCCTCAAGAGGAGACACCTCCTCCCTGACTTTCAGCGATGAGCTTCCACCGCCCACAGTCATAGGCTTTATAGCGTTCTCTCCTACCACTAAAATCTTCTTGCCACTCATATCAAGCGGGAGAATAGCGCCTTCGTTTTTCAAGAGCACAATCCCTTCTCCGGCAATTCGTCTCGCTGCCTCTACATGTTCCGGAGTATTAAGAGACCCGAATGGTTTTTCATTATTCATGGCAGTGCGGAAAATCAGGCGCAACACGTTTGCCGCCTTTTTGTCAAGTTCCTTGGTGTCTACCTTCCCCTCGCTTATGAGCTTCAGGTAAGGATCTGCAAGATAATAACTATCGTAGGCATTCTTCTTACCCTCGGAAAGTCCATTGGTCCATGAACCGAATTCAAGGTCAAGACCACCTGTAATTGCCTGAGCAGTATTGTGCACGCCACCCCAATCTGATATCACCGCACCGTCAAATCCCCACTCATCGCGTAGTATCTCTTTAAGCAGACGCGGATTCTGACCGGCATGAAGACCCTTATATAAATTGTAGGACGACATTATAGACCATGCTCCCCCTTTCTGCACTGCGGCTTTGAATGCAGGGAGATATATCTCATAAAGCGCACGGTCGCTAAGGTCAACATCCACAGTGTGGCGGAAGTATTCCTGATTGTTGAGTGCATAATGTTTCACGCATGCCGCCACTCCGTTTTTCTGAAGCTCCAGAACATACGGAACCACCATCACGGCTGCCAAATAGGGATCTTCTCCCATATATTCGAAGTTCCTGCCGTTAAGCGGAGTGCGATAGATATTAACACCGGGACCAAGCAGAACATCTTTCTCCCTGTATCTCGCCTCCTCACCTATAGATTTACCATAAAGAGCCGACATCTCAGGATTCCATGTAGCCGCAAGGCAAGTCAGTGCCGGGAAAGCCGTGCAAGAATCGTTGGTCCAACCGGCTTGGTTCCATTCATCCCAAAGAACCTCAGGACGAACCCCATGAGGACCATCGGTGCACCATAGTTCCGGAATGCCAAGACGCGGCACTCCTGCCGAACTGAATTTAGATTGTGCGTGGATTATCGCCACCTTTTCGGCGGTAGTCATTCGCGACAACGCGTCATTGACTCTCTCCTCAATAGGAAGCGATGTATTCTGATAAGGCAATAGACCTGCCGCTGAACATAATAAGGTTGCAGACGCAGCGATTGCCAACAATAAAGATTTTTGTTTCATGATATGATATTATATTTTATAGCCGTGGAATTTATTTATGAAGTTATTAGAATAACTTCTCTATTTAAAAGACTAATTTTTAGCGGACATACGCAGTCTGATTAACAATCTATAACACATTTCACGCCATATAAGTTATTTTTAACACAAATAAGTGCTAAAAATCTAATAAATTGCTTTAAAACAGATTTCAAATATCTGTTGCGAAAGGTGTCACGGGCAAGCCAGAGGTTCTTCCGGTTAGATTTCCACCGGGATAGTCCGCCCAGTTATATCTGACGGCAACCGGATTGTTTATCAACGGTGAAGATAATCTAATTGTCTTGTTAGAAACAATCTGCGTATTGGCATATGCCCATTTTCCGGATTTATCTTTTATGATAAAGCCTATAGCCACTCCTCCTTCCGTATTGATGTCATTGTCAAAAGTAAGGTCTATATACCCTTTGCCGATTTTAGTATCAACACAGCGGGGAGCCTCACATGCTTGAGTTCGACCATATGTCTTGTCAAGGGCAAGCAACGACAGCCGTCGCGCCACTTCCTGCTTATTTGCAGGATGAATATCCACCGGGTTACCGAGATCTATGGCTGTTGCCATTCCGGTATTCGGCAACTGAAGAGCCTTCGACTGCGCATGGCGCAACAAAGCCCATTCTGATTCAGGCTGCACCGTTACAGGTTGCTGGAATCCCGCCAACTGCACGAAATAGAAAGGGAGGGAAGAATTGTCAAAAGATTTTCTCCAACCCTCTATCATATTCTTGAAACACACTTCATATTGTGCGGCTCGCCCTACATTGGCACACCCTTGATACCAGAACACCCCTGCCAAGGGCATCCCTGTCAATGGCGCGATCATGGCATTATATAGCACCGACGGATAATGTGGAGTATCCGGCAGCTGATAAGCCATGTCCATTTGTGAGAAGTCAGAAAGCACTGCATAGCTCCATTCCCCGTCAAGGCTATACCTTGTTCCGTCAACGACAGCACAGGAGGATTTCCATATACCACCTCCGCCGGCATTGTCGATAACCTCGACTGTAATGACATTTTTACCCCCCTTTACAAGATTTCCGTCAACACGGTAGTCTCGTTGTTGGTCGAATATACGTCCACTACCCACAAGTTTGCCGTTGAAATAAGTCATGTCCCAATCATCAACAGCTCCAAGACACAGTTGCAACGGTTTTCCGGCGGCTGTCGCAGGCAGGTCAAGCTCAAACTGCATGACAACAATCCCGTCGAAACCGGGGAGCACATTGTTTTCCCACAAAGACGGCACAGGCATCTTTCCCCAGGCTTTACCTTTCTGCATTACCGCCTTGTCATAGGGATAAGACATTTTTTCCGGATTGCGATAGCCTTCATATACCTTTCCCATTGCGGCATCTATCAAACCTTGCTCATCCTTTCCTGCTGCGAGCTGTTCGTGGTAAAATTCAAATCCCTCGACATCCTTGAGATACTCATTTGGAGTCCATGCTTCCACAGGTGTGCCACCCCATGTGGCATCAATTATGCCAACAGGGACATTCAATGAATCCTGAAGCATCCTGCCGCATAGATAGCCGATAGCTGAGAATGAAGCTGCAGCGGGAGATGATTCCACCCAACCAAATTCAACAGAAGCGTCATCGATGGGGGTTACGGAAGTCGTGTTCCTGATCTGCAACAGGCGGAGTGCCGGACGTTGCATCGTGGCAATGACACGATCTGCATCCATCACTTGTGCCCAGTCTCCTTTCACGGGAAATTCCATATTCGACTGTCCGGAGCAAAGCCACACCTCTCCCGACAAGACATTCTGCAGTATTTTCTTCTCTCCGGTGCCATCATCAACGATGATGGTATAGGGACCTCCCGCAGGAGGAGTCGGAACCTTCATAACAAAACGTCCCTCCTTGTCGGCTTTGGCTTTGCATTCTCCGCCCTCCCAATCGGAACGGAATGTTACCGTCGACAATGGCTTTGCCTTTCCTGCCACCGTCAACTTTGCATTCTGCTGAACCACCATATTGTCGGAAAAGACAGATGGCAATTCTATTTTCGCATGCATCGTCAACGATGACACAACTATCACGGTTGCCGATACAATTACTGACAAAATTTTCATTTGCTATGATTCTTTATTATCCTTTTGTTAACCTCCCGGATTCTGTCTTCATCTATCTTTATCACCTTGCGGTCGTAGGTCATAAGTCCGTTAACTTCAATCTCGACATCCGTTGTCTGCGTATACACAGCACCTACAAACCATTCCTTGGCAAGATGGTCAAGATAGTTTGCGTAGCCGATATAGCGGTCAGTCAACTCCGCCGGGGTCTTGCAGTTGATATAGCTGAACTCACGGTCCGGTGCCCAGATATGACCGTTGACCACCATTCCTATGCCTCCGTATTCGCCGAGCACGTTCGCTCGTTTCGCGTCATAGACATGTGTCACGGGAGGTGAGGGATAGCAGTGCACGTCCAATATGTCACCGCAAGGATAGAAATTGCCTCCGCTCGCCGGGTTCACAAGACGTGACGGGTCATGATTTTTAGTCCAGTCCGCAATCTCTTTGGTCTTGAATTGTCCCCAGGCTTCGTTGAACGGCACCCACATGGCGATGCAGGGATAGCTGTAGAGACAGTCCATGATCTCGCGCCATTCCTTGCGGTAGTTAGCCTCGCTCTCCGGAGTGCGCTCAAGTTCCTCGCCGTCGAAATAATTACGTCCTTGCCATTCCGGATCTTTGTCGCCGCTCGGCATATCCTGCCAAACGATGATGCCGTTACGGTCACAATAAGTGTACCACAATGCGGGCTCAACCTTTATATGCTTGCGGATCATATTGTAGCCCCAGTCTTTTGTCTTGTCCACGTCAAAGACCATTGCTTTGTAAGATGGCGCGGTGTATAGACCGTCAGGCCACCATCCCTGGTCCAGCAGTCCGTAATGGAAAAGGTTCTTGTTATTAAGCTGAAGGCGCACAACCCCCTTGTCACCCATTTTCATCGAGAACTTCCGCATTGCCGCATAACTGTCAACCTTGTCAAGCGTCTTGCCATCTGACATTAGCTTGATTTCAAGATCATAGAGCTTCGGATTCTCCGGTGACCATAATTCTATGTCAGAAGGCATATCTACAATTACAGACTCTCCCGTAACAGCGCGCCCGGAAGCTATTTGCCTTCCATTGTCTTTGACAACCACCTCCACCATGCCGTTGCTGATTTTTTCAGATGGATTTACATCCACTTTGAGAGTATTTCTGTCAATATCAGGAAGTATACGCAGACCGGCTACATGTTTCCGCTCCACCGGTTCAAGCCACACCGTCTGCCAGATACCTGTCACCGGTGTGTACCATATCAGTTCGGGTTTTGATATCTGCTTCCCCCTCGGCTGGTGACCTTTATCGGTGGGATCCCAAACCCTGACAACAACCTCATTGTCTCCCTTGGATTTCAAAGCCTGGGTGATGTTCAGGCTAAACGGGGTGTAACCGCCTGTGTGCGAGCCAACCTTGGCTCCGTTCACCCACACGTCCGTCTGCCAGTCTACCGCTCCGAAATTCAACATCACGTCGCGGCCTTTCCAGGAAGAGGGAACGGAAAAACTGCGTTTATACCACAGGGCATTCTCCTCTCCTACCTCTTTCCCAACACCCGACAATGCTGATTCTGCACAGAATGGCACAAGTATTTCACCCTGCCATTCCTTTGGTCGGGGAGAATCCTTGGAGACTATCGCATAGTCCCACAGTCCGTTAAGGTTCCGCCAATCCTCGCGCTCCATTATCGGACGCGGATATTCCTGCCAGATATTTGCGGGGTCGATATTCTCGCCCCATGTCGTCATTATATTGTTTCCGGCAGGCTTATAAGCTGAGGCGAGATTAATCGCCCCGGCAAATAAAACCGCCGCTAAAAAATACTTATTCATTACGTAAGTATTGAAAATTAGTTTATAATAAGTAAATGCTGTGCTTATTTAAATTTTGAATCATGAAATCATCTCAAAATCTCCTAAAATTTAATATAAGCTAATTTCCAACACTTACTTATCAAATATTTTAATATTCTATTGTGATTTCACGCTGTTTGTCACATTTTGCCAACGGCACATCAACAATTGTGCAACGCGCTGCAGAGTCATATACCGCCTTTACATTCTTGCCGTCAACTTTGGCTTTCCCGCCTGCAGGCGCATCCGTGTTGTAGATGCGAAGTTGATAGCCGCGTTTGGAAGGAAGACGGTCAGCAGTGCCCTCGCGTGCTCCTATTGTATAGATAGCCGTTGAACCGACAGTCTTCTGGAAAAAACGTGTGTTGGCAAAGTTACTGTCATAATCGTTGGAATCACCGGAATCTTCGTAGAGAGTAGTCTCGCCGTCTTTCCCTGCAATAATGTTGACAATCATCTTTTCCGGACGTTCGGTAGTGCTCTTCACTTCCGCGGGATTGTTCACGATTATAGCGCCTTCGCGGTAGAAATATGGTATCTGATCGAGTGTGAAGTCAAGTGTCTGTATGGAGTTTCCTTCGATCATCCTGTTGTCAGCAACCGACCACCAGTTACCTTCGGGGAACCAGATACGCTTCTTGCTCACTCCTGCCGAGGATGGTTCCACTACCGGGGCAACAAGAATATCGTCTCCGAAGAAATACTGACCTTCGAAAGTATATGCCTCGTCCTGTTCGGGATAGTCGTAATACATCGGACGGCATATGCCGACACCGCTGTCATAGCTCTTGCGTGCCATGGTGTAGATATAGGGGAACAGTGCATAGCGCAGTTTAACTGTAGCATTGAGCTGAGGGAAATTGTCGTAGGTCCATATCTGGCGGTTGATCCATGTGCCTATGGCGGCGTGGCTACGGAAGATCGGCGTGAACACTCCGAACTGGAACCAGCGGAGAAGAAGTTCGGGATCGTTAACCGGATAGCTGCTGTCATACATGTGCCCACCTATGTCATGTCCCCAATAGCCGTAGCACACGTTGGATGCAGTGGCGGTGAAATAAGGCTGGAAGGCGAGCGAGGCGTAGTTGATGAAAGTGTCGCCGGAAAAACCGATCTGGTAACGGTGGCTGCCGAGTCCGCCCCAGCGGTGGAAGATCATCGGACGGCGGTCGGGACGGTTTTTCTTCATGTCATTGAAGAAAACATGGTTGCACCAGAAAGTCTCTCCGAGCCCATCGGTGTAGGGGCTGGTGAGGTGTTGCTGCCAGTCAAGCCACCAGAAGTCAACGCCCTGTTTCTCGAACGGACGCAGGAAGTTGTTTGCGAATGCCTTGTAGAAATCTGTATCTTCGAGTTTCCATGGAATCACTTTAGTGGTGTCGGGATTCAGCCCCATGTCCGTTGCCATGCCCCGGAAGATGTCTTCCGATGAGTCCACACCCAAGGCGGGGTGGAGGTTGAGCGCGAGGTGAAGTCCGCTGCCGTGTATGTCTTTCAGCAATTTTGTTGGGTCAGGAATCAGGTTAGTGTTCCAGCTCCATCCTGTCCAACCGCCACGTCCGTTAGACATCTTTGGGTTGGGGTCTCCGTTCCAATGCCAGTCCATATCAAGAATGATGACGTCTGTATTAATGTCATTGTCTTTGAGGTTCTTGATGATGTTGCGGTAATCATCAGCGGAATAGTTCTCGTATTTACTATACCAGTAGCCAAAAGCATAGTCCGGAGGCAACGGCATCTTACCGGCGATGAGCGTGTAATCTTTAAGCGCCTGCTTGTAGTCATGCCCGTAACCCATGAAATATAGGTCAAGAGCAGCCTTGTCATCGCGAGGAGCAACCCAGTCTACACCCGTCTCGTCGGGAACGAGGGCGAGCGAACGACTCCCGTCGGGACGCACACATTGAGGAGAATCATCAATCACAGCCCATCCCGAACGTGAAATCAGTCCATTCTCCAACTGCGAGCGGTAGCCATCGCCGAAGCAACGGTCGAGTGTGCGGCAGGTGCCCTTGAGGTTGCGACCGTCTCCCTGTCCGGGGAACCATGTCACGGGTGTGCCGTTAAGGTCCATAGTTATGTTGAGGTTACCCGGAGGGTTAGGTTCGAAGTAGGGATTTGTGCCCTTGCGGTATCTCAGTTTGAGTTTATCCGTTGTTATGTATAGGAAATCGTTATCCTCCGATTTTGTAAAATGTGGCACAGGCAGGTTACGGTTAACTACAGTAAATGTTGCCCTGTCCTCGAACTTTTCCGAGGGGCTGTATTCTATACGGATCATCTCCGGTGTGAGAACCGTGAAACGTACAGTTCCTTCCGTAACGACAGCCTCCGGATTTGCAACCGGGTTATGCCGAGTTGCAGAAATGGAGAATACGGATACAAACGCCACTGCAATGTTTATTATTCGTCTCATAATAATATTTGGTTAATCAATTTTTATTGTTCGTTCATTTTATATGGGCTGCGAAACCGCCACCTGGCGCAAGCTTCACTTTTAGGAACCTCTCATTTTTCAGGGATACGATCTCCTTCCGGTAATCGTTGCCGTTGCGGTGAGCATTCACCCCGTCTGTGAAGAGTGTCATCTCACGGGTGCCCCCCAGTCTGAGGGGAGTGAGGTCTATTTCAAGTTCCCGTGGTATCCAGTTCGTAATACCACCGATGTACCATTCATTTCCCTTGCGGCGCGCCGTGACTATATATTCACCCATCTTGCCATCAAGAACCACGGTTTCGTCCCATACGGTGGGTACGGACGATATGAAGTCGGTGCATTCCTGCTCGCGTCGGTAGTTGGACGGGGAGTCACAAAGCATGTTCAGAGGGGAATATAGAACCATATAGAGGGCAAGCTGGTGTGCGCGTGTGCCGGGGCTCATCGGTTGGGTATGGACGGGACGGAAGTTCTGCCTGTTAGCATTATTCATCGCGCCTTGCGTATAATCCACCGGACCGGCTATCTGACGGAGATAGGGCATGGTCACGTCGTATTGTATAATATCGAATGTGTCAAGGTCTGACCATTTCATGTTCTCAAGCCCGTTGACACCTTCCATGTTCAGGACATTAGGCCATGTCCGGTTGATGCCGGCGGGCTTGTATGCCCCGTGAATGTCAAGCACGAGATGATACTTGGCTGCTACCTCGGCGGCACGATGGTTGAAAGTTGTCATGAGCTGGTCGTCACGATCTTCGAAATCCACCTTGAAACCCTTGACTCCCATTTCCGAATAATGCCTGCATACTTTTTCAAGATCACGTTCGAATGCGCGATAACCCGCCCAGAGAATAATGCCGACACCTTTACCTTTGGCATATGAAATGATTTCTTCAAGATTTATATCGGGATTTATGACAAACAGATCCTCCCCTTTTCCTGCAGCCCAACCATCATCAAGGATGACATATTCTATGCCGTTATCGGCAGCGAAGTCAATATAATGCTTGTAGGTCGGCGTGTTGATGCCTGCCTCGAAGTCAACGCCGGTAATATTCCAGCAGTTCCACCAGTCCCAGGCAACTTTGCCGGGCTTGATCCAGGAAGTGTCCGCTATGCGCGAAGGCTCAGCAAGAAGGTAACTGAGGTTGGTGGAGGCGATTCCAGTGTCTTTCCCGATGGCGAGGATGCGCCATGGAAATGTGCGTGGAGATGACACCTTGGCGACATATGGGGCAGTAGCCGTAACGACCGACTGGATATTGTTGTATCCTCCGTCTTCGGTCTTTGTTGGATATGGAGCATGCTTACCCTTCAACGACATGGTCCCGTCCGGATTGTAGAGGTAAAGTCCGGGATAATCCCGGAGGTCAGTCTCGGTGATCGCTATGGTTATCCCGTTACCTGCATTGACGGCAAGTGGAAGGAATGACAAGCGACGTGGATTCAATCCGGATAGCGGAGTCACGGTATACTTGTTTTCAAATGAATTGAAGAATTGCGACTGCATGTCTTCATCGGAACCGCCACGCACATACGGCACGGTTGCCGTGAAATCATCCGGGAAATTGAACTCAACCTGCTCGGCAGTGATCTCGAAAGGCTTTTTGCGGTTGCTGACAAAACGATATGCCACTCCGTCATCGTAGGCACGAAATTCCAGACTCCAGTCTCCTTTCATCTTCAGCGTGATTCCGTTATAGCTGTCGGGCATGGTTGAAGACTGTGAGAATGGAGCGTTTATGGTGTTGTTGACTGAAGTTTTATAGGATCCGGACACGCGTGCTCCTTGTCCCCAGACTGTGCCGTCGGTGAGGGTCATTGATATGGGGGATTTCGAAAGGACCTCCTTTCCGTCATGGCTGACGCGCCATGACAGGTCACCGTCGTTGATAATCTCCGCAGTCACGGTTCCGGATGGAGAGACAATCCTGTAGATAGATGCGTTGCCGTTGAGCGCCAGGATTGCAGAGGCGGCAAGAAGGCAGGTTTGCAGTGGTTTCATTTGGTATGATTGGATTTTGATTTTAACATTAGGGTGTCGCCTGTGTCTTCAAGAGGATAGATATGTGCCCGTTCGGCACCCAAGGGATCGTTGGGCTGATGCAGGATGAGACAGAGGTCTCCTGACAGGGTCTTGAAAATCATCCCATGCCCTCCATTATCGGGAAAGAAAGGTTTTTCATGTTGGATCCATGGTCCCTTCACTGAGCCGGTAGCCGATTCGGCAATACCGATAGCGTAACCGTCTTTGCCGAAACTTGACCAGATCATCAGCAGCTTCCCTTTTCCCGTGCGGTAAAGGTAGCATCCGTCAGTGACGTATCCACGTGGCGAGCCGGGAGACGGCTGCATACCCGTTGACCATTCCGGAGCGGAGCCATTGAAAAGGACTTTTGACGGCACTATTGTCTTGGAAAGGTCGGGCGTAAGTTCTATAAGTTCCATGGTGCCGTCGCCCAATTCCACCCATTCATGACAATAGACCATATAGGGCTTCCCATCCTCAACCCAGAGCGTGCCGTCAAGTGCCATCATGTCGGGGGTGTGAGGAAACTTGTCAAAAGGCACGAAAGGTCCCTCCGGTGAAGTGGAATGAAATATCTGAGTGCCGCGCAAAGTGAAATCGCCCCAGCCGGGTTGACTTTTTTTCCATTTTATGTCACTGTTGATCGTGGCGAAAAGGTAATATTGTCCATTATAGGCATGCACCTCCGGAGCCCATACCGTTCCGGTCAAGGCGTTGCCGTCTGGTATGCGCATCACCGTCTTCGGTCCTTCCCAGTTTTCAAGGTCACGGCTCATGAAAACTTCTACACCACCCCTGATTTTTCCATTGGAATCTATGGAATCGGAAGTTCGATACATATAATACCGTCCTTCAACGGTGTCTGTAAGAATAAACGGATCCCGGATATTGATCTCTGACAACTTGTAATTTCCCGAATAGAGATTAAAAACTACAAAAGCCGCCAGAATCGTCATTAAAAATTTCCTCATGCCTATTAAAAAGAATAATTAAGAATAAGTAAGTATTGAAAATTAGTTTATAATAAGTAAATGCTGTGCTTATTTAAAT
>ERZ778518.1503-NODE-1503-length-15412-cov-13.341864_pt1 | contig 15412 bp, 11 predicted proteins | sample MGYA00510340_ERZ778518 | MGnify/ENA primary metagenome ERZ778518 (study PRJEB29527, sample SAMN07138967) | mouse gut metagenome | material: feces | host: mouse | place: China:Nanjing | collected 2016-01-25 ...
TCTGACGCTGACAAGCTGAACTTTTGGACGAAAGACGAATACGATTGTTTCATCAACGGCATTGACCGGGAAAGCAAGTATTATGTAATATTTGAAATTCTCTTTTGGACGGGTTGCAGAGAGGGGGAATTATTAGCTTTGACAAAGGGTGATATAAGTTTTGAAAATAACCAAATCAGCATCACCAAAACGTATTATCGTACTGGCAGGCAGGACGTTATTACAGAACCGAAAACAAAGCAGTCGGTAAGAACCGTTGAAATCCCGGAGTTTTTGAAAAAGGAAATTAAAGATTTTGTTGACGGTCACTACGGTATGCCGGACGATGAAAGACTTTTCCCAATCGTGCAGGAAGCGGTTCAGCATAAAATGAAACGCCAAATAGCGAAAGCCGGAGTGAAGAATATCCGGGTACATGATGACCGTGTTATAATAGGGGCAAGTCAGAAGAAACCCAGTAAAATCAAAGGGTTGCAGATGATTTTGTCCTATTATTTTTTGCAATGTAACAAAGAAACTAACATTATTCTAGGAGGGATTGGAATGGCGAGTGGGGATTTATTCCGGCCGTTTTCGTTGCGGTTTTCATTAAAGAACGAAAAACATGTAAAAATACTGCAGAAGTTTAATGACAAAAAGTTGAATGAAGGCAGGGTAAAAAATCAGATTGTCATGGATGCATTGGAGATGTATTTTAATGCACTGGAAAATAAGAACGGAACCAAAGACGATAAACTGGTTACAAAAGATTTTTTGGAACAGCGGTTGGAGAAGTTTAAGCAGGAGTGTAAGGAAGAGACGCTGGGAGCGCTTCTTCGCATTTTTGTTGGCAGCAGGATGTTAGGACAGCCATTTATGGTACCATCTTCTAATGGTAAGCGGGGAACAGAGGGAGTTATAGAAGATGGAAAGCAGATATAAGCGGAATAAAAGATGTTATGGACAAGGAGACAGATTATGGGTAAAGAGCTGGCTGAGGTTATTGAGGAAAGTGGAATTGTATATTGCTTGGCAGAAGATGGATGTTATTATCCGGATGTAAGGCTGCCGGAGGAAACACTCTACAACATAGGGAAATACGGACTAATGCGGTGGGAGTATCTGCTGACAAACAGCAGAAGTGAGTATATCCGGCTGTTGCTAGATGGGAAACTGAATAAATATCTGCATGAGGTGGACGAAGAATGCCATGCAAGGGTAGACTGCTTGTAGAACAGATGAAAGCAGGGGCGGGGATTACAGAGAAACTAAAGGCTGTCAATCCGATGAAATGGATAGGGCTTATGAATAATGTCAAGATTACGGCAGAGGAGATTGTACAGAGGGAAATGATATATGTGTGATGTTGTATGGGGCGGGAAACTGTCCTTTTTTATTGAATCTATTTCTACATGAAAATTGTTAGTCTAAAAAAATGGATATGGTAAGAAATATTATAATAGTGTTTTTAAGTATGAATTAATATGTTATGATGTAAGGGTAACTTATAATCAACATAGATTGGTGTAGTTGTTAAAAGTAATGTAGGACATTAAAGATAGGTGGCTTATATCTTGTCTGTTATTACATAGGTTTGAGACTGGAGGTTCTAAAGATGGAAAATAATGATGAAACAATCAAATCTGAAATTGGAACGGAAGCCGCTTGGAGAGGGTTTTCTACACAAACATTATATATTGCAAAGCGATTATTAGAAGCAGAAAACAACGTTCAGTTATATCCTGAGCATGTTGAAGATTTGTTGATTATGGAAAACAAAAAGGTGATTGAGTTAGTTCAAGTCAAAAATTTGTCAGCTGATTTATCCTTATCAGATTTATCGCCGAAGAAAAATGATTCATTTTTTAGAAGGTGTTTAGCATATAAAGATAATAATATTTGTCTGAGAATAGTATCATTTGGAAATATTGGTCTGGAATTTCGGAAAATGTTGCAGACAAAAAACAAAAGAAAAAGTAGTGTTTTTGATAAATTATTATCATATGGATATGAAGAAAGTGATGCTTTGTGGTTGTTAGAGCATTTGGAAATCGAAAAGGTAGATGAGCTGGAGATTAAAAATAGCATTAAAGACGAATTGATGAAATACATAGAAGTGATAGCGGCATACAACTTAGTAAATGATAGCTTGATTTATTATATATATAAACTCTCTAGGGAAAAAAGGTATACGTCAAAAAAGTTATGGGAGGATAGAATAAGTGATATAGCTAAAAATATAATGGCAATAGATTCGGTGAAAAAACAATATCAAAAAACAATCATTCCCTTGTGTGATTATAAAAGCAATAAAACAAGAGAGGAATTATTTTCTGCTTACAGAATGGGAGTTAATGCCCATCCGGATCATATTAGAAATAAGTGTGATTTATCGAGGGAAAGATGGATTAAAGAAATTGATAGGAAATTTATTAAAAATAATATTGTTCTTATAAAAGGGGCATCAGGTCAGGGGAAGTCTACATTGGCATATAGATATCTTATTGATACATATCCAGAATTGAATGTTATGTGTATTCAGAAACTTTTTTCAGAAGAACAGGTAATAGACATACTTAGTATTCTCAGAGGATTGAATGATAGAAAAGATATTGTAATATATATGGACGTAGAACCTTATGATATACAATGGTTGTGGCTTTGTGAAAAGGCATTAGAATTCGGGATAGACATAAAAATACTTGTTTCTATTAGGGAAGAGGATTTTCAGAGAAGTCCTATAGACTATTCAAAACATAATTTTGAGGAAATATCATTGGATTTTTCGAAGGATGAAGCAAAAGAAATATATGTTATGTATTCGAATAGTGCATACTTGTCATTTGATGATGCATGGAAGTCGTTTGGTGAAAAGGGACCATTAATGGAATATATTTTTATGCTTAATGAATCAAAAACTTTGGTAGCAAGGATAAATGCTCAAATTGAAAATATAATTAATCATGAGGAACAGGCAGACGCATGGCTTGAATGTTTAGCAATTATATCCTTGGGAGGGATTCATAATAATAGTATTTCTATAAATAGTCTGTTTCAAAAAGTAGAATGTAAGCAAAAACTTAAAATGATTAAACATTTCGAAAAAGAATACTTTATTAAAATTGCACAAAATAATACATATATAGAATGTTTGCATGTATTAAGGGCGAGGATTATATATAATTTGTTGATAGAGCGAGGAATATTTGATAAGGAAAATATATTAATGAAAACCCTTGGAGTAATTGAACATAATGCAACACAGATGCTAATAGAGTATGTTTATGGAACGGGAATAACAGAAGATTTTGTTAATAGGATTGCAAATATTAAATATTTAAGTATTGAAGTATATGCTGACATTGTAAAAGCATTGCTGTGGTGTGAGGTATACTATTACTATCAAATAAATAAAAAGGTGATTGAAGAAGGTGATTTGCTTTTTAATAATCAATTTATGCTCCTGGGTAATACAGATATTACAGGTTTATTGGAAATTGATACCTTACAGGATATATGCAAGGTGTTTAATAATGTTAAACCGGATTTTGAGGAGCAGATGAGGGACCAATTGAGCAGATTACCTATGCTCAAGTTGGATTATAGATTTTTGGATTGTTTTTTTGAGATTACAAATAAAACGATTGGAAATTTGTATGAAATTAATGAAGAAAACTTAACGGCATGGGGGTACATTTTATTCTGGATGTCATATAGAAATTTTGTTTTGGAACAAATTTCAGAACCAGATATTGATTGGAAATTAAATATTGAAGAAACCTTAAATTATATATTAGGCATCAGTAAGCAAGGTTGGCTTGATATGCGGGATAGCATTGTCGAAGTAATAATGCCATCTATTTTACTGGAAAATGGCGTTATTTGCTATGAAATTAAAAATAATGAAGTGTTTGCAATAATTAATGTCCTGCTGGGAAATGATCAGGAACAACCACATTCGCGGATTATGAAATTGATAAGTATTTTTCAGCGTTCATTTCCAGAAAAGAAAAAATATAATGTTAAGATTGTTGGATATTCTTTCTTGGAGGAGGTGGAAATTCCAGATACAGAAAAAAATATTTCACAAGAGCATTTACCGTATGTTTGGATTACACAATTAAATAAATGTTTTGGGAATATGCAGAAATACCATAATCTTCCTCAAAATTGGAAAGATACATACGAAAAAATCATTAATGCAAGAAATGCTATTTTAGATTATTTTATAATTCTGCTTGATGCTGTTGAAAAATTATATAGAAACGAAAATGCTAAGATTTTCAGTTCGGACAATTATAAGAAAAAGAAGGATATAGCATACAATCTTACTAAAGCAAATCCATATATTGAGCCAATGTGTGCTGTAGACAAGTATGGACTTCGTGATGATAATTATGTTGTCGAGGATAATCATCAGAAGTATTCTATTGAATGGAATCAAGAAAGCGATAAAGAACATATATCATATTTGTGTCATCAATATTTTTCACATGTTCATGCCTTTTGTGAAAACTGTGAAAATGTACTAGTAGATGCTAAAACAAAAAAACAGCAAGGTCAAAAGTCTAGGATTGCATATTTTAATTTGATTCAAGCATTAATGAAGATAGATGCATTCCAAGAGAAATTTGATGATTATTTTAGCTCATTTGGCATTTTTGCCAATAGCAAACGAGAATTAGACATTTTAGAGAAAACAGCAGCAGTTTTTACGATTATTTTTTTCAATAATTATGCGAGAGAAAAGTCTATTTGCTATAGAGCAAAGGAAAGTATCCGTTCTACAGAACGTAAAATAGTACAATTTATGGAAAGTGGTATCAATATATTACCAGGTGTAACAAGGGTGATAGGCGAAATTAATCAACCTTCAGTAGATGTAGAAATTTATCAATATGAAAATTTTCTTTTGCAGTTCTATAATTCGCTAAAGAAGTTAGGAAAGAATGTGGACAATACATCGTTTTCAGGATATTTATTGAAAAAGCATTTCTGTAAATTACATGTTAATCCTATTTGTGATGGAGAGAATACATTTCCAGGTATTGATATTCCTGTAAGACATTTTCTTATTTACAAAGAATTTGATAAATTTCTAAGTACAGTATTACCAAATGAAGAAAAAGATAATTGGGAAATTATAAATTCATCTCAGGCAGCGATTCAGGGGATAGGGGCAATATCTTCACTTAAAATATTATTTGTCTATACATCGGAAATAGAGCATGAGTTGTTAGATAAACAAGAAAGTACTATTGTGAAAGATGTTTATTGCCAATATCAGAGAAAGGTGATGAACTTAATCTGCGATACAGCAAACATATTAAAAAGTGCTGCGGAATATATTTTTGCAAATGCAATTATTAATATTTCTGAAGTAAAAGAGGCTAATATGGCATTGGAAGAGGTTGCAGATCAACTATGTGATGCTATTTTTGATATGGCAAAAGAATTATCTTACGAAGAAATAGCAAATTTTTTTGAGGAACTTACAACACAATTTTGTAAGTATGTAGATGCGTCCGGCGTCGTAATTGCAAATTGAGAGATTGATAATATGTACCAATGATTTTTCTTTGTGGTAGTATTGTTAGAGTTGACGCAATACTCAGAATGTAGAATATCATCTGGCGTTTATTAATTGGCTGTTTCATGTCTGTTTTCATTTTGACTTTATCTAAGTCGTGTCAAAATGAAAAGTGGAAGGATCAATGAAGTGGATTAGGCTTATAAATAATGTTAGGATTACAGCAGAGGAGATTGTGTAGAGGGAAATGATATATGTGTAATGTTGTATGGGGCGGGAAACTGCCCTCTATTCTTTTTGAAAAATTATTTTGTTGTGATAATTCTCCAGAAATCCTTAGCGATATGAGATTGATATAACATCTGCCTTTTTTGATATGCAATGGTGTAGAAATCGGAAAAATAATGTAGTAAAGATATAGTGTTTGCAACTATAGAAATTTTCAGCGATATAGAAATGATATAAAAATCAAAAAAACGATACGAGCATGATGTAGGAACGGTGTAGAGATGATATGTTTTTTTGGGCTTTTATAGAAAGTATCAAACAGGGTGTCCATGGATTGGATTTGCACAAAATATCCTGTCCTTTGGCAGCAAATTTTGTGTTTACATCTATGGGTGCATTGTATGCCGGAATGATGTAGTAATGGTGTAGATTCTGAAGATTTTGGTGTAGGAACGGTGTAGAAATCAGTAATAATGGTGTAGAAATGGTGTAGGCTTTTTGCAGGGAGATTTTTCGATGATATAGAAATGATGTAGAATCTCCCGATTTTGGTGTAGTAATGATATAGAAAATGCCCAAAATGATGTAGGAGTGATGTAGATTTCATATTTTACGCTATTTATCGGTGTATTATCAGGGTTTTAGGGAGTGTGTCCCTAACCAGTAGCATTTTGTGACACAAAATGCGTATCTGGCGAAAACCTTTGGGAGTAAAAAGGAGGTAAAGTTTTCGGGGCGGGAGAAGATATGCAGCAACAAAACAGACAGGTAAAAAACAGGTGCAGGGAACAAAAAACTTTTTTCAATAACAGGCTGACTTCTGAAATAGAGCACGGTATAATCGGAATCAATAAAGATGTGCATGCGATTTTTATTGTTTCAGTAAACTGATTATCTACAAGGAGGAACACGCTTATGAAGAGAAAAAGCAGAATGATACTTCTCTTTGCTGTGGCATTCATGTTTTTGTTGTCCGGCATTTCAGCAGAGGCGAAAATAAAGCCAAAGCTGGAAGTAAAGAAAAAGACTACAACAGTAGGACAGAAATCCCAGTTAAAGTTAAATGGGGTGTCCGGCAGGGCAAGGGTAAAATGGAAAACCAGTAACAAACGGGTGGTTTCCATTGCTAAACGGAAATGGAATACTGTTACCTTCAAAGCTAAGAAGAAGGGTATGGCGGTGATTACGGCCAACTATAAGAAAAGGAAATACCAGTGCAGGGTTACGGTTAAGGCAGGGAAAAAGCAAAAGCCGGCGGCAGACCATCCGGTGTTAAACAGCAGTGATGTGACATTATATTATCTTTCTGAAGAATATAAAAATCACATAACTTATGACAGCAAGCATCTCCGGGAATACCGTTTCCGGGTATCCGGCACAAAGAAAGAAGTGAGGGACTGGGAAATATCCGGGGATGGGGCAGGTTATTTTAATATTACGGATTACGGGCTGCTGCATATGGACTGGGAGCTGACTGTTTCAATGTCGAACTCTCCACACCCTTATCACCGTCAGAATTTTTAGTATCAGTAATTTCTGTAAGCGTGTCTAAATCAATCACTGTTTCATTATTTATATAATACCATGTAATAACAAGCCTGTCATCATAAACATAAATTTTATCAACGAAATATTCTAAAATCGTATTTCTTGTTTCTGTATCATCAAAGTCTGCATTAGCATACTTGTCAAAATACTGCTGTATGCTGTGTCCATCATCTACAATAGCCTGTTTTAACCTCTCTGTTTCGATGGCTTCTTTAATAGCTGTTTTCCGATTCTCTAATTCGGCAAGGCGATTCGTAACAGTATCAGACAACACGCCTTTTTCAATAGCCTTTATTAAATTATTGATACCTTTCTCAGTTTCTTTTAATTCGGCTTCTAAACCATCTATATAACCATTATCAGCATTTAACTCTTTGTAATATGTGGCTACATCCACAGCAAGGCTTGCCAGATTTTCTGAATTTTCAAGAAGCTGACGCAAAACCCACACCACATGGACTTCTAATTGAAGTTGAGGTATGTTCCGCAAATTACATTTATGTTTGCGATGATTTTTACAGGCATAATAATAATGGATTTTACCAGTCTTTGAAGTGCCGGACATTCCATGCATTGTTGCACCGCACTCACCGCAATATAATTTCCCGGTCAGCCAGTAACGGGGAGCGTCCTCCTCAATAGATGGCGTTTTTGCCTTGTGCTTATTTCTTTCAAACCGCTTCTGTACTTCTTCAAAAAGCTCATCCGATACAAGTCTTGGCATACCATCTTTAATTTTAATGTCTGAATACTCATATACGCCTGTATAAGCCTTATTTTTCAAAATATGCCTAAGGCTATTCACCTTAAATTCACGCCCAAGCATTGTCCGTACTCCTTGCACATTTAATTCGTCTGCAATTTCAGTCAATGGCTTGCCATCTGCATATTGTTTAAAAATATACTGTACCACAGGAGCAGTTGCTTCATCTTTAATATAATGCTTTGTATCGTCCACTTTATACCCTAACATCTTATGACCATTATAAAGTGCATTCTCCGCATTATAACGCATTCCGCGCACAACATTTTGACGCAACTGTTTTGAATAAAATTCCGCCATAGATTCCAACATTCCCTCCATCAGAACAGATTCTGGTGAATCATCTGGAATCGCTTCTGCTATGTACTGTATGGAACAACCAGCGTCCCGGATTGTTTTCTTTGCAAGGGCTAGGGTATATCTGTCCCTGCCAAGCCTATCCGTTTTCCAAAGAATCAAGACAGCGGGTTTTAATTTTGCCACTTCCGCTAACATTTGTTGGAATCCCGGTCTGTCGTCCGTCGTTCCTGATATTGCCCTGTCAGTATATTCTTTAATTATATTCAAATCATGTTTTTCCGCATAAAATTGCGCCTGTTCCCTTTGCTGGTCGATAGACGCTTCATTTTGAGAATGGGAACTAAAACGGTAATACGCAATGGCATAATTATTATTATTTTGTTTGAATACATTATTTGCCATATATGCCCTCTCCTTTACTGATTCCTTAGAATTTGAATTATACTTGAAATATGCTCATTTATCAATATAGAAACAAAATATATGAGCGAAAACATACTTTTAATCCTACATAGCACCCGTAATATTTATTACGATAAATTTCTAATTCATCTTCCGTATTCCCGGTACCATTTTTGCGGTACCACTTTTCCCCAAAAATGGTACCGGGAAAATCCAGTGTTTATGCGGTTTTTCATCCTCCATTTTTGCGGTACCACTTTTCCCCAAAAATATGGTACCGGGGAAACCCAGTAAATACAAGGGCTAGAGGGTGCCGGTACCACAGTACCACTTTTTTCACAGGATTTTACTATAACAAAAAAACACAAAAATATATTTTAAATATCCCTTTGTAAATACTTATTTTTCAAGGGATAATAAAAAACGGTACCATATTTTAACTATTACCACCCTAACGCATATATATACCCGTGTAGTAGGGCTTGTCGATACTACACGGGTATTTTTGCGACAACTTTCCAGCCTGACAGGATTCCGACAAAGGGGAATAGTTAAGTATATAATTAAATTAATTTAATTTAACTATTCACTTTCAGGAAAGTATGTGCTATAATATCTATATCAAATATATAAGGGGTGAATAAATATGGCTAGAAAATTAGCGGATTTGGAAACTATGATGTTAGTACAGGACTTCCAGCCCCAACATTGGAACTGGACAGATGATGAAAAGAAACAGCTTGGAAATTTAGGTGAAATGGGGAAAATCATCAAATCCCGGTTAGAAAATGCCGGATGTGAAATCCTTGAAATGCATGGTATCAGGCATGACAAAGACGAGAATAAAATCTGGAACGAGTACAAAATGGATTACGACATTAATTTCCAATCCAACCATGCCCACTTTATTGCAAAGTTTAAAAAAGGCAAAGGAAAGACACTGCCGGAACTCGCCAAAATTGTTGGCGTTGAAGAGAGTTACATTGAAAAGCCAAAATCCGGGCGTTACGCTTTTGACAATATGCTTTCCTATTTAATCCATATCAAATACGATAAGAAGTACCAGTATGATGTCCATACGGTTTATACATTTGCCGGGAAGAAATACATTGAACATTATCGGGAAAGGTACGAATCATGGATGAGGGGCAGAGCGAAAAAAAGCGTAGCCAGCACAAAAGAACTTGTTGACTTCTTAATCAATGGCATTGCTGACGGTGCAATCACGTTTGACAATATTGTAAGCAATGAAGAATGGATGAAAGTCTATATTATCAATTCATCCAGAATTGACACAGCAATAAATGCAAGAGAAAAGGCTATTAAACAACAAAAGCTGTTGAATACTCCTAATTATCAGGAGCGTTTGGGACAGAAATAGACACAACATTTTGTTAAGTGCTATTTTTATTTTATCGTAACAGGGATATGTGGGCAGTATTCCAGTCCCCCATATGCTCACATATCTATAAAAACAAAAGGTAACACTCAAATTGAATGTTACCTTTTTTGCAACTACTGTAACGGTCTTCTCTTCCCGCATTTGGAGCATTCTTCGTAGTTGTAGGGTTTTGCATAGGGAGTACAGTCCGAGTAGCTGCCATGGCCATATTCACGGTTGAGAGCTGCTTCTATTCTGTGGGCCTGCCACTCCTTTGCATTAGCAAATATCTGACCACATGCACATTGGCAATACATTGGACCGCTGTCTGTGGTAAACACTCTGACCCAGTCATGCTTACACTCTGTACCAACATTCTTAACAGTTACCTTACAAGTAGCTTTCTTCTTAGAGCCATCTGCGGCGGTAGCAGTAATGGTAGCTGTCCCGTTAGAAACAGCCGAAACTTTACCGTTACTGTCTACTTTGGCAACTTTAGTATTACTTGATTTCCATGTGACCTTACGCTGATTAGCATTGGTCGGCTTTGCTGTAGCTTTCAGAGTAACCGTAGCACCTTTCTTAGTAAGAGTGGCGGTCTTTTTATTCAGTGTTACAGAGGTAACAGGCTGTTTTACAGTCACCTTGCAGGTGTATTTCTTGCCAGATACCTTAGCGGTAATTGTAGCTGTGCCCTTTTTCTTAGCGGTTATTTTTCCTTTGGAATTTACTGTGGCAACAGATTTTTTGGATGTAGACCATGTGACTTTCTCAGTCGTTTCAGATACTTTAAGATTGTATGATTTCTTGACGTTCAGCGCAATTTCAGTTTTATTCAATTTCACTTTTGCCTTTGCCTCTGCTTGCATGGGCATAGCCAGTGTTAAAGCCATAGCAATAATAACGATAGTTGCGATTGATTTTCTGATGATGTTCTTCATAATGAATCCCCTTTCTTTGGTATATGCTAAATATTCATTTTTGTGAAAAAATTCGTCATTTTTCGACACATGTTAGCTTAATTAAAAATTATACTCTCTTTTATCAGTTTTGTCCATTTCAAAATCAGTTCCTTTCTATTTTTACTTTTGCACCCGCTCCCTTAATTATAGCCTAACGCAATAGATACAGAATAAGTGAAAAGAGATACAGAACCGGGGCAATAATTCCCCACCGCAGAGGTGGGGAAAAGCAAGGGTCAAGGGAGTGCAACTCCTTGCAAAATTACCTAAATACACTTGTGAATTTAGATGTATTTTGCTACAACGAACGGAACGAGATACTTTTTTGGGAAAGAAATAACTTACCGCCATAGACAGCACAACTTGGCAAAAGCCAGAAAATAACCGGACAAAAAAATACAGAAAAAAATCAAAAAAACACTTGACAAGGCATTGTATTCTGAAGTTTTTCGATTATCATTAAGGTATGATAATAAGAAATGAGGTGGTTAAAATTGGTTATTTATCATTTGACGCCAGTGTAAAAATTCATTATTCCGGCAAATACACAAGCACAAAAACAAGTAAATCTGGAAACATGGGGATTGCCGGATATATCCGGCATATTGACAGGAGTGCGGACAAAATGAATGGCTGTGAGGTACAGCATAGTAACCCTGATATAAATTCTGACCTCACATTAGAAAACGAATCTTATTATAAAGATTCTAACGGAGAATGGCAGAGAACAAGCCACTCTAAAGATATGGAAAATGCAATTAACAGACGTATTGAATACGCAAAAGAGCATGGGGCAAGGATTTCCACAAAAGGGAAAAATGATACAGTGATTGTCCGTCCGCTTGTTCTGCAAATGGGTAACGATTCAATTACAGGACATGAAAATACATGGATGTGGGATTTAATGGAGATTCTTGAAGAAGAATTTGGGACAGACAATATCACTGGTTTTTCCATCCATAAGGACGAAACAAACCCACATATTCATGTTTGCTTTGTCCCTTGCCACGAATCAGAAAAAAACGGAAAATTGAAATGCACGATTTCACAAACGAAATTTTTTCATAACCCAAAACAATTAGCCGGGTTACATAATAAATTCCGTAAAAAATTACTGGATAAAGGCTATGACATTGAATTAGAAAACAAGCCGATTGAAGAAGTTCTGGCATGTTATTACGATAAAGACGGAAAGTTCCATCAGCAGGGGCTTACTCCCGATATGTTAAAGCGACTTAGTAACAAAGAAATTCAACTTAGAATGGAGATGATTAGAATGAGAATCAGAGAAGAGGATTTAGATATTCTTGAGAAAAATATCCGTGAAATGAAAGAGCAGGAAAAAGCCAGAGAGGAAGAAATGGAAAGAAGATTTGAAAAAGAGCGTGAATCTTTATCTACACAACAGACCGCACTTGAGAATGACAGGGCAACTTTACAGAGTAAAGAATATGACCTTTTGATTAAAGAAATGAAAGTACAGAGAATGGAAGAAAATGCAGAAAATACAAAAAGAGAAGCAGAGGAAATGTTTGAAAAAGCCGCTTCTATTACTGAAATCTGTAATCAGATTCTTTCAGAGGAAAAACACTTAAATGCTAAGTTCTTGGAGTTTTTAAAACGTGAGGACGAACGGGCAGGCAGACAGACATACACATGATGCTGTAGTGAATTGGTTCAAGAGATTTCAGAACGAACGCAAAAAGAAACACACGAACGGTTTATCTGATTTATTTGATTTCGATTATAAGACGAAAGAATTATTGGAATCGGGAAACCGGGCTAGGAATGAGCGTTTGAGAAACAGAAATTCCAATGCAGACAGCACGACAGACAACAGTCTGAATATTATTGACATTATCGGCACAAATACAGATTATGATTTTTCAGCATAAGTCGTTAAGAACAAACATGACCCACGATACAGAGTATCGTGGGTCATGTTTGTTTCAGACTGTAGACAACCTATGCTGTCTTTATTTTCGCCAATACACTAAGCAGAACATATTCCTGTATATGACAATTTCATATGCAGGGTTCGACTTAATGCGTTTAAGTGGAGCCTGCTTATGTCGAACCGTGTGTGACTGCAACAGTAACCGCTGTTCTGGAGGACGGAAGAAAACTGACAGCTGCAGTGAGGGCGTATTCCGAAGTGAATATCTATATAGATAAGCTGTTTGCGGACTTTGAGGGACAGTATATTACCCCATCTATGACAACAAAAGAGAAAGCAGAAAAGGTGGCATGGTATATCAGCACAACCTCAGATTATGAATTGTATAATTATAACTGGCTTGATATTTTTCTGAAAAGAAAAGGTGACTGTTATGCAAGCCGTTATGCCCTGCAGTACCTGTGCAACTACATGGGGATAAAGGCGGTAGCATGCCGGAATCTTGATGACCACGGAAAAACGCTGGTTTATGCAGATTTTCATCCATGCGGGCAACATTCTTCCAGCCGGGGGCTTTGAGCCGGATTGCCTGTCCCCGGCGCGACACCTCACAGCCCATTTCCGCAAGCAGCTTTAACAGCCCGTCAAAGTCTGCCGGTTTCTGTTCTAATGCCTGGTCAATCATCACGCGGAGCTGTTCCCGGTGGGAGGGCTTTGCCCGGTCCCCCAGCCATTTGTTGTAGCTTTTTCCATGCGGTTTTGGGTCCTCTACAATGGAATAGCCGTTCTCAACACAGATGGTATCGTTGAGCCGCCGGACCGCGCGGGTGCTGCCCCAAAAGTTTCGGAATTTCCGGTCGCAGTTCACATTGACTGCGTTCCAGATGATGTGATTATGGATATGGGATTTGTCGATATGGGTGCAGACCACAAAGGCGTGATTTCCCTTGGTGAACCGCTTTGCAAACTCCACGCCCAGCCGGTTGGCTTCTTCCGGGGTAATCTCGCCGGGGACAAAGGACTGCCGGACATGGTAGGCAAGTACATCGTCCGCGCCGCGTACCCGGCCAGTGGTGGAAATGTACTCCCGTTTCGCCAGCAGAAACTCGGCGTCGGCTACCCGGCTGTCACACGCAAAGCCGGTGACGAGCCTGCCGTTATCTGTCTTTTGTGGGTTAGATACATAGTCGATGATGTCACTGATTGCCTGGCTTTCGGTGCGGCCTTTGCCAATGTGCAGCGGCATGATGCGTGTGGTTGCCATGATGGAATCCTCCCTCCATAACAAAACGGCCTGCATACGCAGACCGCTTGTTTCTTTTTATTCACCATTTTTATATCGGATGACCGGAATCTGTCTGACCTTTTTTCCAATGGTCCGGCGTTCTAACGCAAAAACCATATCGCTGGTGCGCTCAAAAAATCCGATGTCCTTTTTCCAGCTTATCCCGCATTTACAATGCTGCAAACCGATAAACTGCTGTTTCATTTTTCTGCCGCAGCCGGGGCAGACTTTATTACTGGTTCCCATCTGATTCTTCCAGCTTATAAAAGCCATCCAGGTTCAGCTCCCGTTTCAATTCTTCTTCTGATGGCAAATAAGTAAAATACTTAGACGCGAATATTTGATGATTATCTTCCGGCAGCGTGTATTTTACAATGGAATCCCCTTTGTCCGCACAAAGAACAATGCCAATCGGCTGTGAATCCCCCTCATTCATCATTTCACGGGTATAATAGTTCACATACATCTGCATTTGTCCTAAATCCTGATGGGTCAGCTTGCCCATTTTCAAATCTATGAGGACAAAGCATTTCAGAATATAATTATAAAAAACCAGGTCGATGAAAAAGTCCTGCCCATCCAGTGTAAACCGTTTTTGGCGCGCCACAAATGAAAAACCGCGTCCAAGCTCTAAAAGGAAGTGCTGAAGATGGTCGATCAAGGCTTGCTCCAATTCGCCCTCATACACATGGGTGTCCGGCTGGATCTGCAAAAACTCCATCACATAGGGGTCCTTGATAATTTTTTCATATTCCGGTTTTGGCTCGGTAGACTGGATTTCTTTTGCTACAAGTGATTTATCCTGACTCGCTAAAATGCGTTGGTAGTACATGGTGTTGATCTGCCGTTCCAGTTGCCGGACACTCCACGCAGATTTTACACATTCTTCCGCATAGAAAGTCCTTGCCTGCTCGTCTGGCACACGCATCAAAAGCCGGTAGTGGGACCAGCTCAATTCGGCACACAGTGTGTGCCGAATTGGAAACAGGCAATAAAACTGACGCATCGCCCGAAGATTACGGACGGTAAAACCCTTTCCAAACTCAACAGTCAGCTGTTCAGATAAATAATCCAGAAGTTTTTTTCCATACTCGGCCCGGTCATTTTCTCCACACGCTTTATAAATTTGTTCGCCTA
>ERZ778518.1510-NODE-1510-length-15347-cov-4.328472_pt1 | contig 15347 bp, 11 predicted proteins | sample MGYA00510340_ERZ778518 | MGnify/ENA primary metagenome ERZ778518 (study PRJEB29527, sample SAMN07138967) | mouse gut metagenome | material: feces | host: mouse | place: China:Nanjing | collected 2016-01-25 ...
TTGATATGGGACTTATTGCCCAGGTTATAAGTATCCACCCCTCTGACGGCGCAGACTTTTCCACCGAGAAGCATGCCTTTACTGCCAGATACGATAACCTTTCCCATCGTGTTGATCTCACTGTTCATAATGTAGTTTGCCATAATGTTTCCATCGGCCTCGATTTTGGCCGCTTCGAAAAAACTGCCGGAAACTTCGCCCTTTGCCTCGATGAAGCACTCGTTTTTGGAACAGCTCCCTTTCTTGATCATAATATTGCCGCCGGCAATGAGTCTCGCCGCCTCTACATTGTGCTCAATGATAATATCCTCCGTAGCCGAAATATAACCTCCTGAGTAGACACTTCCGATTACATAGACAGACCCATCGACTTCTAATTTTCCTGTGACGGCCGTGACATCCTCACGCACTATGATCATATTCGATATAATAATTTTACCATTCAGATACTCAAATTTTCCATTCAATTTGGAAATATAAGTCACCCCGTCGGATGCGATCGCAAATCCCTTGCCCTTGATAGGTTTTTTTTCAATGCCCTTGTTTGCGTGGAGAACTTCACCAAAAACATTTTTACCGTCGACCCCCTTTTGGGCCGGATGATAGACCGCGATCTTCTCTCCCTCATCCACCATTTCAAACGCTTCGATATTAACATAATCGACTCCGCCGTCTGGCAGCGGGGCGGGAATACGGGGCAGATCCAAACGGACAAAAAATTCATACCAGCCATTCTTTCCCGCTTTTGCCGGTATCCCTTCCGCGATCAATATTTTTTCATTCATCCTTCTTTTCTTAACCATATCGCTAATGGCATCTCGTTTTATCCCGTTTATGATCCCTCTCGTTTTAAGCGCCTCGTATATATCTTCTTCTGTAACAACATTACCGGAGATCAACTGGATAAAAGCATATACTTTATTTCCATTATCTTCCACAAAAATGCTGAACTCCTTTTTACGATAAGACTGTACATCAATGCCAAGCTGATCGGCCATCATATATGTCTGCGTTTTTTCACTCAGGAGTTTTTCCCGCTTCTCTTTCATATCCGTACCGGAAAATATCAATTTTGCATAAGACGAAACGTCTAATCCCGCCTCCAGGCCCAGACGGATCTCCTTCATCTGCCAATGACTGAACAAACAATTCGTATAAAATGATACCTTTAGTTTCTTTTCCAGACCCAGGCGGATTTCCCGCATCTGCATCCAGTTGTATTTGGAATCCGCATAGACAGAAACCCGCAATCCCTCATAGAGTCCGATTCGGATCTCATAAATCTGCTGTACGTACATATCATCCGTCAGCCACGTATCAATCGGCAGGTCTTCTTCGAGCGCGAGCCGGATCTGCTCCAGTTCATCGTCCACAAACCCCCTGTTCAGATAATCCGTAAGATCTTTGGATGAATATATGGAAAGCCGGATCTGTTTCATCGTTTCATAACTATAGGATGGATCCGCATAGATGGAAACATCAATCTTATCCTTGATCCCCATTCGGATCTGTTCCATTTGAAGCCAGTTATACTCTGGGTTTGAATAGAGTGAAACATCCAAACCTTCTTCCTTTCCAAGAAGAATCTCCTGGTGCTGTTCTCTCATATATTCAGAATTTTCTTTCATCGCAAATTCAGAATGATGAGTTGGCTTCCAGTCATTACTCATATGATAAACCATCCTTTCCATATATGATACAGTCCAATCCATTATACTATAATTCCTATGAAAAGTCTATGAAATTTATCTATAATTTACAGGAATAAAATGTAAACTTTTGACCAAGACGATTTTTATGTAAATACAAAAAGGATCATACCGCCGTGCACTCGTTTCCTTCTCACCGAAGGCACTCACGATATAATCCTACATGTTCTTCAATACAAATCGTCAATCACTTTTCAAACCGTAAATTTCCGCATATGCTCGTCGATCGTCTGCGCCACGTTGTTAAGCTGTTTCGCATTGTCCGACATATCATCAATGACCTGATTCACTTCCTGAACCGATGCGGAAGTCTCTTCCGTTCCCGCCGCGTTCTGTTCCGCGATCGCCGTCAGGCTCTGGACGACATCTACCACATTTACCCTGGCACTGTCCATGCCCTCCGTTTTTTCATATATCTTCGTAATTCCACTGATCGAATTATCAATTTCCGCCTGAACTTTGGCAAACATACTTCCCGTCAGATCTACCTTCTGAACCTGGGAATCCATGACCGTCTTCACCTGATCCATCGTTTTTACCGCTTTCGCCGCGTCTTCCATAAGCGAATTCGTGATATGCTGTACTTTCATGGCAGACTCATTGGACTGCTCCGCCAGTTTCTGGATCTGATTTGCCACAACCGCAAAGCCTTTACCCTGTTCCCCGGCGCGCGCCGCTTCAATCGAGGCGTTCAGGGAAAGAAGGTTCGTCTCCTCCGCGATCGAAGTGATCAGTTCGATCGCATCCTGAATCTTCATCGCCGATTCATTCGTCGTATTTGTCTGTTCAAAAATCTGCTCGAACGAAGCTTTTACTTCCGCATTTATACTTTCTAGTTCTTTCAGGGTTTTCACTGCCTCCGTGCCGGACTCGTGCATGCTCTCCACATTCGCGCGCAGCCTCGCCACTTCCTCGTTCGTCTCCTTAACCATATCCCCGATCACGATCACGCTCTCGGTCGCCGCCTGCGTATCGGATGCCTGGGACGACGCCCCCTCCGCCATATCATGAATCGCATGGTTGATCTGACCGATCGTCTGCGCGGTCACCGTGGCATTTCCGCTCAGGCTGTCTGAAGACTGGAACAGTTTCCGGCTCTGCTCCTGCAGTTCTGTCACAGCGTTTCTCAACTGATCCTGAACGCTGCATACCGCCCGCGCCATCAGTCCCATCTCGTCACGGCTGTTTCGCAGTTTATCAATCTCCGGCACCCTGGTAAAATCCAAATTCCCCATACGGGAAACAATGCCGGCGATCTTACGGAGCGGACGGAACATGAAATGAAAACCGAGAAACGCAATCACTAATCCGATCACCGAAGCGATGACTGCCGATACAGACATCACCTTTCCTACAAAATTAACCGTCCCCATCACTTCGTCCTCACTGGCAGTAACAACGAACAGGAAACACCCTTTCGGATTCACATAATAGGCCGCGTATTTCGTATCACCTTTAAACTCATACGATACGATCTTTGATTCGATATCTTTTCCCGCCTGAAGATCCGCGGCCACCTGGGATATCACCTCATTTTCCACCGGCTTCCCGATCTTCTCTTTATTCGGATGATAACACATATTGCCATCCGGTGTCACAACGTAGGCGTAACTGCCTGACACGCCTTTTACTTCCACATTTTGAAACAGTTCCTCCAGCTTTTCCGCGGAAAGACCTACTCCCACGCCATAGGAATAAACTTCCAGATCCAAGACCCGGCCATTCGTTTCCGCGAGGTCATACATATAATTCTTAGTCGTATCCTCCATAAGTTCCCGGATCTTCGGCATCGCAACTAAGATCGTGGCAGCTGCCGTAAAAACGATCATCGAGGCAACAAAAATAATGCTTTTGAATTTCAAAGGCATCGTGACATCTTTTCGCTTCTTTTCGCTTGGTGTTTTTTGTTTGTTCTGCTTTTTGGGCCTCTTCGTTTTTTCTTGTTCCTGCTTTATCTGTGCTTCATCCTTCTCCGTTTTCCGTCCCATAATAGGTGTCCCCCTTTATTCTTCTCTCGTCCATGAGAGCCTGTGAAGATCCCCTTCCGTATTTAAATCGCGAAATCCCTGCTGGCGCAGTGCTTCGTAAAGCACGATCGCCACAGAATTTCCCAGGTTCAGGGAACGAATATCCCCTAACATCGGAATCCGAATCGCTTTCTCCTGATTTTCCACTAATATATGTTCGGGTATACCGGCACTTTCTTTTCCGAACATGATATAGCAGTCATCCTCGTATCTGACATCCGAGTACACACGCCGTGCTTTTGTCGTAGCCATATAGACGCATGCTCCCGGATTTTTCTCCGTGAAAGCATGGTAACTATCATATATGATATAATCCAGCTTCTCCCAATAATCAAGCCCCGCACGTCTCACCTGCTTTTCCGTGATCTGAAACCCCATCGGCTCAATGAGATGAAGCCTTGCGCCGGCCGCCACACAAGTCCGTCCGATATTTCCCGTGTTCGCCGGTATTTCCGGTTCTAGTAAAACAATATTCAACATCCTTCTCAACCTTGTTTGAGCGCCAAATACAATTCCACCCTCGTATCCTCAAATGTAAGCGGAACACAGAGGTTTTTCGCAAATGTATTCGTAAAACTCACCTGTCCGTGGGACAATGTGGGCGGTGTAATGTCAATACCGATTCCATTGGATGAAAAAACGGTAGCGGCATTTCCCATGACCATATTTCCCAATTCACTGAGTGCACTGGCCGCAAATTCATCTATTTCCTTTACATCCGTCATACACATCTTAGACGCGATCCCGCAAGCGCTCTTCTCTGACATCGCCATGATGACCTGTCCGCGCATCTCTCCTGTCACACCGATCATGATCACCCATGTATCCGGATCAAACTTTGCTTCCTTCAATGATGGCTTCTGCATCGTAGCATCGACGAAGCACATATCCTGAAGTACTTTTTTTGCTGCCATTAAAAAAGGATTGATATGTTCTGCATTCAGTGTCGCCATATTTTCCTTTTCCCCTTTCTGTAGTATCGTACTGCTTCCCACTCTTATTTTCAACGATAAATAGTTCTAGAAATCCTGATTTTAAGTATATCACGTTTACTGCAATATGTCTATAAATTTCTGTATCTTTTCCAAGGCCCTTTTCAGATTGTCGATCGAATACGCATACGAGATCCGGAGGAACCCCTCGCCGCATTGGCCAAACGCGTCTCCCGGCACGACGGCCACCCGCTGCTTTCGCAAAAGTTTTGTCGCAAACTCTTCACTCGTCATGCCGAATTTACTAATATTGGGAAATACATAAAAAGCCCCATACGGCTCAAAACATGGAAGCCCCATATCGTTTAACTCCTTCACGAGGAACCGCCGCCTCTGGTCATAGGACTCACGCATGCGCTCCACATCCCCAATCCCGTTCCGAAGCGCCTCGATCGCCGCGTACTGGCTCGTCGTCGGAGCGCTCATGATCACATACTGATGGATCTTCGTCATCTGGGAAATGATCTCCCTCGGCGCTGCCGCATATCCCAGACGCCATCCCGTCATGGCAAAAGATTTAGAAAACCCGTTGATCACGACCGTCCTCTCCCCCATCCCCGGCAGGCTGGCAATGGACACATGTTTTCCCTGATAACTCAGTTCCGAATAGATCTCATCTGACATGACAAATAAATCGTGTTTTTTCACCAGCTCCGCAATTACCCGAAGTTCATCTGCCGACATGACAGCCCCCGTCGGATTGTTCGGAAACGGCAGGACGACCATTTTCGTTTTTTCCGTGATCGCCTCCTCCAGCTTCTCCCCCGTGAGCTTAAATTCATCTTTTTCCTCGAGCGACACCCGGACCGGTACGCCGCCTGCCATCTTCACACATGGCAGGTACGATACGAAACACGGTTCGGGAATGATCACCTCATCCCCCGGATCGAGCATCGCGCGAAATCCGATGTCGATCGCTTCGCTCCCGCCGACTGTTACCAAAATCTCATCTGGTCCATAGGGAAGTTCAAACCGCTCGGATAAATATGTACTGATCGCTTCCCGCAGCGGCAAAAGACCTGCATTTGACGTATAGTAAGTTCTGCCCTTTTCCAGCGAGTAGATGCCCTCCTCCCGGATGTGCCAGGGCGTATCAAAATCCGGTTCCCCGACGCCGAGCGAGATGACATTCTCCATCGTATTGGCAACATCAAAAAAACGGCGTATACCGGAAGGTTCCAGTTCCGTTACAAGTTTTGAAAGTGGATTTCTCATGGCGCGATCAACATCCTCTCATCTTCATTTGCCGCCTTTACAAGCGGCAGTCCGTGTTCCTTATATTTTTTCAGCACAAAATACGTCGCCGTACTCATGATCGACTCCATCGGCGCCAGTTTTGTCGTAACAAACCTCGCGACTTCCTTCATGCTCTTTCCCTCGATCATCACAGTCAGGTCAAATCCTCCGCTCATCAGGTATACGCTCGCCACCTCATCAAACTGATAGATCCGCTCCGCCACCTTGTCAAACCCGCGTCCGCGCTGGGGCGTTACTTTTACTTCAATGAGCGCCGTCACGACTTCATTATCTGTCTTTTCCCAGTTGATCAGCGCCGGATAGCCGCAGATCACCCCGTCTTTTTCCATCTCCCGGATCGTTTTATCCACTTCTTCCGGGGTCGAATCCAGCATGGCCGCCAGATCGTTTGTCGTCATTCTCGCGTTTTTCGATATATTTCTTAAAATCTGTTCCTGAAGCATATGCTCCTCCCTTTCTTTTCACTACCAATCGCCAGCCCATACGTTTCCTCATCCATCACATGGTGCAGGCGGGGTTAAAAATCTTGTTTCATCCCCATTGATAACGACCCGGCCCTGCTCTTCCGTTACCGTCCCGATCACCGCCGCCGGAACGCCTGTGCCGGCGAACCGTTCGACGAGCCGCGCTCCATCCGGCGTTCCCGCCAAGAGGACGCCGTCCGAAGCGATGAGGTAAGGATTGCAGTTAAAATATTCACAGATTTCGATCGTCTCCTGACAGATCGATATCTTCTTCAAATCAACCCGGAGTCCCGTCCCCGACGCCTCCCCCATTTCCCACAACGCGCCAAAAACACCTTTCGCGCCAACGCTGCATAATGCGGTTACGCCGTGCGCGACCGCGATTTCCGCTTCCGCGGTGCTATCCATTGCCTGAACACCTTGTGCTGCCCGGTCAAGGAAGTCATCGGTAAACCGCGAACGAAGCCCGCTTCTTGAATCTTCACCGATCAGTTCCGCCGCTCCCGAGCGGCCCGCCCACTTCGTCATGACCAGATCAAAACCCGGCTCCAGGCTGCCACTCCTCACATTTGTTTTCTTGTCCGCAAAACCAGTTCCCGATAACGAGAGAACCGGCTCCGATAACGTTCCCAGCACCTCCGTATGGCCGCCGAGTATGTCGACCCGGTGCGCTGCAGACAATCGCGCCAGCTCATCCATGACAGCCTTTATCATGTCCTCGCCCACTCCGGCCGGCAGGTACAGCGTGATCAGCATACCGGCAAGCCTGCCGCCCGCCGCCGCCATATCATTTGCCAATCGGTAAAACGCCCGTTTTCCTGTCCGCTCCACATTTCCGCTCACGGAAACAGCCGCAGCGATCACATCTTTATGTTCCCCCGCCGCGAGCCTGCCGGAACTCTCTCCGGCAGCCGGACCCTGTTTGAGATAGCTGCTCTTAAACGTAATATGCTTTAGAACAGAACGCTTCAATACCGTCTCCGAAATTCTTCCGATCTTCATACCGTCTCTATCCTTCTTCCTGATCAGGGTGTCGTCCCCGCATCCTGCCCGGCACCTGGATTCTGTGCCGTTCCCGGATCCTGTGCTCCCGCGGGATCCTGCCCAGAAGGAGCCCCCTGACTCTGCCCGGCGCTGCCTGTGTTACCTGCTGTGTTGCCCGGATTCGCGGCCGCACCTGTTCCTCCGCCTGTACTATCGCGCCGGGGCGCTCTCGTGCTCGGCGCCTTTGTCGCGCGCGGTTTTTTCGTCTCTTCCGGCTTTGGCGTCTTCTTCGGTTCCTTCATGGATCCCTTCGTCACATACCGCGGCGAAGCCGAATACGTACTGGAGTTGATCTGCGTTTTTGTTTCTTTCCCGTTTTCCGTAACGATCTTCCAGAGTTTCGCCTTGTAACCGGTATGCGCTTCCTGAGTCACCGTCATATACGACTCCGGTTTCGTCTTATCGTATGTCACTTTATCCGCGCCCGGCTCGATCGTGTCGGTCACTTCCGATTCAAAACGGATCTTCCGGTCAGAGCTTCTCGTCTCTTCTCCATATATCGTAAACGAAATCGTCCCGCCATATGTACCGCCCTGGATATACACCGGTACATCTGTGTTATTTTTGAACTTAAAATCTTTATAATCGCCGGCGATCGCCGCGTCCATCGACGGCTTTACGTAACTTACCACCATCGAGTGAGGACTTCTCTCCTCAATTTCTAGTTCTGCCCGCAAAACGGCATTGTAAAGCGTCGTCGACACCTGGCAGACGCCCCCGCCAAGGCTGTCTTCCACTTTACCATTATTGTAAGACGCCGCCTCATAATACCCATTTTCCTCTGTCAGCGGCGAAATCGTGTCGTGGACCGAAAATGTCTCGCCGGGATATAGAACCGATCCGTTTATGAGCCTCGCCGCATTCGCGAGGTTTTTGGAACGGTTTACATTTCCCGCGCTAAAAGTTGTGGAAAACGTACCGATCTTGTCTTTACATTTGGCGGCCGCTTCGTACGAAACTTTCGGCTGCTCTACCTTTACGTTCGCCGTAACACGGATGACGTCCTCACCCTGCGCTTCTTCGATCGCCTGTTTGATCTGCTGGCATGTTTCATCCACGTCGAGGCTGACGCCCTCCCTGGATTTTGTATAGACAAAATTGCCATCTTTCATTTTCACCGTGGCATTTTTGGCCTCCGTACATAATTTCCTGCATTTCTTTTTTACAAATTTTTTCAAAACCTGATCGTCAAATGTCGCCTCGATCGGATAACTGATCTTCCCCTGGGATGCCTCTTTGATCTGCTTATAATTTTCAATCATCGTCCCGCTTTTTCCGACGGCCATCGCCTTTTCCAAAAAATCCCCGGCAGAGAAAGCGTATCCGAGTTCGCCGACCGTGGAAGTCACAGTCTGTCCACTCACATCAACCTCTACGACCCGGTTCAGCCGGCCCTCCGTATAGGCATTGACTGCCTGCCACGCCTCATCTCCCGACATGCCGCCGATCTCGATCTGGCCGACCTTTACCCCCTCACAGATCACTCCGTCATCCGGCTTGATCCGTCCATAACTTACGAATACATAGGCCGCGATCAGGGCAAACATAAAAATGATAACAGCCGCCGCTGTCAAAAAACCTTTTTTCTGCAATTAAAGTCCTCCCTTGCACATTTTCTTAACCTGTATTAAACTATAAAGGAGCATCAGTCCACATAGGGTAATAAAATCCCTGCCAGCATTGCCAAAATGAGTACAATGCAGATGATAGCAGCGACCATGCGCTGTTTTTTGCGGTTCATCATCGCTTTTTACCTCCTTACTTAAAATATTTATATACTGAAAGGATGAATAAAATGTTTTCAAATATTCCTATTCCCTCGATTTTTATATGCTTCCTGATCTTCTGCGCCTGGATCCACTACGAGAGACACAAATCCACCCGCAAATATGAGCGTGAATCCCGTGCGTTCTGGGATCGTGAAGACGAGGCAAACCACACGAAAAATAAAGATATTTCAGGTCTTACCCTGTTCACTCCGGACACGGGCCGTATTCCCATGCCCAAAACCGAGGACGAAAACATTACCTACTATCAGGAAAAAGTCCAAAACTGCCTCACAAAACCCATGATGGATCTGTCCCAATTTACCAACACCGATTTAAAGTTAGCATATGGAACGGGAAATTTCAAGACTTTATCCGAATATGACGAAAATTTTAATGATTTCTTAATGAATCTGTCAAATCTCGGAAAGGCGTACCGCACGGCCGGTATGCTGACGGAATCTGCCGGCACATATGAACAGTGCATCGCTTCTGGTTCGGATAGATCCACCGATTACAAATCCCTCGCCTACGCGTATGCCATGACGGGAAACCACGGAAAGCTTCAGGATCTGATCACCTCTGCCGAACGTTCTGACCTGCCGCGCAAAGCCGCCCTCGTAGAATCCCTGCGCTCCATCCAAAAAGACAAGACGGTCCATTAAAAAATGACACGCGGCATCAGCGAATCAGCGGTGAAGAACCGTGACCTTGGCGCTGTGATTTAACGGATTCCGATGTTTGTAATCAAATACGAGCGAATACGGAGCGGTTTGCCGCACCTGCTTTTCTTCAAACAGTCCTTTCAGATCCAGTGTAAACTCGTCCACATATACCATATGAAATAACTGTTTTGCCTCGTATCCCCCGTATCCGCGGAGAATTTCCGGGCCGGCCGCCTCCCGGTCCAAAAACGCACGCACAAACCGTACATACTCTTTCTCTCTCATCCGCACGAACGCAGGCGGACTCTTCACATATTCCCTGAGATACAGATCAAACGTCAGCGTCTGGCGGAACTGTTCTTCCCTCTCCTCAAAATACTCCCTGCTGTACTGCCACAGCCATTCATAGCGGGCGATCCGGCTGTGTTTCCTGTCAAATCCTCCCTCTCTCTCATAATAATCCGCGAGTCTCTCAAACATAGTAAACGCGTCGCTGTGGCATAGTTCCAATAACTTCATCGTAGCCTGGAACTGAAAACTATTATAATATATTTCGACCATCTCTTCAACCCGCTTGAGGATTCGGATGTCATCGTACGACATCCAGCGCGTGGACAGCACTTCATACGGCGGGCGGTTTCCGTATCGGATCCCGTACTCCCCTGCCATCTCCTGCATATAAGACCCCTTCAGGATTTTCAGGAATCCGAGCTGCAGCTGGTCGGGCTCCATCGCGTACACGTCACGAAACGACTGGCAAAACGATGCCAAATCCTCATGCGGGAGACCGGCGATCAGGTCAAGATGCTGGTGGATGTTATGGTTTTTCCGAACCTTTGACAGATTGTCCTCTAATTTTTTTAGATCCATCTGACGGCGGATCGCCCGGATGGTATCGGGATTTGTTGACTGTACACCGATCTCGAACTGGACCAGGCCCGGCCGGAATGTCCGAAACAGCTGAATATCTTCCTCCCGCAGCAGATCTCCCCCGATCTCAAAATGGAAGTTCGTCGTCCCGTTATCATGCTCCCCGATATACTGCCAAATCCGATACGCGTGTTCATGATGGCAGTTAAACGTCCGGTCGACGAATTTGACCTGTTTCACGCGGTTTGTAAGAAAGAACTGTAGTTCCTCAAACACGAGCGGCAGGCTTCTTTGGCGCACGCCTTTTTCGACCGAAGACAGACAATAACTGCACGAAAACGGGCACCCTCTCATCGTTTCATAGTAAAGGATACGGTTTTCCAGCCCCTTCACGTCTGTATACGGAAACACGAGCTGATCCATCGGAAGTACTTGTCTGGGTTCCGTGAAAAAGACCTTTGCCGCACTTTCACCACACTTTGCTTTGCGCAGGCAAAGTCCCGGTATTTGGCGGTACTGCTCTATCCCACCTCCCCGATCAAAAAAGCATTCCAAAAATTCCCGAAATGTCTCCTCCCCCTCACCGACCATTACGATATCCACAAACGGATTCCGTTGCAAAACAGCCGGCGCATCATATGAAACTTCCGGCCCTCCGAGGACAATGACCGTATCCGGTAAAATACTGCGCAGATCGGCTGCCACATCGAGCACATACCCGATATTCCAAATATAGCAGGAAAACCCGACCACCGCAGGCGAATGGTCATAGATCCCCTGTAAGATTTCCTCCCGCCGGTGATTGATCGTATATTCGGCGATCTCTACCCGCCCGGCATACGGCCCCGCATTTGCTTTCAGCGAATACACGGCCAGGTTCGAATGTATATATTTTGCATTAATGGCCGTCAGCAGTACGTTCCTGTCCTTCATCTGCATTTCCTCCTGTCAATATGTTCCAACGGTTTACCGCCATGCCAGCCCCCAAAAGACACCAGTATACCGGCGCCACCGCGACCGTGGAGTCATTGGCAAGTCCGGTCACGAGATAGCCAAATGTACCGAGCAGGATACCAATTCCGAGAAGATCCCCCCGCCGGTATCCCCTCTTCCGAACATATAATTTCATGCTCCCCGCAAAATAGACCGCATACAGCGTTAAAAACGCAAGCAAGGATAGAAAACCAGTCTGTACCCAGATCTGCATAAACATATTGTGCGGTTTCGTCACGACAGAACCGTCGTAACCGACATTTTTCATCCCGATGTAATCGTCGTTTGGAAATTCATAGACAAATGTGTTCGGGCCGGAGCCGAGAAACATATGATCTTTCAGCAGCGGAAATGTCCGCGACCAGATGTATCCCCGCCGGCTCCCGAAATGCTGGTTCTGTTTAAATCCCATCTGTTCGATATGGCGCAGTTTATCCTTCTTTCCAAAGGGGTTTTCTGTATAAAACACCTGCTGCAAAAGTCCCGGCCCATTATACGTTTCGATCGAAGGCAGGATCGTGTACGTTTTCCCGAAAGACGGTGTTTCCACCACAAACGCCTCTGTTTGTTCCCCGTCACCACCAGACTGTGCCGCCCGGATCCTAAGTTCAGAAAACCTCTCGTCCCCAAACTTCATCGTCCCGCTCTCCTCATACACCTCCACCGCATTTCCGCCGTTATCTGCAGCCTCAAATCGAAACGTCCCATTTTGCTCCTCACAGGTAATCTTCAGAACATCTTCCCCTGCCGTCGTGATCCACAGCGCTCCCTCCCTGGATTCCATACTCCTTACCGCAAACTGGTTCGGCGTCGGATTGACAATCTTGTTCAAGCCGTACTCAAATACGGGCCTGTTCAGACAGACCGCCGCTGCGATCACCGCCGCGCAGATTCCCGCGCCCGCGATCACCTTTTTCTTTTCCACACCGGGATTGGCGATGACAAATACGAACGCGAGCATCAGCGAAGCGAGCACGCCGATAAACCCCGTCACGGACTCCGAGCCGATCAGCATGATAAAAAGCCCCATCGCCGTTACAGCAGCCAGTACGCTCCGTATCCGCGGCAAAAGCCGGCGGCTCCGACTGATCAGGGATAGGATGACAGGCAGCACGAGCGCCACATACGAACCCACATAATTCGGGTTGTATAGCGTCGCATAAACCCTGCCCACATCAAAGTTAAAAGTAAATTTTAGTTTTTTCTCTATCATAAAATTCATGACCGCCTGCCCTGCGCCCGTCCGAAAAAAATCATGTCCGAAAAACTGGCACACGCTTAAAGCGGACATTACAAATACCAATACCAAAAAAATCCACATGAAGATGCTGATCTCCGTCCCGCCTTCTAGTAGGAGGCTGGCAAAAAACAGCACGATGACATACGCCGTGATGACGATGACGCCCTCCCACTGCTCGTATCCCCCCCATACCGCCATATCGCCATGCTCCGACAAAATGGCTGACAAAAGCGCCAAAAGAACATACAAAAAAAGGGGCACGAGGTATTTCCATTCCATGCGTTCCTGCCACCCCTGTTCCTTTCCCGCCAGCTGCCTGACGGCCACATAGAGCGCCAAAAGACCGCATAACAATATGAGCATCTGCCCTTTCCAGTATAAAAAGAAATCATACGCCGCATCGGAATCAGAAAACCATACAAATTCTTTTAATCCGATGCGGTAATAGCATGCGCTGACTATGAGCGGCACAACGCCGGCCACCATCGCCAGCAGAACGGCCCCTGTCCTCTTTTTCGAATCCATAAATAGTGACTCCCATGATCTTTCCTGACAAACAAAGGGACGAAACCACTAACTGTTTCGTCCTTTGCGTTTTCTTTTCCAAGCGTTCGGTTATGGCAGCTCGATCTCCGAGTATTCTTTTGGCGGAAGTGGTTTGGTAGAATCTTTCACAAACTTCCTCACCGCCTGCGCGCCCTTAGCAACCGGAATATTCGTTCCAGCTCCGGCCACACAGCCGCCAGGACATCCCATACCCTCGATCAGGCATCCATCTTTTTTCCCTGCTTTTGCCATCAAAAGCATCTTCTGGCACTCACTGAGCCCTTCGACGTGTTCAATAAGTACTTCTGTATCCGGGTAATATTCGTTGATACATTTCTCAATGGCATTTGCCACTCCGCCAGCCACTCCGTATCCACGGCCGGCCCCTGTCGCGTCGTGGATCGGCTCTTCTGCCCCGTAAGTCTCCATATCGATTCCTTTTGCTTCAAAAATGGCCGCCAGCTCTTCAAAGGTAATAACGAAATCCACGTCACTCCGAACCGTTTCACGCGCTGCTTCAAGTTTTTTCGCCGCGCACGGCCCCACAAATACCACCCTGGCATTCGGATGTTTCTGCTTGATCGAACGCGCCGTTGCCACCATCGGCGTCAACGCGCTGGAAACTGCCTCCAGCATCTCCTGCGGAAGCGTCTGCTTCGCCAGCACAGACCACGCCGGACAACACGAAGTCAAAAGGAATGGGAGTTTCCCGGTCTTTACCTCATGTACATAATGTCTCGCCTCGGTAATCGCGCCGATATCAGCGCCCAGCGCCACCTCGTATACCTCCGCGAATCCGATCTCCTTTAAGGCAGATTTAATTTTCCAAAGGCGCACATCACTTCCGAACTGGCCGATCACGGCCGGAGCAAGCTCTACGATCACTTCGTCACCCTGTTTGATCGAACGGGCAAGCTGGAAGATCTGAGATTTGTCCGCGATCGCGCCAAACGGACAGTTCACCATACACTGACCACATTTCACACATTTGTCGTCGTGAATGCGCGCACGTCCATGCTCATCGCTGTCGATCGCCTTCACGCCGCAGGCCGCCGCGCACGGACGCACTTTTTTCGCAATGGCATCATAAGGACAGATCGCCTTACATTTTCCGCATTTCACACATTTATTCTTATCGATCACCGAACGGCCGTTTTCCATATGAATGGCGCCGACCGGACAGACCTCCTGGCACGGATGCGCCACACAGCCGCGGCACTGGTTCGTCACTTCATACACGTTATCCTCACACATGGCGCAGGCGGACGGAATAACCTGCATCAACGGCGGCTCATAATACTTATCCGCAATATTACTCTCACTCAGTCCACTGGTGATATGTACCGGCTGGTTCTCAGGACGGAGCGACATACCCATCGCCAGACGCACACGCTCTCCGGCGATCGCGCGCTCCCGGTAAATACTATCTCGGTACAACGGCACATCAGATGGCGTGATCTTGTACGGAATCGCCTCAATATCATCTTTGATATTGTCCGACTCAAATGCCACCTTTGCCACCTCCGCAAAAACCTGTCTGCGGATTTTTGTAATCGGGGTTTCAATTCCTCTCATGCTGTTCTCTCCTTTATTGATACATCAGTCTTTTGTTTGTATCAGAATAACATATATCAGTGCGAACCGTCAAGTTACTCTTTCCAGCATGGGATCTGCACATAAAAACAAGTTTTTTCCACCTCATCGCTCGTCACCCATATCTTTCCCTGATGCCGGTCGGTAATATGTCTGGCTACCATTAACCCCAGACCGGAAC
>ERZ778518.1514-NODE-1514-length-15306-cov-4.945315_pt1 | contig 15306 bp, 10 predicted proteins | sample MGYA00510340_ERZ778518 | MGnify/ENA primary metagenome ERZ778518 (study PRJEB29527, sample SAMN07138967) | mouse gut metagenome | material: feces | host: mouse | place: China:Nanjing | collected 2016-01-25 ...
TGGTGGTTCGATCATGACTCAATGGTGCGTGCTTCATGATTCCGAAAGCTTCCTTTATACCCATTTCGACGAGATATGCGAGATTCTTAACAAATATGATGTTGCCGTATCTCTTGGAGACGGCATGCGCCCGGGATCCACTCACGATGCCAATGACCGTGCCCAGTTCCTTGAACTTGAAGTTCTCGGAGAATTGACAAAAAAAGCATGGGAACATGATGTTCAGGTGCTTGTTGAAGGACCTGGACACGTACCCATGCATAAGATCAAGGAAAACATGGACAAACAGAAAGAGGCATGCTGCAATGCGCCCTTCTACACTCTCGGTCCTCTTACAACAGACATAGCCCCTGCCTATGACCATATCACATCCGCCATAGGAGCAGCTATAATATCGAATCTCGGAACGGCGATGATCTGCTATGTGACACCTAAAGAACACCTTTCGCTTCCTACGCTCGAAGATGTGCGCGAAGGTGTGATCACATATAAGATTGCCGCTCATGCAGCAGATCTTGCCAAGGGATTTCCGGGAGCAACCGTAAGAGACGATGCCTTGAGCAAAGCCCGCTATGAATTCAGATGGAAAGACCAGTTCAATTTATCGCTCGATCCGGAGAAAGCTAAAAAATATTATCTTGAATCAAGGAGAAACGCTCCCGACGCCGATGATCGCTTCTGCACGATGTGCGGTCCCAATTTCTGCGCTATGCGCATCTCTCAGAATATAGAATCGGAATGCAAGAATTAAAATTCAAGTGTGATCCTTCAAAAGACGCTGTGTTCGGTCATGGTTTCGCTGATGAAATAGGCAACTTTGACTGGAACGAGACAATACGTATTGTCGAAAATGCCACAGAGGCTGATGTGCGCAGGGTACTTGCCAAGGCCCGGCGTAATGTGAAACCTCTGACACCGGAAGAATTTGCGATACTTATTTCTCCTGCGGCGGATCCGTTTCTTGAAGAAATGGCACAGTTGAGCAGACATTTCACTCTCGAACGCTTCGGGAAAACAATCTCCATGTACATCCCGATGTATGTATCCAATGCCTGCACAAACAAATGTGTATACTGCGGTTTTAATCATGACAACCCGTTCACACGCACCACACTGACTCCTGACCAGGTCGAAAATGAATGCAAAGCAATAAAAAAACTCGGTCCGTTTGAGAATCTGCTCGTTGTATCGGGAGAATATCCCTCGTTATGCGGAGTGGAATATCTTGAAAAAGTCCTGCACCGCTGCCGACCCTATTTCCATAACCTCACAATCGAGGTTCAGCCTATGAAGGCGGCAGACTATTACAGACTGACTGAATCCGGACTCAATGGAGTTGTGTGTTTTCAGGAAACATATCACAGGGAAGCATATAAGAAATACCACCCCAGAGGGATGAAAAGCCACTTTGACTGGCGACTTAACGGCTTCGACCGTATGGGAGAGGCGGGGGTTCATAAAATCGGCATGGGTGTTCTGCTCGGGCTTGAAGACTGGCGCGCCGACACCATAATGATGGCAAGACACCTCAGGTATCTTCAGAAACGCTACTGGCGTTCTCGTTTTTCTGTGAATTTTCCCCGTATGCGCCCTTCGGAGAGCGGATATCAGCCCAAGGTCATCATCAACGACAGGGAACTCGCACGCCTCACATTCGCCTTCCGCATATTCGATCACGATATAGATATCTCGTTCTCCACCAGGGAAGCGCCATACTACCGCGACCATATAATGCGACTCGGAGTAACATCCATGAGCGCAGGCAGTCAGACAGAACCCGGTGGTTACGCCACATCTCCGGAAGCTCTCGAACAGTTTGAAGTCAGCGATGACCGCTCCCCCATGTCTGTAGCAGAAGCAATACGCACAAACGGCTACGAACCCGTCTGGAAAGATTGGGACGCAATCTTCGATTAGTGTCAGGCATACGTATCAGCTCTGATATAACCAAGTGTATTTATTAATATCAAGGCACTACATGAACTGATAAACATTGACTCATATATTTTGTTATATAAGGAGAGGAAGATTCCTCTCCTTATCGTTTTTATGTTAAATATATTAAACAGGATATTTATGAAGTTCACACAACCCCGTCTGCCATATTCGCCGGATGCACTCGCACCCGTAATCTCCGCGAATACAATCGATTTCCATTATGGGAAACATGAAAAGGCGTACATTGACACACTAAACACCCTCATTGAAGGAACTCCGTTCAGTGAAATGTCGCTCGAAGAGATTATATGCAAAAGTGAGGGCAAGCTATTCAACAATGCTTCACAGGCATGGAACCACATATTCTATTTCTTCCAGTTTTCGCCTAATGGTCTTAAGGAACCGGCAGGAGAATTAAGGAAACAGATTGAAGACCAGTTTGAAAGTCTGGAGACATTCAAGAAAAAATTCGAGGAAGCCGGCGCCACACTCTTCGGTTCCGGATGGGTATGGCTGTCTGCCGATGACAAAGGCACACTCTTCATCACTCAGGGTGGCAACGCATCGAACCCGATGACTCAGGGACTCAAGCCTATACTGACGTTTGATGTATGGGAACACGCATATTACCTTGACTATCAAAATCGGAGAGCTGATTATCTTCATTCTCTCTGGGACATAGTAGACTGGGACATAATAGGGATACGTTATGGAAATGAATAGGAATTACAATGTATAAACAGCAGAAACCCATGTCGGAGCACCGGCATGGGTTTTGTTTGCGAACATGTCGCTATAGATTGTGTGTTTTCTGCTTTATTTAAGCATCTGCTGCAGACGCTCCGGTTCGTTGGTGGTGATGTAGTCAACGCCATGTTCAATGCACCATTTCATGTCTTCAGGCTCGTTTACTGTCCATACGTTGACTTCAAGACCTTTATCGTGACATTCCTTTATCCACTCGGGATGTTTCTTCATCACCTTCAGAGAATAATCGATGCCTGCTCCTTTGGCAAACTTTATCTGACAAGGAACATAATCACCGTTAAGGAAATAGACTTTAGCCCCTTTAGGTGCCGCCTTCACATACTGCTTAAAAGCATCTTTAGAGAAAACTATATAGTCTGTCCGGTCTTCGAGACCAAATTTTTTCACCATTTCTACAGTCTTTTTCACAGCCTCTTTCTCACGCGCACGGCTGTCGTGAGTCTTAAGCTCCAGCACAAGACGCGTCTTCAACCCCTGAGCAGTCTTAAGATATTCTTCGAGAGTCGGAATATTCTCTCCGTTCGAGAGTTTCTGCTTACGCACTTCCGCTGCCGGCGTGCGCTGAATCTCAACACCGTTGATAGTCGGATCATGATTAACAAAAATCACATTGTCGGGTGTCATCCATACATCAAATTCAGAAGCATAGCAACCGATAGAGTCTGCTTTTACCAATGAACGGATTGAATTCTGCGAAGCTCCTTCCGTATTCCAATAACCGCGATGAGCTATTACCTTTGGTTTGGCTGCCTGAAGGGCAAATGTTCCGGCGAACATAGCCGCCGCAATCAACATAATACTTTTTCTCATGATATCGTATGTTTTAGATTGAGTATTCCACCATAACTTTTTTACGAACATCTGTCTCTGGTATCTCAATTACAGGAATGCCGCTTTTATCGACAGACACTCTGCGCTTTTTGCCATTCACCTTCACTCCGGCTTTTACATCGGCTTTGGGAATGCATACTTTATAAGAACGCTTCTCGATGCATCCGTCATAAGCGCCCTCAGCCGGATTCACCGTTATTGTGACTTTATTCCCTTTTTGTGAGTAATTCAGTTTTGTAACCGAATATTTTCCTTTTGTATAGTCAAGGCTGATACCGTCATCCTCATATAGTTCAAATGTGTTGTCAGCATCGTCTCCTGCCGGATAAGCCGTCAGTTCAAGCTTTGTCAACGGTGTTGTGGCAGGTCGCGATGTATAAGGCTGCATAGCGAGTATGTGTCCGCCTCTTACATACAACGGGAACTCATCGAGTGGCTTGGAGATGTCTTGGGTCTGACCACCGTCAAAACGTTCGCCGGTAAAATAGTCATACCATACCTCCCCCTTCGGGAACCACACCTTCTGAGAGGCAACTTTGTTCTCTCCTGCTCCGGGAGATGTTATGGGCGCTGCCATGAGAACATCACCGAACATGAACTGCTGCGGCTGGTCAAAAGATTCTTTCTGGCTCCCGAAATCAATAAACATAGACCTGTTGAGAGGAACCATAGTGTTGTGCGTATGCCATACATTACTGTAAATATAAGGCATCAGCTGCGAACGGAAATGATACATCCTGCGCATTGCCTCCGTTTCCTTCTTTCCACTTATCCATGGACGGCGGTCAAGTTTCTTGTCTTTTGTTGAATGCACTCTCAAAGCCGCCGATAATGCACCGAACTGAGTCCAGCGTGTGGTAAGCTCAGGATTCGGTTCACCGCGGAAACCGCCTATGTCATGTGCCCAGTAATAGCAACCGCCTTGACCGGAACATGCCGTTAGCTTCACTTCAAAAGCCAGCATAGGCCAATTTGCCTGTGCGTCACCGGAGAACTGTATGGGATGTCTGTGGTCTCCCCATCCTGCCCAACGGCTATAACCGGCTCCTCGTTTCCCCTCTCGCATGGAATTGCGATAATAGAGTTCGTTTATCCATTGCAATGAAGTGGAATTATGTCCGGCAACATATGGGTAAAGATAATTCTGCTGCCAGTCAAGCCACCAGAAATCGACACCGATATCTTCCGAAGGCTTGTGCGCATAACGGAAAAACTTCTCCATATAGTTCTTATCGGAAAGGTCAAACAACGGAACCTCTCCGGGGTTGACGCCGAGAGCTTTGGCAAATTCATCATAATTGTGTTCATGCGGACGTATGCCATCGTGCGGATGGTCATTGAGAGAGACTGTCACACCTTTTTCATGAAGTTTCTTCACAAGATCTGCCGGATCCGGAATCAATTCCCTGTTCCAGGTGTATCCGTTCCAGTTCAGATGACCATTATGACCGGTTCCGACCTTTGCGTCGTTGGTGTGCCAGCCCATATCGAAAACAATGTTATCAATCGGGAAATCATTCTTGTCATATCCATCTATTATATCAAGAAATTCATCGGAAGTATAATCCCAATACCTGCAATACCACACTCCGTGAATATATTTTCTCGTCATAGGAACTTTTCCCGAGATGGCACCGAGACTTGCAAGCGCAGCCTTGAAATCATTGCCGTAGATGAAGCAATACTGATCCTGAATATGATTTTTTGTATCACGCGGCTCTATCCAGTCGTTGACAAGCAGATCACCCCTCGCATCATCGATCATATACCATCCGTCTTTACTCAGGATGCCGTCGTTCATCGGAATCTCGGCAGTCACGCGGTCGAGTGTCTCCACCGGTCCCCCAAGATTATTTTTCGTTATGAAACGGTTTGTAAATTTTTTCTCCTTTCCATTATGTGTATAAAACACATTAAGATTTGATGTCGAAAACGGAAAACCGTCATTCTTATACCAGATTCTTAGAGACGGAGTCTTTATCTCATAACAATTGTCGCCTAATTCCTTGACATCGATACTTTCAGGCGAGAGCATCGATGCCCGATCATACGCAAATAAAGTGGGGGCATCTATAAATTTACCATCCACGGCATACTCCAGACGAAGAAGCGTGGGGGTTATTATTGAAAGCCTGTTCTTTCCGAAAACCATAGGGTTCTGCTCTGGATGCCTGGCATAAGCCGACAGACCGGTCCCTGTCAAGAATAGGAACAATGCGATTAACTTGAAAAATATTTTCATTTTATCTTAGTTAGGTTTCGATTTGCAAATTTAACAATTATATTTTATTTTGCAATGAAATTAAACAAATAAAGAATAATAAAGAGAAGGGGACAGACATAACACCTCTCCCCTTCTCTGCTACAATTGTAAGTTAGTGTCAGTCACTATCAAGCGTAGAAGTATAAACATTCCCGAACGGGTCTGTAGCGCGGACTGTCACACTGCGCCAGTCCGGTGCTGGCCGATAGAGGAACATATGATTTGTCGTGGCAATCTGCGCGCCGTTGTGGTTTGACGGTATATACCATTTCTTGTCATCTTCATCATATACCAGACTCTTTCTCACATCCGGATCCTGCGCCTGAACATTTGAAAGCGTTTTCCAGCTGCCGCCGTCTTCCTGAATCTCGACAGTCCATTTAGGATGCCATGCGAAAACATTGACAAGTATCTGGTCAAACGGATCTCCGACATTTCCCGAAGGCTGGCACAACACTGCATCTTTCGGAGCATATAGCTTCATCTGATAATCATCAGGGAAACCGGCTGATTTATATTTCACGTCAACCAGTTTGTTACCGTTGAATTTCAACACGCCGTAACCGCGCGGTGTGCCGTCGCTGCATAAAGGATACCAATAGGCACCCATAGCCGCCGCGAAATTATATTCTGTCATATTGGGAGCTATCTCGACTGTCGACTGATTGTGAGCATGCCCTGAAATTATCTGGATATTATCAAAATCCTTTATCAGATCATAGAGAGCCTGTGTGTTGGTAAGATTATTTGGTCTGTTCCATCTTGCCGTAGGGATATGCAAAGCCACAATAAGACCTTTATCTTTAGAAACATGCGAAAGATCTTTCTCAAGCCAGTCAAGCTGCTCTTGAGTGATAGTATTGGCATAGTCATTACGCCCTGTCTCTCCGCTGTAAAGCACATCATCAAGCACTACCATATGGTAATCTCCGATATTGACTGAGTAATATGTCGGACCGAGCACATTTCTGAAATCCGCATCACTTTCAGTATCATTCTTCACACTCTCGTTATGGTCATGATTGCCGATAACCGAGAAAGAGGGAACGGGAGTGCGTCCCATCAGAGTCTTATAGGTCGAGAAGAGCTCCGGTTTGTTCCAGACAATATCACCAAGCGATATGCCGTATGTATTTTCACTAATGGGCTGTGTGAACTCCGAAAAATCAGAAAGTATATATTCAGAAAAATCACTTATATCCTGGTCATTGCCAATCTGAGGATCCGCTACTGCCATCAGCGTCCATTCTGTTTTCTTTGGCGCGGAAAGCAGATTGAAATCACGCTGGATCTTTGCGTCAACGGAAAAATCAAGTACTTTATAGAATCTTGGCAGACCGTCAAGAACCGGAATCTCGCAATCTTCCGGAACCGACACAAACACATGCTGACGTGTGGTATACATCTGATACTCACCCCTCTCATCGGTGAGTTCGACATTTATTCCGTCACTGACAACAACACCGGCACGGGGAACACCGTCTACCGTAACGCGACCTGCGAGGTTTTTGCCGAATTGATGGGTTATAGTCACTTCATCACGGTCATAGCCATTTGGAGCGACCGGAACCTCCTTCTCGGAGCAGGATGCCAGCGTTATTGCCAGCATACCCGCAGCGAAGAAATTATATCTGATAATATTATTAAGAATCATATACCTTATTCCTGTATTAAAAGATTTGATCAACAAGTTTCATCATAAAATCGATCAGTAGCCGGGATTCTGCTGCAGCAAAGGATTTCCCTGTATTGCTTCCAATGGTATGCAGAACACCTTCTTTGTGTCATCCGTGGGCGTATGATCCCACCAAGATTCAGTGGTGAAGAGACCGAACCTGATCAGGTCTGTACGGCGATGTCCTTCACCGAGAAATTCAATCATATATTCATCAGCAAGACGATATATGTCAAGATTTGCCTCAGTCACAGGATCCGGATCGATTCCATTCGCAAAATTACGTTTGCGGACTTCGTTGATAAGTTCTGCCGCTCCTTTCTTGTCTCCTCTTCTGAATTTACATTCGGCAAGATTATAGACAACCTCGGTGAAACGAATCACAGGGAAATCGGCGTCAAAAAGAATATCCTTGTCAGCGGAATTGGAAACCGGCATCTTAACAAGACGGATTCCAGAATTCTCATCACCCTCCATCATGTCGCTCTTGTTGCCTGTGCGGTTGATGTAATCTACGAGCACCATCTCTTTCCCGTTCTGAAGCTTTGTGCCTTTGGCAACCTTGCCTGTGTGAGGATTCTTCTGAAGACCTACACAGAACATTCCTTCATACTGCTTGTTGCCGTTATATACATATGGTTTCTTCCTCAGATCGAGATCATGGAACTTCGAATATGTGCGACCAAGTTTTGACACAAGTTCCACACCCTCTTTCTCATATGAAGGTGCAAGCTGATATCCGTTGTAGGGATTCGCAAGCACATTGCAATCGAAATAAGTTTTCGCATCTGCTATGAACATGAAGCGGTAAAGACCGTCGAACTCTTTTTTTGTAGTCTGTGAGGGCACATACCACATGGCTTCCGGCGAGCGGTCATTGTCGAAATCGTGAGGACCGCTCCAGCTCGGATCTATCTCATATTTTCCATACACTCCTTCATATATGTCCTGAAGAAGTTTTTCCGCATCCGAATAGCGGGGCTCTCCTATAAACACATCTGCATTGAGATAAAGCTGCGCCAGAAGCATTGCGCCGGTTCCGCGGGTTATATATCCGTTCTGCGCTTCTGAAAGTGAGACACGCGGCTTGAGCTTGGGAATTGCATCGATAAGAACAGACTCGATAAAATCGAAATTCTCTTTACGACTGTTCCTTGCCTTGGGTTTGTCCTGGCTGCTTGTATAGATAGGCAGACCTCCATATGAATTCAAGCCACGCATATAGCAATAAGCGATCAGAGTGTTGATCTGATTGAGATGGTCTGCCTTCTCCTCTTCAGTAAGACCTACAGACTGATAATTAACGCCGGCAAGATCTTCACGCGCCTCAAGCGAACGTGCTATCACATAGTTGAGCTGATTGAAGTTGTTAACGATAAACCTGTCGGCTGTATTCCATGTGTGATAATGATAACGAAGGTACTCGCCGCCATTGTAGAAGTCACCGGCCCGTGCCGGACATGCCATCTCGTCTGTTGTTAATTCTTCGAGAACCCAATTGTTCTTTTCATTATGGTAATAGCGCCACTGATCGAAAGGTTTGGCAAGAACAGCATAAACGCTCTCCGGGCTTGTGAAGAAGTTATCGGGCGTCACCTCGCTGTAGAATTTCTCATCGAGATCGCAAGAAGACATCATGAATGTGCCGACAGCTGCCAACGCCATATATTTTATTTTAGTCATTTTCATCTTTAATGTATCAAATTAATGAAGATTAAAATTTAAGCTGCATACCGAAAGTCCAGCGTATCGTCTGCGGATACATGGAGCGGACATCCTGGAAACCTGCAAGTCCGGGGAAGAGTCCGTTTACATTCTGCTCCGGATTATACCCCTTGTATCTGGTAAAAGTTGCGACATCGCGGGCGGTAACGTAAAAACGCGCACTGCTGACATATTTCTGCCATTTCGACAGGTCAAGGGTATAGCCGAGCGAGATTGCATCGATTTTGAAGAATGTCGCATCCTGAAGGAAGTAATCGGTTGTTATGCGGTTATCGTTGATGGCGGCGTTCTTGCCATATGCAGACTTAAGCACATTGATTCCCTGCTGTCCTTTAAGACCATAGTAAAGCTCAGTCTCGTCAAACACATCATATTTGATCCATGAACGGCAGCTGATCCCGAGATCGAAATTCTTGTAACGGAAATTGTGATCCATCGAGAAAATCAGCTTGGGAACACCGTTGCCGACATAATGCTTGTTCTCGTCTGTGGTGTTGCCGGCGGCAGGAACAATGTTGTTGTCTTTGTCATATATAAGCCATTTTCCGTTTTCATCGAGACCCGCATATTTGAATAGCCAGAATTTACCGATTTCCTGACCGTTCACGATTTTGTGTGTATATCCCATTGAGCTCGGCAGTGCGTCAGACAGAATCTGCGAACCGGCTTCTCCAAGGTTCTTGATTTTACTGCTGCTCTGGCTGAAACGCACCGTAGCATCCCAATCGAAATCAGCCTGCTGGAATATGCGTCCCGAAAGCTCGAACTCCCATCCTTTGTTGTCAAGAGTTCCGACATTCTTCATTACGGTTTTCTGCACCATAGGAGGCACCGGAGCCGTAACAGAGAAAAGCATGTCGTCCACCCTGCGGTTGAACCAGTCGAATTTACCGGAAAGGCGACCTCCGAAGAACGAGAAATCCACACCGACATTAAGCTCTTTCTTTTCCTCCCATTTAAGATCAGGATTGATATTGCGTGCAGAACCATATGCGGGGACCCATACTCCTCCGGGATTAGGGAACATGCCGCTTTGGTCATAGTTTCTAACTGTGTAGCCCGAACCGAAATTATTATTACCGGTCACGCCATATCCGACACGAAGTTTGAGGTCATTGAGCCACTCTACATCCTGAAGGAATTTTTCTCTGTTAAGACGCCATCCGGCAGACACAGACCAGAAATTTCCCCAACGATGATTTTTTCCGAACTTGGAGCTTCCCTCGCGGCGATAACTCACTGTTGCTATATATTTGTCGTCATATGAATAATTGACACGAGCGAAATAAGACATGAGTCTTTCGCGGGCAGACTTGCTTGAAGACATCTCCGCATATCCGTCGGTAAGATCCGAACCTGCACCCATATCCCATGGACCGACTCCGTCAACTATAAAGTTGCGGTTTGTCATGCTGAATGCCTCTGTGCCTTTTTCCTCGAAGAAGCTCCATCCGGCAACAGCATCGATATGATGATCATCGAGAAAATCTTTAGTATACGACGCATATGCCTCATAAGACAGATTCATTGATTTGCTATAGCTGTGAGAACCCTGCCCGAGCTTTCCAGAATTGACGCTGTAACGATGATACTGGTTGTAATAGAGTGTCTTTACCCACTGGCGTCTGTCAACACCGGCTGTAGCCTGTATATTGAAACCGGGAAGAATCTCAAACTTTATGTTTGCGTCTCCCATAAACCATTGGTCTGTGCCTGAATATTCCTGGTCGTTGATGTTTGCCACAGGGTTATATAGTGTTCCTATGCCGTATTGATTCACATTATATCTGAAGGGATTCTCGGGATCCATCAGCGGAGTTGTCGGATTAAGCGCCAGTGCCTGCTCGAACGCACCAGCACTGTTGCGCTGGTCACGGTGTGCCTCGCGGTATTGCATGCGCAATCCGATCTGAAGACGATTATCCCACAATGAGTATCTTCCGTTAAGACGCGCCGAGTAATCCTTTCGACCGTCTCCGATCACAATACCTTTCTGATCGGAATATGAAAGAGAACTGTAAAGCTGAAGTGCCTTGGTTCCTCCTGTCATTGTCACGGAGTGACGGTGAGAGAAGGGATTATTGCGTGTAAGCTGATGATACCAGTCTGTGTCATATCCGTAATCATATCCGCGCCCGAGCTCGATATATTCCTGAGAGTTGAGTGTTTCAAGCCGTTTGCGTGCGCTCTCTACAGACAGTTCCATGTTATACGTCACGGTTGCCTTCCCTTCTTTCGCCTTTTTGGTGGTGACAAGAATCACACCTGCCGATGCACGTGTACCATATATGGCTCCCGCGGATGCGTCTTTGAGCACATCGATAGATTCGATATCCTCCTGGTTGACGGCACGAAGGTCACCACCCGGTATTCCGTCGATAACCACAAGAGGAGAATTTCCCGCCTTGACAGAAGACACACCTCTCAACTGATAGTCATTGGTCGAGTTTGGCGATGAAGAACCGCCTATTGTCAGACCTGACACTTTTCCCTGAAGAGCAGTGGCTACTGTGGAGCCGCCAAGACCCGTCATAAGATTGTCGCCTGAAATGGATGTTATGGAAGACGTCACCCTCTTCTTCTCCATGGTGCCGTATCCGACCACTACCACTTGCTCCAGGGTCTGGTCATCACTCTGTAGAATGATTTCGTAAGTAGTCTTACCCTTCTGAACCTTTACGGTCTGACCCATCATGCCTACATATGTGATTTTCAAGGATTGACCGGGATCAGCGTCAATATTGAATTTTCCATCGATATCAACTACCACGGCTTTTCTGGTGCCTTCTACCATTACCGTAGCGCCGATCATCGGCTCACCGTCCTTATCGAATACGGTTCCGGAAATCTCTTCGGCAATCGCTGCAAACGAGCCTGCCGCCAAAAGCGCCGAAACGCAATAGAACCGAGTGTATTTATTGTTTCTTATCTTGAGTTTCATTTATTTACCTGATATTGGTTAGTTGTTGGCTGTTCTTGTCACTTTGATGTCATCGATGAATCCACGGAAATATCCAGAACGGGTCTTAAAACCATCGATTATGTATTGTGTCTCACCGATTATTATTTTTGTTTCCGCTGTGACTCCGTTTACATTTACGGTAAAGTCTTTCCACTGCCAGTTTATTGTCTTGTCGGAATTATCCACCGGCACACAAGGCGCGCTAAGACTTAGTTCGTCGTTGACTGCATTCTCGATTTCTCCGGGACCATCGATGGCAACGGAAACTGTAAACTTGTCAGTTCCGTTTTTAGCCAGACGGAAAGATATCGCCACATTCGCTTTTTTATCCGCAGGAATATCAAGCGGCTCCTTGAGCATGAATGCATTCTGGTTGTTTCCCTTGCCGAACTTAAGATAACCATCGGCGGCATATACTGATGATCCGGAAGCGTTAAAATCGAAATATCTCTTGTCAAATTCAACCTTTATACCGGCATTAGCCGCGCTATAGATCGGAAGTGTTGAATTTGCAGAACCATTTATAGATCCTACCTGGTCGTTTCCACCTGTAGCCCACTCCATATCATCGATGAAATATACAAATCCGACAGTTTTGTCATCAAACATCACTCGTGTGCCTGACTGACAGACACTGAATGTCTTCTCCATGTCTCCTTCGATTATAGCAAGAGAAACCATGCGGTCAGAACCACTCGTATTCTCATCGGCAGAGAAAACGACAGGAGTCTCGCCTGCCTCTCCGCTCGCGGGAGTCACTTTCAGCCATCCGCAATCTGAAGGAACATTTATTGTCCATGATGAGTTTGCTGTCACTGTCATCATATGTGAACCAGGTTGTGTTGCCGCCCCGTCAATATCAAGTTCGATACTTGTCCTGTCTATCTCGAGGATATAGTCAAATCCGCTCTGTGTCACTGCAAACTGCTCTGTCTTCCCTGCCATGTCGATCTCTATAAAACCGAGACGGCTTTTTGACGATGTATTAGGATCTGCCGAAATAAATAGATTGTGTCTGCCTCTCGCTCCTGACTCATGCGATATGTGCAACCATTCGTCTTTGCGCGAAACATGCCAGTCGTTGTTTGCCGCCAACACCACAAGAGCCTGGTCTCCGGAAGATGTAAGACCCGTATTTTCAAGTTTAACCTCACGCTTGTCGGCATGAACAAAACCCGGCAACTCGTCTTCACTGCACGACACGGCACAAACCGCTGTCACAGACGAGAGAACAGCTATGCTTAATAATTTTTTCAGTTTCATGATTATGTTTGAAAATCAGTAGTATTTCCAGGAACTGCCTGAATGCAGAAAGTTCCCGTTGTTTGCATCAGTTGTATCAATTCGCTATTTTCTCGATTTTAAGGTCATCGAGGAACCATCGGAATGTTCCTGAGCTTGTAACGTTGTCGCGAATGAACTCAATAGGTCCGACAACAACTTTATCTTCTCCTGCCAGACCTGCAATATCCACAGAAACATCATACCATTTCCATGTGGCATCAGGCGTGATAAGCTGCGGGCTGACACATCCCCCTTCGATTTGCTCGCTGTCTTTGATCTGTCCCTGCCCTATCACACCGACGGCAATCTTGGTGCTTTTGTCCTGAAAAGCCGCTCTGAAGCTGACTCGAACTGCCGAAGTCTTGCCGGACTCGACTCCATTTACCTTGGGAGAAATCGCGGTGAGGGTGTTTGTCTTGTTGAATTTAAGATAGCCGTCTTGCGTGTAAACGGTTTTGGCATTTGAATTGAAGTCCTCGTAATTAGCTTTGAACACAGGGAGGGGATCATCTCCGGTCCATGCGGTATAAGTGTAGATATTACGTTGGTCTCCAGCCGCTTTTATCGCAACCGCATCAGAACCGTCTATTGCCCAGTGGAAATCGTCATAGAAATAAACATGTCCGATTTCGAGTTTGTCATCAAGATTAAGTTCAAGATTCTGATTGACTGTGACTATCTCAGAAATATTCAGCGATGAAATTTTCAGATGGCCCGTACGTTCCGCTCCTGATTCATTCGGTTCAGCTACAATCTCTACTGTGACCCGTCCCTGACCTTCGGGTCGGTCCACGCTCAGCCATTCGCTGTCACTCGTTATCGTGTAGCCTTTGTTGGAGGTGATGTTGATGGTTGCCGGTGAACCCGACTTCAGCTTTCCATCCTGAATCACCTGCACAATAGATTTGTCTACGTTCAGACGCGGAAGAACATCTTTTGTATTGTCATCCACTCCGCAAGACGTAAACGTCATGCCGACCGCGAAGATTGCGCCGAACATGATGTGTTTGGTTACTTTCATTCTGTTGGTTGAAATTTATGGTTTATGGAAATTTAATTATTATGTTCTTCAATATATGTCATCTCTCGGCATATATACATCAAGGGGCACCGCTCAGAGAGACTTATGGAGCTCTGTCTGCGGAGTAGGGTCAAAAACACGAGGAAAAACCTCGCATCCTCATTTAAAATAAATGCACATCGGCAATTTCAATTTAAAACTAAATACGTTTGTGTATGTAAAAAATGGGTATCTGATTATTTACGTTGCAAAATTACATCCTAAACTGAGGAAACAAAACTTTTTTTAGTTAAGAAATATGAATATTATAATATTTCATGTTAATAAGTATCAATTGACACAATAGAGCTTCAAAATGACAACTTGGATTATGTAAAATTTACAAAAAGACATTATAAAAAATCTCATTTACAGAGTTTATCTTCTGCAAATGAGATTTTTATAATTTATATATCACGCTTGGACTTCGGTTTTCAAATCAAATATCCACAATATGCAGATCAACACCGAGCGACTCAAGCGAAGTAGCTGCTTTGTCAGGAAGACGCGAATCAGTGATAAGCATGTCAATTTCGTCAAAATCAGCAATTTTGACAAATCCTCGTCTTCCGAATTTGGAAGAGTCCGCAAGAACTATCGTTTTTTGCGCAGCACGCATCATGGCTTTGTTAAGATCTGCTTCGCGTATGTCTGTTGTTGTCACTCCGAATCCGGGATCAAAACCGTCTACTCCGAGAAAAAGCTTGCTGCATGCCATATCGTCAAGAAAAACCTCCGCAGTGCGTCCTACCACAGACAAACTGCTTCTGCGTAATCTACAGCCAAGCTGAATCGCCTAC
>ERZ778518.1523-NODE-1523-length-15228-cov-3.784947_pt1 | contig 15228 bp, 13 predicted proteins | sample MGYA00510340_ERZ778518 | MGnify/ENA primary metagenome ERZ778518 (study PRJEB29527, sample SAMN07138967) | mouse gut metagenome | material: feces | host: mouse | place: China:Nanjing | collected 2016-01-25 ...
GATCCGTCCGAAATTTAACACAGAAAGCGCCTCACAAATGCCGGAAACAAGTTTCATATCATGCTCAATCAGCAAAATCGTCATATCAAACTGGTCCCGGATCAGACGGATGGTATCCATCAGCTCCTTTGTCTCATTGGGATTCATACCTGCCGCAGGCTCATCCAGCAAAAGCAGTTTGGGTTCTGTGGCAAGCGCCCTGGCTATTTCCAGTTTTCTCTGTTTGCCGTAAGGCAGATTGGAAGCCAGATAATCGGCTTCACCGCCCAGGTCAAACACTTCCAGAAGCTCCATGGCCCGCTCATCCATTTCCCGCTCCATCTTCCTCCAGGATGGCAGGCGGAAAATACCTGCCAGAGAAGAATATTTGTAATGATTGTGGAGACCGGCTTTTACATTGTCCAGTACCGACATCCCCTTAAACAGACGGATATTCTGAAAGGTCCTGGCAATTCCTGCTTTATTGATTTCAATCGTTTTCTTTCCTGTAATGTCCTGGCCATCCAGCCTGATAATGCCCTCTCCCGGCTTATATACGCCGGTCAGAAGGTTAAATACAGTCGTTTTACCCGCGCCGTTGGGCCCGATCAGGCCGTAGAGCTGCCCTTTTTCAATATGAATTTCAAAATCATCCACAGCCCGGAGACCGCCGAATGAAATACACAAATTTTGTACATCTAATAATGCCATACACGACTCCTTCGTCTCATATAAAATCCGTTGTAACACTGTTTGTTATCTGTCAGCCTGTTTTTCCGGATTTCTCCACATGCCAAATAAACGCTTGAGTGAATACCGTTCCCTGAATTCCACCGCCCTGGGGCTCCAGTTAAACAGCATCATGGCAATCAGGACAATGGCATAGATCAGCATACGGTAATCGCTCAGTCCCCGCAGTAATTCCGGCAGCAGTGTCAGCACCACTGCGGATATGACGGAGCCTCTTATATTACCGATGCCTCCCAGTACCACAAATACCAGTATCATAATAGACATATTGTATCCGAAATTTTTCGGGAGAGCTGTCAGAGTGGAAAGGTTATGGCCATACAATACCCCGGCAACTCCCGCTATGGATGCAGACAGGGTAAACGCCATCAGCTTGTATCTGGTCACATGAATGCCAATGGATTCCGCTGCAATGCGATTGTCCCGGATGGCCATAATCGCCCTGCCGTCCCGGGAATGGATCAGATTCAGAACAATAAAAAGCGTCAGCAGAATCAGAAGAATCCCTATGGTAAAACTGGCGTCATGAGGTGTACCGGTAATCCCCTGCGGTCCATTGATAATTGCTTTTCCCTCCGGCGAAAGCCCCAGAGAGAGAGTATCTTTCATGGAAAAGTGGAAACCCGCCTCGTCTCTGCCAATGTACAGGACATTCATCAGATTTTTAATAATCTCGCCAAAAGCCAGAGTCACAATCGCCAGATAATCACCTTTCAGCCGCAGCACCGGTATCCCGATCAAAATCCCGAACAACGCTGCCACAACAGCGCCAATCACAAGCGCCAAAAAAAACCGCAGACCGGCCGGCATGGCCTCCTTTGTACACATGGAAAAAAAGGAACCGGCGAAAGCGCCCACGCACATAAACCCCGCATGTCCCAGGCTTAATTCTCCCAGGATACCGACTACCAGATTCAGGGATACCGCCAGAATTACATAGATGCACAGTGGAACCAGAAGCCCTTCCATCAGGCTGGATATATGTCCCGACACACCCAGCAGCATAACTACGAGATAGGCAACAATGACAATCGCATATGTAACCAGATTGTTTTTCGTGGTTTTATTTATTTTTTTCATGATCTTCCCTACACTTTCTCCTGAATTTCCTTACCAAGAATCCCGGTAGGTTTTACAAGCAGTACTACAATCAGTACCGCGAATACAATGGCATCCGCCATCTGTGAAGAAATATATGCCTTACCCAGTATTTCAATAATCCCAAGCAGAATACCGCCGATCATAGCGCCGGGTATGGAACCAATGCCACCGAATACGGCGGCCACAAAAGCCTTAATCCCCGGCATCGCCCCTGTATAGGGTGTCAGAGACGGATAAGTGGAACACAAAAGCACACCTGCCACAGCCGCCAGCGCGGATCCAATGGCAAAAGTCAGGGCAATGGTGCCATTTACATTGATTCCCATTAACTGCGCCGCTCCTTTGTCCTCGGATACGGCCAGCATAGCCTGTCCGGCCTTTGTCTTTTTAATAAACAGGGTCAATGTCACCATAATGACGATGCAGGCCGCGATTGTCACAATCGTCTCTCCGGAAATCATCAACTGTCCCTCCGCCAGTGAAACGGCCGGGACGGTTACAACGGAAGTAAAAGATTTGGTATTGGCCCCAAACAAAAGAAGCGCCAGGTTTTGCAAAAGATAGCTGACGCCGATGGCCGTAATCAGCACCGCCAGCGGAGAAGCCGCCATGCGCAGCGGTTTATATGCCACCCGCTCAATCGCCATACCAAGCATGGTGCAGACCACCATGGAAACAATCACTGCCAGAACAGGTGGCAGGCCCATGCCGCTGGCCAGCACAAATACCACATAGCCACCCACCATGATAACATCGCCATGGGCAAAATTCAGCATTTTGGCAATGCCGTACACCATGGTATATCCCAGTGCGATAATGGCGTACACGCTTCCAAGGCTGATACCGTTGATTAAATAAGATAGTAAACTCATACGTACACCTCTTTATTTTTCATTTACTGCTTTCACGCAGACAGCATACCGTCCGCTCTCACGTACACAAGTATACCATAGAACATAACAGGGAATCAAGTAAAAAGGAGGATCATCCCACAGACCAAAAGCCCGCTTTTGGGAAAACCCTCCTGATATTATATCTTATATCGTGTGCATGCCGACTGCCATTCAGTCACCATCTCTTCCGTACTGATGTAATAAATCACGCAGATTTATTTCGCCTTTTCAGCCAGATAAGCTGCCACATTCGTGCGGTACTCATCAACAGAGTAGTTCAATCCCTGAGGTACGCAGAAATACAGATCCAGTCCTGTAGAAGGATCTTTCACGCTGACATGGCTGCCGATGCATCCCATCAGGTTGCAATTACTCTTGTTGCGGGGCGGTGCAAAGTAATCCTCATCCACAGTCTCAGGCTTGCTTTCTTCCACAACAGGCGTTACTTCTTCCGGTTTGTTCTCAGCTTTTTCTGCCAGATATGCCGCTACGTTTGTACGGTATTCATCAACAGAATAATCCAGGTTCTTAGGTACACAGAAATACAGATCCAATCCTGTGGAAGGATCTTTCACACTGATATGGCTGCCGGTGCATCCCATCAGATCGCAGTTGCTCTTATAACGGGGCGGCACAAAATCAGCATCCTTCGCACAAACCACCATGGAAGAAGCCAGCGCCAGTGTCGTTGCAACTGCAGTTACAAGAATTGTTTTAAATACTCTCATACCTGTTACCTCCTTATAACATGTATTAAAACCCTTACAAGTACATTATACGCCCTTGTATACCAAGGTGTCAACATTTTCCAGAGGTTGTTTCAAAATACCGGATTGGTCATCGCTCTGACGATCCCCTGTTTTCTCCTGAAAATAACAATAGAAAGCACGCACAGCGGGCTTTCTATTGTTATCCAATCTGACCATGTTATCTGTCACCGGGCTTTGCTTATAGCCTGGTTTCGTCTGCACGGCAGATACATATATTACATTGCAGCATATGCACCATTTGTAATCTTAACAGCTTTGGGCTCTTTGTTCGGTTCGCCGTCAGCACCCCATGTCATACCCAGGCCTGTCAGACCGTCAATGCTGATTTCCGTCATGGATGTTTTCAGCGCATCGCAGATATCGGAAGCGCTCATATCCGGTGTCACACCTGCCTGCTCCATAGCAGCTTTAATCGCATAAATGCCATCATAAGCATCCGCCGCAAACTGGTTCGGAATATCACCGTATGCATCCTTGTATGCGGTTACAAATTTCTGTGTCAGCTCATCTTCCGCATCTGCTGCGAAAGGAGTCAGCAGCATAACGCCCTCTGCCAGAGCAGTATCAAAATCTTCCACTGCCAGAATACCGTCCAGACCGTCACAGCCAAAGAAAGTGGGTGCATATCCCATCTTGTCGGCCTGGCCCAGGATAATGGAAGCTTCTGTATAGTAAATCGGCAGGAATACAAGTTCTGCGCCTGCATCTTTTGCTTTCTGGAGCTGTACGGAGAAATCTGTGTTACTGTCTGCGGTAAACGCTTCCGCAGATACAATCTCCAGGCCCTGATTGCCGGCTTCTGCCGCAAATGTCTGATAAATACCGGAAGAATATACGTCGGAGCTATTGTAAATCACCGCTACCTTTGTAGCCAGGCCATGTTCACCGATGTACTGTGCGGATGCAGTTCCCTGGTTCGGGTCAGAGAAACATACACGGAAAGCGTTGTCATACTGAATGCTTTCCACTGCGGAACCTGAAGGGGTCAACTGGAACAGGTTGTCCTCATGTGTCTTTTCCACTACGGCTGTACAGGGGGTACTGGTTACGGTACCAAGCAGCACCTGCATATCCCAGTCTTTCAACGTATTGTAAGCATTTACTGCCTTTTCCGCATCATGCTCATCATCCTGGAAATTGAACTCAATCTGTACACCGTTGATACCGCCTGCAGCATTGATCTCATCCACTGCAAGCTGTGCAGCGTTCTTAACTGCCTGTCCGTAAACGGCTGCCGCACCTGTCACAGGGCCGATTCCGCCAATACGGAATGCGCTGCCTGCTTCACCACTCTCTGCCGCTGCGCTGCCTGCTTCACCACTCTCTGCCGCTGCGCCGTCATTTTCAGCCGCACTGTTTTCTGCGCCTTCTGTCGGTGCGTCCGTACCGCCTGCCGGATTGCTGCCGCAACCTGTCAGAGCAGCCGCTACCATAGCCGATGCTACGGCAATGCTCAAAAATCTCTTCATAATCTTCTCCTCCATCTTTTTATTCCTTCAGGCAGAAGCCGAATACAAAATGCATATTCGCAGAACAACTGCCACAAGGGGCTGATACACGGAAAAAGATTCAGTGGATCACCATTGAACCTTTTTCGTTACACGATATAATAAATACTTTTTTCCCATTTGTCAACGTTTTTTTGAATGCATCCGGATAAAAATGTAAAAGCCGGCTGCATTTCAATCCACGTTCTGTGTCTGTCACATGGTATCCGGATCCGGTTTCCAAAGGCCGGTTTCCCATAAGATTGATTCCTCTATGCCTGCACAAGGGCACAGGTTTCTTCCGCAATGGCAAGTTCTTCATTGGTGGGGATCACCAACACTTTCACACCACAGCCCGGCGCGGATATGATCAGGTCTTCTCCCCGCTTTCGGTTCTGCTCTTCATCCAGGCTTACGCCCAGATAGCCCAGATATGCGCAGATCATCCTGCGGATCAGGGGACTGTTTTCCCCCAGGCCGGCCGTAAAACAGATGCCGTCCACACCGTTCATGGCCGCTGTATAGGCGCCGATATATTTTGCCACCCGGTAAGCAAATGCCTTTAATGCCCGTTCGCCTTCCGGCTGCCCGGCCTGAAAGGCATCCTCCAGATCCCTGAAATCGGAAGAAAGTCCGCCGGAAAGCCCAAGTACGCCTGACTGACGGTTCAGGATCTCCATGATTTCATCCAGCGTTTTTCCCTCTTTATGGGCGATAAACTCCACGATGGCCGGGTCCATATCACCGGCCCGTGTTCCCATAATCAGTCCCTCCAGGGGAGTCAGTCCCATGGATGTGTCCACCGACTTTCCATATTGAACAGCGGACACACTGGCGCCGTTGCCCAGATGACACACAATCAGCCTGAGCTTTTCAGGCCTCTCTCCCAACACCTTAGCCGCCTGCCTGGACACATATTTATGGCTTGTCCCGTGGAACCCATAGCGTCTGACTCTGTATTTTTCATAGTATGCATAGGGGATTCCATACAGATATGCCTCCATGGGCATGGTCTGATGAAATGCCGTGTCAAACACTGCCGCCATTGGTGTCTCCGGCATCAATTCCATACATGCCCGAATACCGGTGAGATTCGCGGGATTGTGAAGAGGCGCCAGGGAAGCACATTCTTCAATCGCCGAAAGTACCCCCTTGTCAATCAGCACAGAGGCGGCAAACTTCTCTCCCCCATGTACAATCCGATGCCCCACTGCATCTATCTCCGAAAGTTCTCTGATCACGCCCGTTCCAGGGGCAGTTAATGCATCCAGCACCATTTTCACAGCCGTTTTATGCTCTGTCATAGGCGCCTTAACCGTCTGCTCTTTGGCTCCTTCTCTCCGATATACAAGCCGGCTCCCCTCGATACCGATCCGTTCACACAGTCCTTTTGCAAGAACCTGTCCATGCACTGAATCAATCAACTGAAACTTGAGGGAAGAGCTACCGCAGTTGATAACCAAAATCTTCATATCTCTTCCTCCAAAATAAATTTATGATAACTGGGCCTGTACGGCAGTCAAAGCCACGACACCTACAATATCCTCCCAGGAACACCCTCTGGACAAATCGTTTACCGGTTTTGCAATTCCCTGCAGCATCGGGCCATATGCTTCCGCTTTTCCCAGTCTCTGTACCAGTTTATAACCGATATTGCCACAGTCCAGATTGGGGAACACAAGCACATTGGCTTTCCCGGCCACCTCGCTGCCCGGCGCTTTTGATTTGGCAATATGGGGTACAAGAGCGGCATCCGTCTGCAATTCTCCGTCCAGTGTGAGGTGGGAATACTGCTCATGGGCAATTTCGACTGCCCGTACCACTTTATCGACCAATGGATGTTTTGCACTGCCTTTTGTGGAATGGGAAAGCATTGCAATCACCGGCTTTGCACCCACCAGGTTACGGAAGCTCTTCGCACTTGTATCTGCAATGGCAGCCAGTTCTTCTGCGGTGGGATCCTGATTCAATCCGCAATCGGCAAACAGGAATGTCCCATGATACCCATACTCGCAATCCGGTACGTCCACAATGAAAAATGCGGAAACCAGTTTGGTTCCCTCTGCCGTCTTTAAAATCTGCAACGCCGGACGAAGCGTATCAGCCGTGGCATGGCATGCACCGGCCACCATACCGTCCGCATCATTGGCTTTTACCATCATAATACCGAAGGTCAGGTAATCCGAAAGCAGGATTTCCTTTGCCTTTTCAGGGGTCATACCTTTATTTTTTCTCGTTTCATACAGCAGATCCACATAGCTGTCAAGTTTTTCGCTGGTTGCCGGATTTACGATTGTCACACCTGTCAGATCTACTTCCAGCCATCCGGCACCGTCCAGAATCTTCTCTTCATTGCCGATCATAATGATTCTGGCAATGCGTTCCTCCAGAATGTGTGCTGCAGCAATCAGTGTCCTTTTATCATTTGTCTCCGGAAGTACTATGGTTTTCAGATCCTGCCTTGCTTTCTCTTTCATTAAATCAATGTAACTCATCCACCCAATCTCCTTTTCCTTCATACAATATGCAATGAACGGAGCTGCTTCTCCTTTCCTGCCGCCCATTGTCTTCCTGTAAATTATATCTCATTTTCTGTTTTGCATACAAGATACATTGGGAAAAAAATTGTGTTTAATTCAGTACATGTTACAATTCACACCCACGCCGGATTTCGCCCCCATTTACAACTATTCCGGTGTGAATTGCAACAACTGATGCACACAAAATGCTACAAAACGCGCATTTTGGCACTGGCTCCGACGCCCTGCAGCAAGTGCATGGCGCGGGTGTGAAAAGTAACCAGTACATGTACTATATAATATGCTGATTACAAGCCATATTGAAAAATTTGCAAATTGCTTCCTCTTCCCAATCGCTTCAAATATGATATACTAAGGAAGCGCACTGATGTGCGCGCAGGTCAGCAGCCTGTCGGCTGGTGACATTATAATACCCAAAACATAAAATGATAAACGGAGTGTGTTATGAAAGTTGCCGGTATTATTGCAGAATACAATCCATTTCACAATGGACACAGATACCACCTGGACCAGGCGCGGGAAGTGACAGGCGCGGATTATTGTATTGTGGTCATGAGCGGGAATTTTACTCAGCGTGGAGAGCCCGCCCTGATGGATAAATATCTCCGGACGCGGATGGCTCTGGAAAACGGGGCGGATCTGGTGCTGGAACTACCGGTTTCATCCGCCTGTGCCAGTGCCTCCGGCTTTGCCGACGGAGCCGTGACGCTGCTGCATCGTCTGGGTGTTGTGGACTTCCTTGTGTTCGGCAGTGAATGCGGCGATGTCTCTCTTTTAAAAGAAGCCGCGTCCATTCTGGCGGCAGAACCTGCCAATTATAAAAAAATGCTGAAAAATCTGCTGCGGGCCGGGCAGTCCTATCCTGCCGCGCGCTCGGCTGCCCTGCTTTCCTATCTGCAGGAAGAAACCGTCAACAGCCGACTGTACCTGGAACATCCCACGAGTATTTCAACATTGCTTTCCTCTCCCAATAATATTCTGGGTATAGAATACTGTAAAAGTCTGACCGGCTGCAACAGTTCCACAGAGCCTGTGACCATCCGCCGGTCAGGAGGACAATATCTGGACAGCGATTTGTCCGGGGGCGATAAAAGTTCTGCCCTGGCCATACGCAATGCCTGTCTGCGGGATGGATTCCCCGGAAATATCCGGCCTTATGTGCCAGAGAATGTATATGATCTGATGGAGCAGGAATATGGAAAAACGTTTCCGGTAGTTCCGGAAACGCTTTCACAGATGCTGCACTATAAACTGCTGACGGAGGTCGAAAATGGATTTTCCGGTTATCTGGATATTACGCCTGACCTTTCAGACCGTATCCGGAAATATATACCGGAATATCAGGGATTTACTTCTTTTTGCCAGCTCCTTAAATCAAAGGATATGACTTATACAAGAATCAGCCGTTGTCTGCTCCATATCCTGCTGCAGATTCCCGCGGATATACCTGTTGCTGCCTCCTATGCAAAAATACTGGGATTTCGGACAGATGCCACGCCGCTGCTCACCGCCATCAAGGCAAACACCGCTGTCCCGCTGATTTCCAAACTGGCCGATGCCGACAGGCTGCTGGACGAAGCGGCACTTCAGCAGTTAAAAAAAGATGTTCTGTCCACCCGCATCTACCACGCCCTTGTTTTACAGGCCTGTGGGACAAGGCTGCCGGATGAAACCCGGACACCCATTGTCCGGATATAGGGCTTCCCGATGCGCAGGAAAGCGATCCTTCATATTTTAGATAATAATGCAGACCATGCCGCCGTTGGAATCATTGACAATCTTTTGCATTGTTTCCTGAAGTTTTACCTGGCTTTCGTCGCCAATCATGGCAATCTTGCCTGATATGCCGTCATTGACAAGCTGTTCCACTGTTTTTCCGAATATATTGGTTTCCCAGATACCGTCTTCCGTATTGCCTGCATCGGAAATATAGCGGATGAGATCCTCCGCCTGCTGCTGAGTGCCCACAATCGGTGCAATCTCTGTCCGGATGTTGGCACGGATCATATGAATAGACGGACTTTCCGCTTTGATCTTGACGCCAAATTTATTACCATGACGGATTACTTCCGGGTTTGCGAGCGTAATCTCTTCCCGCTCAGGCGTAACGACTCCATACCCTCTGGCACGCACGGATTCAATGGCATGGAGCACTTTCACATATTCCTTTTTCATCTGTGCCATTTCTTTCATCACGGAAATCAGGTGGTACTCTCCGGTAATCTCCTCCCCGATCAGTTCGCTGAGCATCCGGTAGTAACATGCATCCTCCACTTCCAGTACCACCCGGACAGTGCCGTCTGCCATACCGATACCGTCCATCTTACAGCGTTTGATATATTCGCTGCTGATTTCAACAGGGTGATCCAGTGCATCCCGTATCGTATTCAAATCCTTTACAAGACCGCTGATGCGCTCTACAATATCAGCCTTGAGGGGATGGGTAATGGGCAGCATTTCCACCCATTTGGGCAGATAAAACTCAATCATGGAAAGCGGAAACTCATACAGGACATTTTCCAGAATATGATAAATATCACTTTCCTTCAACTGTTCACAGTTGACCGGAAGTACGGAAACGCCGTATTGTTCCGTGAGTTCCAGCGCCAGTTTCTTTGCTTCTTTGGAATATGGCTTTTCCGTATTCAGCAAAACAATAAAAGGCTTTTTCAGCTTTTTCAGTTCCCCGACCGTTCTCTCTTCCGCTTCTATGTAGTTTTCTCTGGGCAGTTCACCAAAGCTGCCATCCGTTGTGACAACTATACCTATGGTGGAATGCTCACTGATGACCTTTCTGGTTCCGATTTCAGCCGCCTGGGTAAATGGAATCTCCGCGTCAAACCAGGGAGTTTTCACCATCCGTTCCATATTCTCTTCCATATGTCCTGCTGCGCCGTCCACCATGTAGCCCACACAGTCTATCAGCCGTACTTTCACATCCACGCCGCCGTTTAATGTCACCCCTGCCGCTTCCTTGGGAATGAATTTTGGTTCCGTCGTCGTAATCGTCCTGCCGCCGGAGCTCTGCGGCAATTCATCCTGTGCCCTGGCCCTGGCATGTTCATCCGACATATAAGGCAGCACCATCAAATCCATAAACCGTTTGATAAAAGTCGATTTCCCGGTCCGCACCGGCCCTACCACGCCCAGATAAATCTCCCCGCCACACCGGAACTTTATATCGTTGTATAAATCATATTCCTGCATTGTACCTGTGTCCATAAAATTACCCCTTCCATACTTACTGTAGTGTATGAAAGGGGTGTTTTATTTATGACAATAGAAAATTCGCAAAGCGGATTTTCTATTGTATATGACATGAGTAATTCGCAAAGCGGATTTTCTATTATACATGACAATAGAAAATTCGCAGAGCGGATTTTCTATTGTATATGACATGAGTAATTCGCAAAGCGGACTTTCTATTATACATGACATGAGAAATTCGCAGAGCGGATTTTCTATTGTATATGACAAGGCAAAATTCACAAAGCATTTTTGTCTCATCTATGACAAGCAGAAACATACCACTCACCACAAAAAGCCGTTTACCGCTTTGCCTGGGTCATCAGCACGGTCATGGCCCGGTTCAACCCGTCCACTGTCAATTTGTACATAGGGAACACTTCCTTAACGGCGGTTTCAGCTTCCCGCCAGGGCGCCTTCCCCGGCGCCATTTTGGGATTCATCCAGACGATTTTCTTATAGTGCTTTTTCATAAGCAGCAGCCAGTCCATGCCGGACAGCCCACCGTTGGGCCCTCTGTAGTTGCCGGTGGTGGAATAGAGTTCTTCCGGTGCCATGGCTGCGTCCCCCACAATAATCACTTTATAATCACTGTCCAGATTGCGGAACATCCAGTCCGTTTCAATCCAGTCACCGTTCTCACATTCAGGCGTCTTGTACAGATGACTGTAAATGCAGTTATGGAAATAATACACTTTTACATCTTTATAGTGATTGGACTTGTTCACTGACTGGAACAATTCATTCAACAGGCGGGTATATGGAATCATCGTACCGCCGGAGTCCATCAGCAATAACAGTTTCACCGCATTTTTCCGGGGCTTTTCCATCACAATCTGCAGGCAGCCCCCGTTATTGCAAGTCTTGTCAATGGTGCCGTTGATATCCAGTTCTGTCCTGGGTATGTCCAGTCTGGTGGAAAACTGGCGCAGCCGCCGTAAAGCCTGCTGGAACTGCCGGTTATCCAACACTCTGTCATCCCGAAAATCCCGGAACTTCCGGTCACCGATCACCGCAAAGGCAGACTGATAGCCGGTTTGCCCGCCCACGCGCACACCACCGATATTGCCGCCGGTGTTGCCGAAAGAAGTTTTCCCCATAGTGCCGATCCAGAAACTGCCGCCGTTGTGTTCGCTGTCCTGGTCTTTGAGACGATCTTTGAATTTCTGCTCCACATCGTCTTTATCCACTTTGATTTCTTCCAGCTGGTTCAGCCACTGCTTCTCTTCGATCTGCAGCAGTTCGTTCATCTCTTCCTTATTGAGCCAGCGAAGCATCTGGTTCGTCAGTGCGTTCTCAGACTGTATCCCTTTAAAACATTCTTCAAACGCCATATCAAATTTATCAAATTCCACTTCGCTTTTTACAAGGATCATCCGGGAGAGATAATAAAAATCCGTCAGGGAACTGCCTGCCAGCCCTTTATCCAGGGCTTCCTGCAGGGTCAGCCATTCACTCAGCGTGATCTTCAGCCCCTTTGCCTTACAAACATCAAAAAATTTCTGAAACATACAATCCCCAATCTCCGCTTTACGGCTTACATATCCCCGATGTTCCCGGCCTCTTAATCAGCACGGTGGAGCACTGCCTGCAAATCTTCGTCTTTCTTTACAACCACTCCGATAAAGGGGAGTTCTGTCTGTATCCGGTCAGCGGATATTCCGCCGATCTGCAGGGCATTCACCCAGTCTATCAGTTCAGACGTGCTGGGCTTTTTGCGGATATCCCGCATGGCGCGAATGTCGTAAAAAGCAGTCATGGCGTTTTGCAGCAGATTTTCTTCGATTTCCGGGTAATGTACTTTTACAATTTCCTCCATCAGTGCCGCATCAGGAAATGCAATATAATGGAAAATGCATCTGCGCAGGAATGCATCCGGCAGTTCTTTCTCCGCATTAGATGTAATGATCACAATGGGACGCTGCTTTGCCTTGATTGTGCGCTTTGTCTCATGAATATAAAACTCCATCTGATCCAGCTCCCAGAGCAGGTCATTGGGGAACTCCAAATCGGCCTTATCTATTTCATCAATCAGCAGTACCACCTGCTCTTCACTGTCAAATGCCTCTCCCAGCTTGCCCAGTTTGATATAACGTGAAATATCATCCACGCCCTCCACCCCGAACTGTCCGTCGTACAGACGCTGTATTGTATCATAGACATACAAGCCGTCCTGTGCCTTTGTGGTGGATTTGATATTCCAGATAATCAGCCGTTTGCCCAGTGATCTGGCCACTGCCTCGGCCAGCATGGTCTTGCCGGTTCCCGGCTCGCCTTTGATCAGCAATGGCTTCCGGAGGGCAATCGCCACGTTCACGCTTGCCATCAGTTCACTGGAAGCCACATATTCCTTTGTACCTGTAAAATTGTTTTCTGCCATACTCTTCTCCTTTTTCTATTCCCAGGGCATATCCGAATTTTCCAGCTTTTTATCCCGGAGCATCAGATCCTTTACCGCCTCGTCCGCCCGCTTTTCATGGAACAGCACTTCGTTTACCTGCTCGATAATGGGCAGCGTTACATGGTATTTCTCCGCAAGACCCAAGGCCGCTCTGGCTGAATATACCCCCTCCACCACCATCTTTACCTCTTTCATGGCTTCCTCATAGCCATAGCCCTTGCCAATCAGAATTCCCGCCCGTCTGTTTCTGGAATGCATGCTGGCACAGGTAACGATCAGATCCCCGATGCCGGAAAGGCCGCCAAACGTCTCCATCTTACCGCCCATGGCTATACCCAGACGGGCAATCTCCGCAATCCCTCTTGTAATAAGCGCCGCCTTCGTATTATCACCATATCCCAGACCGTCCGCAATACCGGCAGCCAGCGCCACCACGTTCTTCAGAGCCGCTCCCAGCTCAATCCCTGTCACATCCGGACTGGTATAGACACGAAATACCTCGCTCATAAAAAGACCCTGAATATATTCCGCAGTCTTTCTGTTATCCGCGCCCACCACAATGGTGGTAGGGAGCCCCTTGCCCACTTCTTCCGCATGGGAAGGGCCGGACATCACAGCCACCTGCGCCTGTGGAATCTCTTCTTTGATCACTTGTGACATCGTCAGAAGCGTGGCTTCTTCAATTCCTTTGGACACATTGACAATGATCTGCCCCTCTGCCGCCACCTCCCGCATACTGTGGGCCGTGCTGCGCACAAAAGGCGACGGTACAGCCAGCACCAGCATATCCCTGCCGGACATGGCCTGTTTTAAATCCGATGTGACCGCCATATCCTCCGGCAGCTTCACTCCCGGCAGCTTATCCGGATTTTCCCGTTTTGTCGAAAGCAGTTCCACTTCATCCTCCAGTATGGACCAGAGTGTCACTTCGTGCCCATTGTTATGCAATAACAGAGCCAGCGCAGTTCCCCAGCTCCCTGCACCGATTACGCCGATTGATGCCATTTTCATGCCCTCCATTTCCTGTTACGGATTCAACTGATATCCGTTTTGTATGTACTCTCAGTATATTCCACGTTTTGGTATTACACCTGATTCTTCTTAAACAGATAGGTCTTTCTTTCTTCTCCTTTCAACAGGCGGCCGATGTTGGCCCGGTGCTTCACATACGCCATAACCGTCAGAAAACCGCCTACTGCGTACAGTTCCAGCAGCGCCGCCTGGTCCATGCCAAATACCCCCATCTGGCCCATTACCACGAGCTGGACCATAAATCCGGCATAGATAAGCAGGGAACCCAGGGATACATAATGGGTCGTAACAAACACCGAAAAGAACAAAACAATGCCCATTGGGATAAACGCCGGGTGAAACGCCGCAATCAGCCCCGCCGTCGCCGCGATCCCCTTGCCGCCGCGAAATCCCAGATAAAACGGGAAATTATGGCCCAGTATGGCACCTGCCGCACCGTACAGCATCAGAAGATACAGAATATCCGGCCTGCTGCCGCCAAAGAGCAGTCTTGCCGCCACAACGGCTATGGCACATTTGAGCACATCCCCCACAAATACAATCAGACCGGCTTTTGCGCCAAATACCCGCAGCGTATTGGTCGTCCCCGCATTACCGCTGCCCATCTGCCGTATATCCACCCCATGCATTCTCCCGTAAATATACGCAGTCTGAAAATTTCCCAGTAAATACCCGATTCCCAGGCAAATAACCCGTTCCATCTATTTTTCCTTCCTTTCCCTGATAATAAACCTGAGCGGTGTCCCCCGGAACCCAAAGGCTTCTCTGATTTTATTTTCCATATATCTCGTATATGAAAAATGCATCAGTTCCTTGTCATTGACAAAAATCACAAAGGTCGGCGGTTTAACCGACACCTGGGTCATATAATAGAGTTTCAGCCGTTTGCCTTTGTCCGACGGCGGCTGCTGCAAAGCCACGGCCTCTGTCATAATCTCATTCAACACGCCCGTCGCCACACGCAGCGCATGATTTTCAATGACCATATCAATCAGGTCGAACAGCTTCCCCAGACGCTGTCCTGTCACC
>ERZ778518.1524-NODE-1524-length-15204-cov-4.164037_pt1 | contig 15204 bp, 13 predicted proteins | sample MGYA00510340_ERZ778518 | MGnify/ENA primary metagenome ERZ778518 (study PRJEB29527, sample SAMN07138967) | mouse gut metagenome | material: feces | host: mouse | place: China:Nanjing | collected 2016-01-25 ...
ATCCTCTGCATTCTGTTCTTTCAACTGGCTAACCATATTGGAAAGCATTCCGCCCGGTACCTGGTACAGCAGTGTCTTAATATCCACGCCCATCACCTTGGGATTGAGAAGGCCGCTTGCAAGGCACTCATCTCTGTAAGGTCTGAAGTAATCTGCAATTTCTGCCAGGACGTTCTGGTCATAACCCGTATCATAGGGAGTTCCTTTGAATGTCTCAACCATAACTTCTGTTGCCGGCTGAGATGTACCCATTGCAAAAGGAGAAATTGCACAGTCAATCACATCCACGCCTGCTTCCACTGCTTTCAGATATGTCATGGAAGCCACACCGGATGTATAGTGAGTATGAAGCTGAATCGGCAGCTTCGTTGCGCTCTTCATTGCTGCGATCATCTCGGAAGCCTTATAGGGAACCAACAGGCCTGCCATATCCTTGATACAGATAGAATCAGCACCCATCTCCTCGATCTTCTTTGCCATGTCCACCCAGTATTCCATTGTATAGGCATCGCCCAGCGTATAGGAAAGGGCAATCTGCGCATGTCCTCTGCCTTCCCTTGCCTTGATCTTATTGGTGGCATTTACTGCTTCCTGCAGATTGCGCAGGTCGTTCAGGCAGTCAAAAATACGGATAATATCAATGCCGTTGGCAATGGATTTTTCCACAAAACTGTCTACCACATCATCCGCATAAGGTCTGTATCCCAGAATATTCTGTCCTCTGAACAGCATCTGCAGTTTGGTATTCTTAAAACCGTCTCTGATTTTTCTCAGACGCTCCCAGGGATCTTCTTTCAGAAAACGAAGAGAAGCGTCAAACGTAGCGCCACCCCAGCACTCTACTGCATGATAGCCTACTTTGTCCATTTTATCAATGATGGGAAGCATCATGTCGGTAGGCATTCTCGTTGCAATCAGTGACTGATGTGCATCACGCAAAACCGTTTCCATGATCCCAATAGGTTTCTTTCCTTCCATAATTTCCATTTTCCTCCTGTCCTTGACTGTTAAATATAGGAATCTTAAAATACACCGAATACGGCCATAAATGTTCCGGCTGCCACTGCAGTACCGATAACACCTGCCACGTTAGGTCCCATTGCATGCATCAACAGGAAATTGGTAGGATCTGCTTCTGCACCAACCTTCTGTGACACTCTGGCCGCCATAGGTACTGCAGACACACCCGCAGAACCAATCAGAGGATTTACCTTGCCGCCTGTCAGCCTGCACATGAGTTTTCCAAACAGAACACCCGCTGCCGTACCAAATGCAAAAGCTACCAGTCCCAGAATAACGATAAAAATCGTTTCCTTATTCAGGAATGCTTCCGCACTTGTGGTCGCCCCCACAGAAGTACCCAGCAGGATAACTACGATGTACATCAACGCGTTGGACGCTGTATCCGTAAGCTGTCTTACCACACCGGATTCCCTGAACAGATTACCCAGCATCAACATACCAACCAGAGGCGCTGTTGTAGGAAGAATCATACATACAACGATTGTAACGATAATCGGGAACAGGATCTTCTCCAGTTTGGATACCGGACGAAGCTGTCCCATTTTAATCTTTCTTTCTTTTTCCGTTGTCATCAGCTTCATAATCGGAGGCTGAATAATCGGAACCAGTGACATGTACGAGTACGCAGCCACGGCAATCGGCCCCAGCAGCGCTGTCTGTCCCAGCTTACCTGCAAGGAAAATGGAGGTAGGGCCGTCAGCGCCGCCGATAATAGAAATAGCAGCCGCTGCCTTATCGTTGAAGCCCAGAGCAATCGCGCCGAAATAAGCCGCGAAAATACCGAACTGTGCCGCTGCACCCAGCAGGAAACTCTTAGGGTTGGCAATCAATGGACCAAAATCTGTCATGGCGCCCACACCCATGAAAATCAGGGAAGGCAGGATAGCCCATTCATCCAGCACATAGAAATAATACAACAAGCCGCCCACACCGTTTGCAGAGTCTGCAGCATGCATCATAATATCCGGATAGATATTAACCAGCAGCATACCGAATGCTATCGGGGTCAAAAGGAGCGGTTCGAATCCTTTTGCAATAGCAAGATAAAGGAATACACAAGCCACTACAATCATAACGTAATTTCCAACAGTCAAGTTGAAAAATGCCGTCTGATGTACCAGATTGTCTAATGTTGTTGCTATATAAGACATTTTATCGACCTCCTGTTGTCGTTCTCACTTCGACAATACTGATTAGTTTAATGTTGCGAGTAAAGCGCCTGCCTCTACCGGATCGCCAACTGCCACATCAATACTTGCCACCGTACCGTCCTTGGGAGCAACAACAGGAATTTCCATTTTCATAGCTTCCAGAATGACAACAGGATCACCGGCTTTCAACGCCTGTCCCACACTTGCTTCCAGCTTGAATACTTTACCTGCTGCACCGGCTTCTACACGGATGCTACCTGCTGCGCCTGCTGCCTTGGGTGCGGGAGCGGGAGCTGCTTTCGGAGCAGCTTTGGGCGCTGCCTTGGGTGCCGCTGCAGGTGCGCCTGTGGATGCACCTTCTTCTACTACAACATCATATACGTTTCCATTTACCGTAATGGTATAATTTTTCATTTCAATTTCCTCCTGTTCATTAAGCTCTCTGCCATTTATTCGTGCCTGCTCTTCTGATGCTTCTTACCACAAAACCGTCTGTGGAAGATGCACCTTCGCTGGCTGCAATTGCTGCTGCAATCACGGCAACAAGTTCCAGATCATCTGATAAATCCTCTTCTTCAACAACTGCCGATGCCGGCGCGCTGCTGACTGCCACTTCGTTTTTCACTTCTTCCGGCTGATTTCCCTTTTTGGAGAAAGAAGCCTGGATTCTGGGAATAAACACAAATGCTGAAATAATGATGCTGATCAGTATCAGTATAACGAATACCGTGCCCATACCGATGGCCGTATTCATTAAAGCCTTTACCATCAGTTCGCCAAAGCTGTACTGCACATTGGTCGTAACGGAACTAAGCATCAGATCCTTATCCAGCAGAATCTCAACTTCCGCATTTCTGAGCGTACCGCTGACGTTTACGGTAATGACCGTAGAATCTTCACTGATATCTGCTTCATGGCTGATGATATTCTGATAACTGCCCATATCTGCCTGTGCGGCTTTCCAACTGTCGAATGCGGCAGTAATCACTTCATCCTGTGCAAACTGCGCCTCCATGTTGCCCTGTACGATGGCATTGATGTCTTCCACCAACTGGTCTCCGTAAGCTAGTGCTTCTTCCTGCGTAAGCTTCTGTTCGGACGAATTTGCAGTTTCCGTCTGGGAGCCGCAGGCTGAAAGGCAAAGGATACAAGCAATCATACCTAATATCAATGTCAGTTTTTTCATATTAAGTATCATCCTTTCTTTATTAAACTGTTCCATGCTTTTTAGCCGGACGATCTTCTCTCTTTGTGAATAACATCTCGAACGCGCCGATTATGTATTTCCTGGAATCAGCCGCTTCAATGATTTCATCCACATATCCTCTTCCTGCCGCACTCTCTACGCTTGTCTGCAGCTTTTCGTACTCTGCCGCGCATGCATCAATGGCTTCCGCTCCCTGTCCGTCGCAGAGGATCCGGGCAGCCAGTTTTGCATCCATCATACCGATTTCCGCATCCGGCCATGCGATGGTGATATCTGCGCCGATTGCTTTGGAGTTCATGGCTACATAGGCACTGCCATATGCCTTTCCGATAATCACATTTACTTTGGGCACGGTAGCACCGGCAAATGCCGCTGTCAGTTTCGCTGCCGCCTTTGCAATGCCTTTTTCGGAGCAGATGGTGGCTTCATAGCCTTTCACGTTGGTCAGAGACAGAACAGGAATCTCAAAAGCATCGCAGAATGTTATAAAGTCCGCTGCTTTCTCACAACCTTTTACGGTCAGCACGGCGTCAAATTTCTCTGCCACATTGCCTTCTTCATCGCATACTTCTGTCCGGTTGGCAACCGCACCTACGGTAACGCCGTTTAATTTGATAAATCCGGTTACCATCTCTTTCGCATAATTCTCTTTTATCTCAAAAAATACATGATGATCAGAAATTTCAGACAGTGCAATGGAGGTGTCGCCTACGCAGTTGGCAAGATCCGCACTTGCCCTGTTCAGATCGTCTGTGCATTCTTCATAGGAAGCATCGTCTTCATTGTTGGCAGGAAGCATTGTAACCAGGCCACGGATTTTTGTAAGGATGTCCGCTTCGTCAGCTACCACATCCACAATGCCTGACTCTTCGCTCTGGAATGCTGCAGATGCGTTATTACATTTATCAGCCGTATTGCCTTCCAGGGCATTGGCGGAATTCACAAAGAGTTTTCCGTTCTTTCCTTCCATAAAGGTAAAGTCTGTCAATGTGGGGATCAGGGCAAGTCCGCCGCCGCACGTTCCAAACACAGCCGTAATCTGGGGAACCACGCCGCTGGCTTCGACCTGTTTTCTATAAATTTCTCCAAAGCCGTTCAGTGCGTCGGTGGCTTCCTGCAGTCTGAGCCCGGCAGACTCAATCAGCCCGATTACAGGCGCGCCGGTTTTCAGCGCAAGCTGATACAGGTTTACAATCTTCTTCGCATGCATCTCACCCACGCTGCCGCCCAGTACGGAAGCATCCTGGCTGTATACATACACAAGATTCCCATTAATAACTCCATAACCGGTGATTACACCATCGGAAGGAGTCTCTGTCTGTTTCAAATTAAAATCCGTTGCTCTCGCTGTAATGCGCGCACCGATTTCAACGAAACTGTTTTCATCGAGCAAAGCTGCTATTCTTTGACTCGCTTGTGAAGTAGTACTCATTTTTCAGCCCTCCATTTTATATAAATAATAACAATAGAATCCACGCTTTGCGAGCCTTCTATTGTCGTGAATAAAGCAGAATCCTGCGTGGCAGGATTCTCCGCCTGCGGCGGGCCGCTTTATGCATATTACCCCTTCCGCCGCAGTGCGATTAAAAGCATAATAAAACAAATCCTGCAAAAAGGCATACTTCGCCTTTTGCATCTGAAATAGTATATCATAAAAGAACCTGTCTGACCAGTTGAAAAATGCAAAAAATTAGAAAAATATAAAACCTGTCAGAGCACCTTCTATACGATCAGAAACCTGCCCCATACAAACCGAAATACATAGGGGAAATCAACTCTTTTCACAGATTCTCCGGCATACACTTCCTCCTCTGCCAGAAACAGACGCAGTCCCGACGGGCTGGTCAGATAATAGGAAATACTGCCAATGCGCATCCCCTCTTCCACCGGCGCCTCCAGGGACGGACGCAGCCTGGCCTGTGCCTCCACCGATTCTGTCTGTTTTGTCAACATACGGATAGGCAGCACGTTTCCTGCACGCCTGGCAGAAACAGATACATCTTCATAGGGACTCCCGCTCTCGGATGCCCCCTCCAGCACAGGTATGTCCGAAAGCGTTGTTTCCGGCATAAATTCATGACATTCATACTGCTCCAGGCCATATCCGAACAAGTTTTTGCAGTCCGCCCATTTCCATGTTTTATGATTGGGCCAGCCGCAGGCAAGCAATGCCAGTGCAAACCGTTTCCCGTCCTTTTCCAGCGCACCTACATAACAGTACCCGGCATTATTCGTAAAACCTGTTTTTCCCGTCAGTGCACCGTCCATCATGGTCAGCAGGGCATTGTGATTGACACAGGTATGGCTTCTTTTTCCCGACCGGTCCGAAAACGAATAGGAAGGTGCCTGGGTAATTTCCAGAAATGCTTCCTTTTTCTCCGACTGTGTGACACAATATCTGAGTATCGCCGCCAATTCCTCTGCCGTGGTGGAATGGATTCTTTTCATCCCGCTCTCACTTTCCACTTCCGCATCCAACCCGTTCGGTGTCAGAAAACAGGTATTTTCACAACCGATTTCTCTTGCCTTTTCTGTCATCCGGTCACAAAATGCCTGCACCGCTTCCCGGCTTTGTTCTCTGGTGCGCTCCTCCGCCCCTGGAAGATTCAGACTGTCCGCGCCAATATGTTCCGCAATCGCCACTGCGGAATCATTATGGGATTCCAGCATAAGAGAATAGAGAAGGTCATTCATTGTATAGGCTGCTCCTTTTTGCATTCCCAGATGTACTTTGGGCTGTCCTGCCGCATAGGCAGAAATTGTCACCACATCCTCTCTGTTTCCTTCTTCCAGCGCCAGAATACAGGTCATGATTTTGGTGGTGCTGGCCATCGGAAGCACTTCGCTGCCATTCTTTTCAAACAGCACCCGTCCGCTGTCCATATCCAGCAGCACTGCCGCCTGGGCATGCAGCCTGCCTGCAAGCTCTTCTTCACCCGCATCTTCTGAAACGCTCTCTTCTGCCTTCCCGGCCGTCTCCACATATCCGCCCTCTCCGCCCGCTTCTTTTTGTCCCTTCTTGCCCGATACCAGCAGCAGGGCTGCCAGCAACAATACAAGCAGCCCCAGTCCTATTCCTTTTTTCCTGATCATACGATCCGTCCATATACTTCCTTATCCCCATATATATGAAAAAAGCATACCGCTTCATGCCTTTCGAAACGGTATGCCTTGTATTTTCTTCAATATGTCCGGCGTTATTTTGCTTCCGGATACTCAAAACAGAGCAAACGATAGGGCTCCTCATCCTCTTCGATTTTGGGGAATCTTCCCATTTCCTCATAGAAACGGTTATCCGTAGTATCGTCATTGCACATGGACACTTCCCCGATCAGCACGTCGCCCGTGCCCGGCTTCACATCAAAATCATGATACTGGTGCGGCCACAGGGTAATGCTTTCGCCCGGCTTTAACTCCACGCCGGTTCCGGCAGGCACATAATAAGAGCGGCCGTCCGAATTGACCAGTACATCCTGATCGTCAAAAGTGCCGTCCCCTTTGTCGTTATACACGTGAATAATCAGCGTGCCGCCGCCCCGGTTGATAATATCTTCGCTTTTGTTCCAATGGAAATGCATGGGAGAATGCTGTCCCTCTTTCAGCATCAACAGTTTTTCGGCATATACCTTTTTGTATTTCGGATTGTTCTGATTGCCGTTTCTGAGCGTAATCAGGGCAAACCCCAGTTTCTCCCAGTCGCCCTGGCCATAATCCGTAATATCCCACCCCAGCATGTTGTCACGGATCTCGTCATATTCATGGCTTTTATCCTGCCACTCCTGAGGGGTCCAGTTGCAGAACGGAGGCAGTTCAAAGCCATGCGCTTTGACCAGCTTTTCCATATAACGGATACAGTTGTTTACTTCGGAACGTTTCATAAGCAATACCTTCTTTCATCTGTTTTGTTTTTATGAAGCAGGGTCTGGGTGAACGCATTCACCTGCCCGGTTCATTCAAATATCCACTTTCAAATCAATCTCTTCTTCTGCCTGGTGCCTGAAATCTGCGATCTGGTCCGCATCCAGCGACGGCAGTTCATCCAGGGAACGGACACCAAAACTGCGCAGAAATTCTTCTGTTGTGCCAAAGAGCAACGGACGCCCCGGCGCATCCAGCCGGCCCACCTCTTCCACCAGCTTCAGTTCCACCAGACGGTTCACCGCATGGTCACTGTTCACACCCCGCACCCGCTCCACCTCCAGCCGGGTCACGGGCTGTTTATAGGCCACAATGGAAAGAGTTTCCAGCAACGCATCTGTCAGCACATATTTCCTGGGCGTCCTGGCTATCTGAGCCAGGTACTCATACATCTCCCCCTTTGTACACATCTGATACGCATTCTCCAGTTCAATAATGGCAACCCCTCTGTCCTCTCCGTCCAGCTTGTCCATCATGCCCCTGATAATGTTTCGGGTTTCCTCAACCTCTTCACCGATCACCTCAGCCAGCCTGGTAACCTCCACAGATTCACCCATCGTAAACAGAATCGCTTCGATTACGGCTTCCGCTCTGTTTTTTTCCAAATCTTTCAACCTCTTCTTTCCATACTCTGCTCCCTGCCCTCCCTTTGACGGGCACTATGCGGCCTGCGTATGGGTAATGATAATCTCATCAAATATATGTTCCTGCTCGATATGTATTTTCCCCACCTTCATCAGTTCCAGAATGACCAGAAACGTGACGATCACTTCCATCCGGCTGCCCTGCTTCTGCAGAAGGTCCCGAAACCGCAGACATCCCCGCTCCCTGATACATGCTTCGATTTCCGCCGACTTTTCGTCCATATTAATCTCATCTTTTTCGATTTTTCCGTACCGGCTCCTGATGGGATCGATTCTGTCCTCCTGCTTTTTCAGCACATCCCGGAAAATATGATGCAGACGGCTCAGTGTTATATCCCCCAGAAGCTGCCCGTAATCCACAGGCTCCCGATACTCCGCAATCTCCTTTGGAAGTGTGGGTTTCTTAAAAAGATTCCGGCCTGCATCCAAATGCCGGTCTTTCAGTTCAAACGACATATATTTATACATTTTATATTCCAGCAGCTTCTCCACCAGCTCAGCCCTGGGATCCTCTTCCACCCCATCCTCATCCACCTCCCTGGGAAGGAGCATCCTGCATTTGATATCAATCAGGGTGGAGGCCATCACAAGAAATTCACTCATAATATTCATATCCTCCATTTCCATCTGCCGGATATAGTCCAGATACTGGCGGGTAATTTCCACAATGGGAATATCATATATATCCACTTTGTTTTTCTCGATCAGATGCAGCAGCAAGTCCAGCGGACCTTCGAATGCCTGTAGTTTGACTGTAATCGCCATAATTTCACGCTCCTCCCTGCTCCGGCAGAAGTGTAACGACCACGACTTCGCCAGGATTCCACATACGGACAGGCAGGGTATGTGTGCCCAGCCCTCTGCCCAGTATCATCACACTGTGATACAGATCGAACCTGCCCCCGTCATATTTGGGAAACAGGGTTGCGGCCGGAGAGGCAACACCCCCCAGAACAGGCAGCCGTACAATTCCCCCATGCACATGTCCGGACAGCACCAGATCCGCGCCCCAGTCAGCATACTCCTGGAAATAAACGGGATTGTGGGCAAGCAGAATCTGAAAATAATCTCTGTTTGCATGCCCCACGAGCCTGTCCACATAACCGGCCGGCATCTCCTTTTTCCGGAAATGCCGGAAATATTCCCGGCTGATCTGCAATCCACACAGATCCACATGTACCTCCGGCAATAAGGCATGGCTGTTCACCAGGGGTTCTATTCCCAACGCCCGCAGCCGCCGGGTGTACTTCTCATACATATGCCCGAAGGCATCGGGGTGATCACTGGTTTTATGTTCATGATTGCCATTTGCCACATAAACCGGAAACTGTTCCGACAATGCGCCCAAAAGTGCCAGCGCATTGTCAAATCCGGTTCCCGCCTTTGATGTATACATATCACCCGCTGTCACGATACAGTCCGGATGACAGTCCGCAATGGCCTTTGCCAGCTTCTCATTCTGTCTGCCATATGATTTATTATGCAAATCGGACAACATGACAACCGTGTATTTTTTTTTGATTTTTTTGGATTTCACCTCATAGGGGACAATGATAAAACGGTTCATATCCCGGACGATCACATATATGCCGTAGCATACTATGAGCATCAATCCCGCCAGTATATACCTCATGCTTTCTTCCTGCTCTCACTTTGATAGTACATCATCATTCAAATCTACAATGCATTAGTATATCATGATTTCCAGATTCTTGAAAGACTCTAAAAGAAAATCCTGAATACTTTCCGCACATAATCCCGGTAGGTTGCCTTCTCCACCGTTTCCGTAAACAGAATATCCACGCTGCCAATCTCCTTACCGTTCAGAGTGTAGACCACCTTACCCGCGATATTCCCTTTGACAACAGGCGCTTCCACTTCTTCCGGCAGCCTTACTTCTTTCTGTATGTTGTTCACATCATTTCCTTCCGTATCCAGATAGCGGAAGGCTTCTCTGCAGGCAATGTTCACTTCTTCCGCCACACCGCCCGTTACTTTCCTTGCAGTCAGTTTTTCCGTATTTTCATCCGTGTACAGGCTGCTTACCGCAAACCCGTAATTCAGCAGTTTTATGGCGTCCTGAAAACGGACTTTATAATCAGGCGCCGCCATAACGACCGCAATCAGATCAATGCCGTCTTTATTTGCCGTAGCCGACAGACAGTATTTTGCCTTATCAGTGGATCCGGTTTTCAAACCCGTGGCATAGGGATACTGTTTCAGCAGCTTGTTGGTGCTGGACAGTGTGAACTGGCTGCTCCCTTTCCGGGTTGTATGGGTAATGTCCTCCATCCAGATTTTTGTGTACTCATAAATTTCCGGGTATTGTGTGATCAGCGCCTGTGACATCAGCGCCACATCTCTGGCAGTGGTATAATGATTGTCGGAAGCCGTCAGTCCGCAGCAATCCTCAAAATGGGTATCCGCCATCCCCAGGCTCTCCGCCTTTTGATTCATCATAGCCACAAATTCCTCTTCTGTACCGGCAACGTGTTCTGCCATAGCCACCGACGCATCGTTACCGCTGGCCACTGTAATACACTTGATCAGTGTATCCACGGTCTGTACTTCCCCTTCCTCCAGAAATACCTGGGAACCTCCCATGGATTTTGCATGGGCGCTGGTTGTCACTTCATCCGTCAAATGAATTCTGCCTGCTTTCAGATGTTCAAAAATCAGCAGCAATGTCATGATTTTTGTAATACTCGCAGGGCTCCTGCGAACCTGCGGTTCCTTTTCAAAAATAACCTGGCCCGTGGAAGCCTCCATTAAAATAACGGAGGGTGCCGACACATCCACACTGCCTCCAACGGCCTGTGCGCCCTGCTGATCCGTATATTCCGTCTCCTTTGTATGTTCCGAGACTTTTGCCCCTTCCCATACATTTTCCTGCCCACGCTCCCCGTCTGCCGCCAATACATGACAGAGAAACAAGGGCAGACTGCCTGTCAGAACAGCCGTACACAAAATACATGCCGCCAGCCTGTGTAAAAACCGTTTCACAAATCATCACTCCCGGTTGTGAATTATAACATTATATGAATTCCCACAAAAAGTTATACTACAAGAAACCCCATGCCGTGTATTGGCATGGGGTTTTTCGCGCTATGTATTTATCTGTTATCACCGGAAGTCCTGAAATACTGGAACTGAGCGCGAAGCTCATCTGCTATCTGCTCCAGATGTTTGGAATCTTTTGCAATCCCGCCCATAATTTCAGTCAGTTCAGATACCGCCGCTGAAGTCTCCTGGGTGCTGGCTGCATTTTTCTGTGCAATAGAAGTCAGATTCTGAGCTGATTCCACCACATTGGTTCTTGTTTTATCAATTTCACCGGTACTTTCTGCTATTTCATTAACTGACAGTACAGAACCGTCAATTCCAGTCTTGAGCTGGCTGAACATATCACTTACGCCTTCCACTCTGTCGCTCTGTACTACCATAATCTGCCGCACCTCGTCCATAGTGCCCACGGCTTTGTCCGAATCTTCGATCAGCGAAGTCACAATTTCCTCTATCTTCCTCGCCGAATCATTGGACTGCTCCGCCAGCTTCTGAATCTGTCCGGCCACAACGGCAAAGCCTCTTCCCTGTTCTCCTGCCCTTGCCGCCTCGATGGAAGCATTCAGGGAAAGCAAATTGGTTTCCTCTGCAATATCCGTAATCAGATTCACAGCCTCACGAATCTTGAGCGCAGAGTCGTTGGTCGTGTTGGTCTGCTCATAAATCACCTCGATGGCGCCTTTGGTTTTGGCGTTGATGGCTTCCAGCTCTTTGAGTGTCTCGATGGCTCTGTCCCCCAGGCGGGTCATGTCAGCCGCATTGGTATGAAGGCTCTCAATCTGTATATTGTTATTTTCAATCATATTGCCCATGGTAATCACGTTTTCCGTGGTTTCCCTGGTTTCATCAGCCTGGGCGGCAGCGCCCTGTGAAATTTCGTTAACCGCTCTGTCTATCTTGGAAATATGGCTGCTGGACAGCTCTGTCTGGTCCTCCAGAGAATCCGCAGACTGATGTACATCCGCACACAACATATTGATCCGGCCGATGATATCGGAAAGCCGCTGTTTCAGATTATCAATGGCGCGTATAATATCTCCCACTTCGTCGCGGGCACGCAGATCCCCGTCGCGGGCTGCTATATCCAGATTGCCTCCGGCCACTTCCCCCACAATGGAGATGCCCCGATACAGCCGCCTGATAATATGATTCACCACAAGCCAGCATACAAGGGAACACAGAACCACAAGCGAAATCCCGGTAATCGCGATAAACTGCAGAATCATGGCAATGTCCCGCTCTACCTTCTCCTGCTTCATGCCTGCGAAAATCATTCCCACCGGCTTACTGGAATCTGTCGAATTGTAAAGAGGGGCATAATAGGCAAAGTAAGGCTGGCCCTGTACATCCACGTTTTCGGCAAAATACGTTTCGCCGCCTTTGAGCACCCGGTCAATCACTGTCTGGGAAGCCTTTGTATCAATTTCCCGCTGCCCCGAGGCATCCAGAACCGTAGTGGCTTTTCTTGTATCCCCATAAAAGACAGTAATGTCAATGCCGGCACTTTTGCTGATGCTGTCCAGCCCTTCCATATCCTTTGACAAGTTCAGCTCTCCGCTGTTCCATAAATCTCCGTTCTCATCCACATAATACTCATCCTCATAGCCCAGACCTCTGCAGATGCTTTCCTCCACTGCAAGTGTCATGGCATACAGGTCGTTCTGGATAATTTCCTTGACGACTGTAGAAATCCGAATAGAACACACCAGGTAGATCACTGCGCAAAATACCGCAATCGGTGCAATTACAAGTAATAAAATTTTTCCTTTCAGTTTCATCTGTCCTTGTAGCCCCCTCTCCGCTTATCTGCCTGTTTTAGTACCAACGGGCACGAAACATTTCGTACTTCTCCTTTATTTTATCACAATATTTCTCCACATTCCAGTGCAATGCACGAAAGAGATGGTATAAGGTGTCCAGAGACGCCAGAATCACCAGCACCCAGCATACTTTCACACCCATCTCATAAGAATACCGGTCAATAAACCCCATAATCTTTCCGTTCAGGAACATAATGATAAAAACCGCATAAAATCCCCATGCAATCGTGCTCTCCAGACATACAATCCCTTTATAATTGAAGGGCTTCTCATTGTAGTCCCACCACACTTCACCAAACAGGGCCAGCATCAGTTTACCCACCAGAAATTCAAACAGGGTGGCAGCCAGCGCACCCGCAATATACAGTTCTATGTACCGTCCTTCCAGGGGATGCAGGATCAGATATCCCAACACCCCGCCAAACCCGTAAATCGGGCAGAACGGACCTTTTGCAAACCCTCTGTTCGTCAGTTTTCTGTTACAGATCGACATGTAGATGGATTCCACCAGCCATCCCAGCATACTGTAAATCAGAAAAGATGCAATGATATGATACATATCCGTTCCAAACAACGCTTTTACCCACATACTCTCTCCACCTCGTTCCATGATTCCAAAAAGTCACAGGTGTAGACTACCTGTGACTTTTCCGACTCTGTTTCTTTTTTAATTATATTTGCGTTTTCTTGCCGCTTCTGATTTCTTTTTACGTTTTACGCTCGGTTTCTCATAATGCTCTCTTTTACGGATTTCCTGCTGGATTCCGGCTTTCGCACAACTTCTCTTGAAACGACGTAAAGCGCTGTCTAAAGTCTCGTTTTCTTTTACGATCACATTCGACATAATCACACCCAACCTCCCTTCAGTCCCTTCGAATCAACACGACTGATCGGGTAATATTTTTATGCATGTATATGCACATTTATCATTATAGCACATTTCATACACACGTCAACAGTTTTTTTCATTTTACTTAAATTGTCCTTCCAGAACTCTGGCTGCTTCGGCAATGGCACTGTCAATTCCTGCCGGATTTTTGCCGCCGGCCTGTGCCATATTGGGCCTGCCGCCTCCGCCGCCGCCTACCAGAGAGGCAATCCCTTTAATCAGATTACCCGCATGGGCGCCTTTTTTCTGTGCCTCTTCCGTTACCATAGCCACCATGCTCACACGGCCGCCCACGTCTGACAGAAGCACAATCACCCCTTCGCCCAGTCGGTCTTTTAACTGGTCACCCAGTTCACGCAGCCCGTTCATATCCACATCCTGCACTCTGGCAGCCAAGAGTTTCACGCCCTTCACTTCCACAACCTGGTCCATCACATCCCCCAGGGCATCCTTTGCAGCCTTGCTCTTGAGCGCTTCCAACTCGCTGCGCAGACTTTTAGCCTCTGCAAGCAGATGGCGGATACGTTCCGGAAGTCCCTGCGGTGAGGTTTTCAGAAGACCGGCCGCTTCTTTCACATGCCCCTCCATCTCATTGTAGTATCCCCGCAGGCCATTGCCTGTCAGCGCTTCGATCCTGCGCACCCCTGCCGCAACACCGCTCTCCGAAATAATCTTGAAGGCGCCGATGTTCCCCGTATTGGACACATGGGTGCCGCCACAGAGTTCAACGGAAAAACCGCCCATGGTCACTACGCGCACAGTCTCACCGTATTTTTCTCCAAACAGAGCCATGGCGCCGGTCTTTCTGGCATCTTCTATGGACATTTCCTCTGTCTTTACCTCCAGGGAGGCTTCGATCTGTTCATTGACAATCGCCTCAGTCTTCTCCAGCTCTTCCTTCGTCATAGCGGAAAAATGACTGAAATCAAACCGCAGGCGCTCGCCGTCCACATAGGAACCCGCCTGCTCCACATGGGTTCCCAGTACCATCCTGAGGGCTTTCTGCAACAGATGGGTGGCACTGTGGTTTTTACAGGTTTCCATACGGTTTGTGGCGGATACAAGCAGCGTGGCCGTCTCCCCCCTGCGGAGCATACCAGAAGTCACCGTGCCAATATGGCCGATTTTCCCTCCCAGCAGCTTTACCGTATCCCTTACCGCAAACTCGCCTTCACTGGTGCGGATCAGCCCGATATCGGCATTCTGGCCGCCCATGGTGGCATAAAAAGGTGTCGCTTCCACAAAGATTGTGGCGTTCTGTCCTTCTGTTACGGCCTCCGTAATCTCCGCCTCGGTCGTGATGACCGTAATCGGTGAAGTGTGCTCCAGCCTGTCATATCCTACAAATACAGATGTCACGGACGGATCGATGGATTCATATACAGTGGCGTCGGCTCCCATATAGTTTGTCTCTTTATGGGCTGCCTGGGCCTGGGCCTTCTGCTCCTGCATGGCTTTTTCAAACCCGCCTTCGTCTACCGAAAAGCCC
>ERZ778518.1526-NODE-1526-length-15200-cov-3.738065_pt1 | contig 15200 bp, 16 predicted proteins | sample MGYA00510340_ERZ778518 | MGnify/ENA primary metagenome ERZ778518 (study PRJEB29527, sample SAMN07138967) | mouse gut metagenome | material: feces | host: mouse | place: China:Nanjing | collected 2016-01-25 ...
AGGTGCTTTGGGAAGATAAGTTTCCAAAGGTATTTAAAAGTATTACGGTAGATAATGGCAGCGAGTTTGCTTATAATGAAGAAATGGAAAAATCTATTTTTGGTGGCAAAAGGACAAATATCTACTATTGTCACGCATACAGTAGTTGGGAACGTGGATCAAATGAGAACCAGAACAAACTGGTAAGACGAAAGATTCCTAAAGGCAGTGACTTTGATAATAAGTCAGCCGAGGATATATCCAATATTGAACACTGGATAAATCATTATCCTAGAAAGATATTCGGTTTTCATACATCTGCTGAACTGTTTGATAAAGAAGTTGCTATGATTACATAAAATGAATGTACTATAAGGAGCAAAGGCTGGCGTAAGGCAGTCTTTTTCTGCTACACAGAAATAGTCGATATGCACAAAAATAACACAATGGCACTGTGCAAAATGCTGAAATGAAAAAATGTCACAAAAAAAGGTTGAAATTTATAGGATACTGATAAGAGCTAAAAAAAACTTGACTTTTTCTCCTTCTTATCGTATAATGGGAAAGTAAGTGATTTAGGGGCATAGTTCATCGGTAGAATAAGAGTCTCCAAAACTCCAGAGCTGGGTTCGATTCCTAGTGCCCCTGTCATAACCACCTTATAAACAGCGCATTTGCCGTTTATAAGGTTTTTTTATAACAAATTTCAATTGTGCTCTGTCGAAAACAGCTCAATTGACAGAAATGAGGACCATATGATCAAAGATTATTTTCACAAAAACCGGCCTGTATACTCTTTGGAGGTTTTTCCCCCGAAACAGGATACCGACATTACTTCGATTTACGATTCACTGGACAAGTTCAAAGAACTCCATCCGCACTTTATCAGCGTCACGTATGGCGCGGGCGGAACCACTTCGGAAAATACGTTTGCCATCGCATCATACATACAAAACCAGTGCGGGATCGAGGCGCTGACGCACCTCACCTGCGCCGCCATCCCTGATAAGCTCTTTCTAACGAACTTCCTGACCAATCTTTATCGGAACGGCATACGAAACATTCTGGTACTTCGCCGCGACCAGCCGAGAGGCATGAGCGACGAGCAGTTTGCCTCCCGGTATTATGAACATGCTTCCGACCTGATCGCCGACATAAAAGACGCCTACCCTTTCAGCGTGGCAGGCGCCTGTTATCCAGAAATCCATCAGGAAGCCGCTTCCCTGGAAGAAGATGTCGCCCATCTGAAGATCAAAGTAGACAAAGGGGTAGATTTCCTGATCACACAGCTTTTCTATGACAATGAAGCCTTTTTCCGCTTTTTAGACAAAGCGAGAAGCACCGGTATCGACATTCCCGTCCTGCCGGGACTTATGCCGATCATGACCGCAGGGCAGGTAAAAAATATCATCGAACTGTCCGGCTGCGCGATTCCTGATCATCTGCGGCATGCGATCGACAAATATAGGGACTCTCCGGCGGATCTGAAAAAAGCCGGTCTGGATTATACGAAACAACAGATGGATGACCTGCTGGCACACGGCGTAGACGGAATCCATTTATACAGCATGAACAAAGTGGAGACAGCAAAGTATATTTTTGATTAAAAAAAGGGAGAGCGACTCAATGAGAATCGCCCTCTCTTTTTCTTCTTATGATTGATGGTTGTTATATAAGCCTCACCGATCTCAGCGGTGGATGATCTCATTTCTCCCCGGCCCGTTTGACACCATTTTCACCGGCACGCCCAGTTCTTTTTCGATAAATTCGATGTACCGGCGGCAGTTTTCCGGCAGTTTCCCGTATTCGGTGATACCGCGGATCTCTTCTTTCCAGCCTGGCAGGACCTCATAGACCGGCTTCGCCTTTTTCAGTCCGGCCGTCGTCGGGAACTCTTTCATCACCTTCCCGTCTATTTCATAGCCGACACAGATCGGGATCTCGTCCAGATATCCGAGGACGTCAAGCACAGTTAGGACCACCTCGGTCGCACCCTGGATCCGGCAACCATAGCGGCTCGCCACCGCGTCAAACCAGCCCATGCGCCTCGGCCTTCCGGTCGTCGCGCCAAATTCACCGCCGTCTCCGCCGCGCCTTCGCAGTTCATCTGCTTCGTCGCCAAATATCTCACTGACAAATTCCCCGGCTCCTACTGCACTCGAATACGCCTTTACTACCGTAACGATGCGCTTGATCTCATACGGCGGTATCCCCGCTCCAACCGCGCCGTAAGCCGCGAGTGTCGAAGATGACGTTACCATCGGATAAATACCGTGATCCGGGTCTTTCAGCGAACCGAGCTGTCCTTCCAGCAGGATCCGTTTTCCCTCTTTACGTGCCTGATCGAGATAATGGGATACGTCACACACGTAAGGCTCCACCATTTTACGGTATTCCTTCAGCGTTTTCATGATCTCATCTACGTCTATGGCCGGTTTATGGTACAAATGCTCCAGCAGCACATTTTTCTGCACACATATATTTTCCAGTTTTTCGCGCAGCGCCTCCTCGTCAAACAACTCTGAAACCTGCACGCCGATCTTCGCGTACTTGTCGGAATAAAATGGCGCAATTCCTGATTTCGTAGAGCCAAATGACTTTCCGGCGAGCCGCTCCTCCTCATACTGGTCAAACAGGATATGGTATGGCATCACGATCTGCGCGCGGTCCGACACGAGGATTTTCGGCTGCGGCACTCCCCGCTCGACAATCTCATTCATCTCCCGGAACAGATCCGGGATATTTAACGCAACACCGTTTCCGATGATGCTCGTCGTATGATCATTAAATACACCGGACGGCAGAATATGTAGTACAAACTTGCCATAATCATTGACAATGGTATGCCCGGCATTGCTTCCTCCCTGGAAACGTACAACGATGTCGGACTCCTCACTCAGCATATCCGTAATCTTCCCTTTTCCTTCGTCTCCCCAATTGGCGCCTACAATTGCTGTAACCATAGCCATTCCTCCTTGTTTTCCAAAGGAAAATCCGAGCGGGATTTTCCTCCTTAAATATCGTGGTTTTCGACTGCAAACGTGTCCGAAGACAGACACACAGATTCATTATATATGATTTTAGTCTGTATTTCAAGAAAAAAACAAAAAGACCCGTCCACAAGTTTTGCCAACGGATCTTTTTGTCTGATCTATCCACGTTCGGATTATTTCAATGTAACCTTTGCGCCTTCGCCCTCGAGTTTTGTCTTGATGTCTTCTGCCTCTTCCTTAGATGCAGCTTCCTTCACAACCTTCGGAGCTCCGTCTACGACTTCTTTTGCTTCCTTCAGTCCAAGACCCGTTACTTCACGTACGACTTTGATGACCTTAACCTTGTTCGGTCCAACTTCCGTCAGCTCTACGTCGAATTCGTCTTTCTCGTCTCCGCCTGCTGCCGCGCCGTCTCCGCCTGCTGCTGCAACAACAACGCCTGCTGCCGCAGAAACGCCGAACTCTTCTTCACATGCTTTTACTAAATCATTTAATTCCAACACGCTCATCTCTTTGATGGCATCGATAAATTCCTGAGTAGTCATTTGAAATTCCTCCATTTTTTTATTTTTGAAATCTTAGTTTTCTTATTCTGCTGCCTGCTCTGCAACTTCTGCTGCTGGCTCCGCTGCTGCTTCCGCAGCCGGTTCTGCCGCTCCGCCCTTCTCTGCGATCTGGTTCAGAACGCGGGCAAGGTTCGTAACAGGTGACTGCAGGCTTCCAAGCAATTTGGAAATGAGAACATCCCTCGACGGGATCTTCGCAAGCGTCTGAATGCCGGCTTCATCGTAATACGTTCCGCCTACAACAGCGCTCTTAAACTGAAGGTCTTCTGCCTCCTTCGCGAACTCACTGAGAATTCTTGCCGGAGCTGTCTCGTCTTCTGAAGAAAACGCGATCGCAGTAGGCCCTTCCAAGTCTTTGTCCAATTGTTCGAAATCCGTTCCTTCAAAAGCGCGGACAAGCATCGTATTTTTGTATACTTTGTACACGATACCAGCTTCTCTCAGCTTTCTGCGCAGTTTTGTATCCTGCTCAACGGTAAGTCCGCGGTAATCAACGAGTACCGCCGCTTTCGCATCGGCTGCGTAACCTTTGATCTCTTCCACAATTGGCTGCTTTAACTCGACTTTTGCCATTGGTTATTTCCTCCTTTATAGATTCTTCTGCCTGGAAAGGAGAAATCTAATGCCTGTTCCAGGCATTGGCCTGTAGGCAAATGCCAGTAGGCATATAAAAACCCTCTCCTCGTCTGGACAATAAATTGCCTGGACAACGAGAGGGCAGAATCATTCCATCCTTTTACTCCTCGGTAAGCGGCTTACGCTCTTACACGGAAAAACCTGCGGTTTTTCTGTACTTACTGTCTACGGCAGTTATTAACAAACGATATAATAACACAACTATCTATTTCCTGTCAAGCCAAAATCGGAAAAACTACATCATTTTTGCTGTGCTTACTTTGATACCAGGGCCCATCGTGCTCGCGATCGTCACGCTCTTCATGTACTGTCCCTTTGCGCTTGACGGCTTCGCCTTTACGATGGCGTCCATGATCGTATTAAAGTTCTCACTGAGCTGCTCGGCGGAAAAAGAAGCTTTTCCTACCGGAACGTGAATGATGTTTGCTTTGTCCAAACGATACTCGATCTTACCTGCTTTGATATCATTGACAGCCTTTGTAACATCCATCGTAACGGTTCCTGCCTTCGGGTTCGGCATCAAGCCTTTTGGTCCAAGTACACGTCCGAGCCGACCAACAACGCCCATCATATCAGGAGTAGCAACCACTACGTCAAACTCAAACCATCCCTCGTTCTGGATCTTCGGGATCAATTCCTCGCCGCCGACAAAATCAGCTCCTGCTGCTTCTGCCTCCGACACTTTATCTCCCTTCGCAAACACGAGGACGCGAACCGTCTTTCCTGTTCCATGAGGAAGTACGACCGCACCACGAACCTGCTGGTCTGCATGACGCCCGTCTACGCCGAGACGGATGTGTGCTTCTATCGTTTCATCGAATTTTGCAACTGCTGTCTTTTTCACAAGGTCAATAGCCTCTTCCGGCTCATACTGAGTCATTCTGTCTACTAACTTTGCGGCCTCTACATATTTCTTGCCTCTTTTCATGATTTAAACCTCCTAGTGGTATTAGCGAACATTCTCCCACAACGTCCAAATGACATAGATCTTCCTGCGATGTCTAAATTTTATAACACTCACTCTTCTACTGTGATTCCCATACTCCTTGCCGTACCAGCGATCATGCTCATCGCTGCTTCTAAGCTTCCCGCGTTCAGGTCTGGCATTTTCAACTCGGCGATCTTCTGGATCTCCTCTTTTGAAATCGAAGCTACCTTCTGCTTGTTCGGCACACCGGAACCGGAATCGATCTTACATGCTTTTTTGAGAAGTACTGCTGCCGGCGGCGTTTTCGTAATAAAGCTGAAACTCCTGTCCGCATATACGGTAATGACAACAGGGATGATCATCCCTTCCTGTCCTGCTGTCTTCGCATTAAACTCCTTTGTAAACTGCACGATATTCACGCCGTGCTGTCCAAGCGCTGGTCCTACCGGCGGTGCCGGCGTTGCTTTTCCAGCCGGGATCTGCAATTTTATATATCCTTCCACTTTCTTAGCCATTTCAAGTTTCCTCCTGTTTCTATAGCTTTTCTAATTCTGAGAAATCGATTTCAACCGGCGTCCCGCGCCCAAACATATCGATCACGATCACCGCCATCTGTTTGGCCGGATGAACTTCCTGTACGACACCGTGTGTATCCTCCCATACACCCTTTGTAACGACAACGTGGTCGCCAATGCTGTACGGCGCTTCCTCCGCCTGCGCGAGGAATCCCATGTTGGCGATCTCTTCCGCGGTCAGCGGAACCGGTTTGGATCCCGGCCCTACAAACCCCGTCACTCCGCGGGTGTTTCGCACGACATACCAGGTTTCGTCATTCATCACCATATTGAGAAGGACATAGGCCGGGAACATTTTCTTCTGAACCTGTTTCTTTTCCCCGTTCTTTTCCTCCACAACGGTCTGCATCGGTACCATCACCTCCAGGATCTGCTCCTGAAGATTGCGGTTTTCGATCGTCTTCTCAATATCCACTTTTACTTTATTCTCATAACCGGAATAAGTATGAACCACATACCATTTTGCTTCTTCCGCCATATCAACCTCCTAGATTAAAGCCCGATCGCCTGCAGTCCTAAACGGATCAGCCAGTCTATCCCTGCAATAACGCCGCCTAGGATAACGGAAATAATAATTACTAATGTGGATTGGCGGATCAATTCTTCTTTCTTTGGCCATGTACACCGCTTGAATTCCGCCTTGACATGTTTGAAGAAGCTGTCCTTTTTCGAAGTCTTTTCCGCTTCGCTCATTTGACACACATCCTTTCCATAACATTACACCAGACGATTATTTCGTCTCTTTGTGTAATGTATGAGTTCTGCAAAACCTGCAATATTTCTTTGTTTCCATTCTGTCCGGATGGTTCTTCTTGTCTTTGGTCATGTTGTAGTTCCGCTGTTTGCATTCTGTACATTCCAAAGTGATTTTAGTACGCATTACGTCACCTCCGTGATTATTTGTCTGAATAATTTTCAGTCTTATAAAATTTAGGCATAAAAAAAAGACCTAATTCATCGCCCAACTAGAATACCACATAATTGCGGGGAAGTCAAGGGGTTTTTGGGAGAATGGGTCTGCCACACGATCTTTCCACGATCTTTATGGGTAAAATAGCCGCCACTAACTCGGTTAATGGCGGCCACCCCATTTAAAATTCCTTATTCCAACACCTCAAAAACCTTACATCCTGAAATCGTAATGGCATCACCTTCGACATATGGACATTCCTCGCCATTACCGATTTTGAATATATACACTCGGATTGGATGATTCAGACCCGTTTCAGGATTTTTATCACCGCAAAATGCGTCTTCTGGAATGATGCAATTAAATTTAATATTTATACTCTCTCCCGGAAGCATCTGACGCTGTTCCATCACCGCTTTCTCAAATTTACCATTATAGTCTTCCAGAATTTCTAAATATTCATCATACAACATTTCATAATACTCTTCTGGCGTGTCGCACCATCCCTGATAATTTTCTTCGCAGTATTCGTGCGTTGGCGCTACTGGCGGCTTCATAGTTATTGTCTCTTTCTCATATGCGTAATATGCAAACGGATACACCTGTGGATAAGTATAATTAAATCCAATCCCCAACTCAGGCAAATTTCTTTTTCCCGAATTTTTCAAAGTCAACTCAACCTGTAATTGTTTCCCCCGTAAATCCGCTCCATTCGTCTGATCATAGAATACAAATGGGCATTCCCAAATTTTGAAGGTAGATTCAACAAATTCGCTATAGGGGCACTCCACCGCAACCTGTCCATTTTCATCTACCGCTATTCCATCCTCTTGAGACAAATCATATACCAGCGTTCGGTTAATTTCTGGTGTATTGCTTGGACTAACGCTGGGCGCGGGTGCTACAGATGCCGTTGGCATCGGTGTGTTAACCGGAACTGGCGAGGATGTAACTGCCGGAAAAGCTGTACTTATGTTATTAGAAGGTACAGTTTGTTTCTTTTTTGCCTTAACTGTCACTTTACAAATATATTTTGCTTTCCCTGCCTTTGCGGTTATATTGGCCTTCCCAGCCTTTTTGGCAACTACTTTTCCTCTACTGCTTACACTTACGATCTTCTTTTTTGAAGAACTCCATTTCACCTTCTTCTTATTATTTTTGAGTTTTAATTGAAATGACTTTCCTACATCCAAAGAGATGCTTTTTTTGTTTAAAACCGGTTTCTTTGCTGCTTTTAGACTGTCCGTTTCTAAAAAACAACAAATCAATGCCAACGCTAAAAATATTGAAATTACTTTCTTTTGAATCATCATTTTCTACCTCATTTCTTTCAGTTATTAAATTGGTAAGGTTTCAATCTCAAAAATAGGATATTTTTGAGATGAAAAACTTGTTTATCTCAGGATACGCTGAATCCAGTTCCCGCTATGAAACTGTTCGACGGCTCACTTTATAATATGATAAATGAACGCCCACCATAGCACCACCAATCTAAAAGTGCTTTTTTCATCAGATCCGCACTCTGTGGTTGCGTAACTCTTCACAAATCCCCTGATCGATACTGTCCCAGCCATCTTTGCACCTCCATATTTACACATTCCTCTATCCCTTCTTCTCCAATTATCTATAGTTTAACATGACACACTTTTTTTAGCAGCATCGGAAAAACAATGAAAAAAACATAAATTTCCTCTTGCAATCCCACATAACTTGTGATAGAATGTGAATAATTTGAAATAAAAAAGGCTGTGAAGGAAACGATTGCTTATGCAGTAACCTTTCGACAGGAAAAGATGTCACCGACTGAGAGCATCTTGCGGGAGCGGTAAGCAGGAGAACATTCCAGAGCTTGTATTCTGAACACGCCGTTTACCGGTAAGTAGGTTTACACGGACGCCCCGTTACAGGCATTTTGAGGGGAAGATCAGGACCGTTCGTGACACGATCGCCACACCGGATCTTCAACGCGGGTGGTACCGCGGGTTTTGAATCCTATAAAAATTCAGGCTCGTCCCAGACGAAACGATAGTTTTTGTCGGGATGAGCTTTTTTGCTTGCGTAAATGGGCTTTTTTGCTTGTGTAAATGGGCTTTTTTGCTTGCGTTAATCCCGGCATAGAGAAAGGAAGGATTTTATGGACTATGTATCAGGAAAAACACAAAAACAAACATTGGAAATCTCAGACATTCTCGCTGGCGGCTATGAGGGCAAAGACATTACCATGAATGGAGCCATACACACCATCCGGGATATGGGGGACGTGGCATTTATCATCCTCCGCAAACGAGAAGGACTCGTGCAGGCGGTATACGAACGGGGCGGCAAACAAGGCCAGCACCTTCCTGACCTGAAAAATCTAAAAGAAGCTTCGACGGTCGAAGTGAGCGGAACCGTCAAAAAAGAAGAGCGGGTTCCCAACGGATTTGAACTCCGCCTGAAAGAGATGAGGATCCTCTCCGAACCGAAAGCGCCGATGCCCATTCCGATCAACAAATGGAAGCTGGACACGACACTTGAAACAAAACTGAACCTCCGGCCGATCTCCCTGCGAAACGTAAAAGAGCGTGCCAAATTCAAAATACAGGAGGGCCTCGTGCGGGGATTCCGCGACTATCTGTTCCGGCAGGGATTTACGGAAATCCACACGCCGAAGATTGGCGCGAAAGGCGCCGAGGGCGGCGCCAATATATTTAAACTGGATTATTTCCACCGGCCTGCCATTCTCGAGCAGAGTCCGCAGTTTTATAAACAGATGATGGTCGGCGTGTTCGACCGCGTATTTGAAGCGGCGCCGGTGTTCCGCGCTGAAAAGCATAACACGAAACGGCACCTGAACGAGTACACATCCCTCGATTTCGAGATGGGCTACATCGACAGTTTTCAGGACATCATGGAAATGGAAACAGGATTCCTTCAATATACAATGGATCTTTTACAGAAAGAATACGAGCGGGAACTGAATATTCTGGACATCACGCTCCCGCGGACCGAACAGATCCCACAAGTCCGCTTTGACGAAGCCAAACGCCTCGTCTCGGAAAAATACGACCGGAGCATACGAAACCCGTACGATCTGGAACCGGAAGAGGAAGCGCTGATCGGGCAGTATTTCAAGGAAGAGTACGATGCGGATTTCGTATTTGTCACCCACTACCCTTCGAAAAAGCGCCCGTTTTACGCGATGGATGATCCAGCCGATCCCACATTTACGCTGAGCTTTGACCTTCTTTTCGGCGGACTGGAAGTGACGACCGGCGGCCAGCGCATCCACGATCTCGACATGCTGGAGAAAAAGATCGAAGCGCGGGGAATGACCGACGAGGGAATGGAGCATTACCTCATGATATTTAAGCACGGCATGCCGCCGCACGGCGGCCTCGGCATCGGTCTGGAACGGTTGACGATGAAACTCCTGGGCGAAGAAAACGTACGGGAAACGACTCTGTTCCCGCGTGACCTGGGACGACTGGAACCTTAAAAAGAAATGGAGGAATCGTGATGGCAAATATCATATCAGATGAAACGATCGAATACGTAGGCATTCTTGCCAAACTGGAACTTTCGGACGAAGAAAAGGAACAGGCAAAAAAAGATATGGGCAGGATGCTCGATTATATTGATAAACTGAACGAACTGGATACCGAGGGCATCGAGCCGATGTCACACGTCTTCCCGGTGGACAACGTATTCCGCGAGGATGTCGTGACAAATGGCGATGACCGGGAACAGATGTTAGCAAACGCCCCGCAGAAAAAAGACGGAACGTACATGGTTCCGAGGACATTTGACTAAGGAACGAATCGGAAAGGAGCAGTCTGTTATGAATGTAATGAGTTTAACGGCCGTAGAACTGGGTAAAAAGATCCAGGCCGGCGAAGTGACAGTCAGGGAAGCTGCGCTTGCCTCACTGGACCAGATAAAAAAATCAGAACCTACCCTGAACAGCTTTGTCACCGTACTGAACGAGGATGCCGTCCTTGCCCGGGCAGATGAAGTACAGAAAAAAATAGATAACGGTGAACTGGCCGGCCCTTTGGCGGGCGTCCCGGTCGCCATCAAAGACAATATGTGTACGAAAGACATCCTGACCACCTGCAGTTCTAAAATTTTGGCGGATTTCACACCGACCTACACGGCAGAAGCCGTAAAAAATCTCGATCGGGCAGGCGCCATCATGATCGGGAAAACGAATATGGATGAATTTGCGATGGGCAGTACAACAGAGACCTCTGCCTATGGCATTACGAGAAACCCGCACAACACCGACCATGTTCCCGGCGGTTCTTCCGGCGGTTCCTGCGCCGCGGTCGCCGCATCGGAGTGTTCGTTCGCACTCGGTTCCGACACCGGCGGCTCGATCCGCCAGCCCAGTTCTTTCTGTGGCGTCACGGGCATCAAGCCGACTTACGGAACCGTGTCGCGCTATGGCCTGATCGCCTATGGCTCGTCCCTCGATCAGATCGGCCCCATCGCCAAAGATGTCACCGACTGTGCCACGATATTAGAGATCATTTCTTCCTATGATAAGAAGGACAGCACCTCGATCAAGCGGGACGATCTCGACTTCACGTCAGCACTCGTCAACGACGTGGCCGGCATGAAGATCGGCATACCAAAAGAATACATCGGCGAGGGACTGGATCCAGATGTCAGAAACGCGATCTTAGAAGCCGCGGATGTGCTGCGGGCAAACGGCGCTGTCGTGGAAGAATTTGACTTAAACCTCGTGGAATACGCGATCCCGGCCTACTATGTCATCGCTTCCGCGGAGGCGAGTTCCAACCTCTCACGCTTTGACGGCGTCAAATACGGATACCGCTCCGAGGACTATGAGGGGCTTCACAATATGTACAAAAAGACCCGCTCCGAAGGCTTTGGCCCCGAAGTCAAACGCCGGATCATGTTAGGTTCCTTCGTATTGAGCAGCGGCTACTACGACGCGTATTATCTGAAAGCGCTGCGGACGAAAGCACTTATTAAAAAAGAATTTGACCAGGCATTTTCCAAATACGACGTCATCCTCGGCCCGGCCGCTCCGACCACCGCGCCGAAGATCGGTGACAGTTTAACGGATCCCATCCAGATGTATCTGGGCGACATTTACACGATTTCTGTCAACCTCGCCGGACTTCCGGGCATCAGTCTCCCGTGCGGCACAGATTCGAGCGGACTTCCGATCGGTCTGCAGCTCATCGGCGACTGTTTTCAGGAGAAACAGATCATCCGGGCCGCCTATACATTTGAAAGCAACCGACCATCCGGGCCATCCATACCCGAATTTGCGTGAATGGAGGACAGAGTGAAAAATAAATTTTTCACTCGGCAAGTTTGTGCGCGCACGCCCAAACTTGTGTGATGCGCAAAAAACGTGCGCGAATAGGAGGTAAATTATGTCTAAACAATACGAAACCGTCATCGGACTTGAAGTCCATGTGGAACTTGCCACTAAAACGAAAATATTCTGCGGCTGCAGCACGGCATTCGGTGGTGCGCCAAATACACATACATGTCCGGTCTGTACCGGAATGCCGGGTTCCCTTCCCGTGCTGAACAAACAGGTCGTCGAATACGCGATGGCCGTCGGCCTGGCAACGAACTGCACCATCACGCAGTACTGCAAGTTTGACCGGAAAAACTATTTCTACCCGGACAACCCGCAAAACTACCAGATTTCACAGCTGTATCTTCCGATCTGCCGCAACGGGCACGTAGACATCGAGACGTCTGCCGGCAGAAAATCAATTGGCATCCATGAGATCCACATGGAGGAAGACGCCGGCAAACTCGTACATGACGAATGGGAGGACTGCTCCCTCGTGGACTATAACCGTTCGGGCGTCCCGTTGATCGAGATCGTGTCGGAGCCGGATATGCGGAGCGCGGAAGAAGTCATCGCCTATCTGGAAAAACTCCGTCTGACGATCCAGTACCTCGGCGCTTCCGACTGCAAGCTGAACGAGGGTTCCATGCGCGCCGACGTCAACCTTTCGGTACGCGAAGTGGGCGCCTCCGAATTCGGCACGCGGACGGAGATGAAAAACCTGAACTCCTTCAAAGCCATTTCGCGGGCGATCGAGGGCGAGCGCGCCAGGCAGATCGAACTTCTCGAGGACGGCAAATCCGTCATCCAGGAAACGAGACGATGGGACGACAACAAAGAATATTCGTACGCGATGCGCTCCAAAGAGGACGCACAGGATTACCGCTATTTTCCCGATCCCGACCTCGTTCCGCTATCGATCAGTGACGAGTGGATCGCCGCGGTGAAATCCCGCCAGCCGGAACTTCAGGAAGAAAAGGCGGCGCGCTACAAAACAGAATTCGACATTCCTGACTACGATATCGGCATCATCACCGGCTCCAAAAAACTGGCCGACCTGTTCGAGGCGACTACCGCCCTCTGCCACAATCCGAAAAAGGTGTCAAACTGGCTCATGGTCGAGACGATGCGCCTGCTCAAAGAAAAAGAAATGGATGCGGAAGACATTACCTTTACCCCCGAAAACCTCGCCGCTCTCGTTAGGCTGACCGATGAAAATGCGATCACCTCCACTGTCGCCAAAGAAGTTTTTGAAAAAATGTTTTCAGAACGTATTGACGTGGAGAAGTTTGTAGAGGATAATGGACTTAAGACAATCAGTGATGAAGGCGCACTGCGTCAGACCATTGAACAGGTGATCGCAGAAAACCCACAGTCTGCCGCAGACTACCGGGCAGGAAAGACAAAAGCGATTGGTTTTCTTGTCGGCCAGACGATGAAGGCAATGAAGGGGAAAGCGGATCCTGGCATGGTAAATGAGATCTTAAAAGAACTGCTATAAAACGGAAGGAGGAACCCCTGCATGATCGAGATGAGAAAGGAAAAAAGATGGCCGGCGAAGCTGGAACTTGAAATATCGTCGCTATTTAAACAGGATAACGTTAAAGTAGAAAATATCAATGCCCCCATTGAGGTGTTTGATGTTTCAAAAGCCGGTATTGGCTTTAAGTCTAAGAGCATACTTCCCGTCGGCTATTATTTCAATGCCAAACTTGTCCTTGGCAAGTCAGATGCCCTGAACTGCGTCGTGCGGATCATACGGCAGCAAAATGATCCTAGTTCCGATGGACAAGAATCTTATATCTATGGCTGTGAACTTGTCGGCACAGCATCCATCATGGATTATGTATTCAATGACTATGCCGCCGGACTGAGTTAATAAAAAAGAGCACTCTTGATGCAATAGGAGATCCCCCGTATCATTGAAAAAATATTTTTCGGGGGATTTCCTATAGCTTTTTTTATACTTTCATTATATAATAATGATATTAACGCAGAAACGAGGAAAATACATATGAACATAGAAAAGATGAAAGGTACCTTCACACAAATCTTTGGAGCCGGGGCAGATCCAGAAGTCTTCTTTGCGCCGGGGCGCGTCAACCTCATCGGCGACCATACCGACTACAATGGCGGACATGTATTCCCGTGCGCGCTTACACTCGGTACATATGGATTTGTCCGAAAGCGGGACGACGACACACTGAATCTGTACTCTGAAAATTTTAGTTCGGATGGTGTGGTCACTTCGTCCATTCACGACCTTTCCCCCTCTGGAAATGGTGTTTGGACAGATTATCCGCGGGGTGTGATCTGGGCATTCGCCAAAAAAGGGTATACGATCGACTGTGGAATGGACATACTATTCTACGGAGATATTCCGGGCGGCGCTGGACTTTCCTCCTCTGCTTCGATCGAAGTACTAATGGGAACGATTCTGCGCGATCTGTTTGGGTTCCAGGAACTCCCAGTAACACGGATCGCCCTGCTGGGACAATACGCTGAAAATCATTATATCGGCACACAGTGTGGTATCATGGATCAGTTTACTTCTGCCGTCGGAAAAGCAGATCATGCCATTTTCCTCAACACGTACTCACTGGACTATGAACTTGTGCCGATCCGCCTCGGTGACATATGCCTGATCGTAACAAACAGCGGCATCACTCACAGTCTCGTTTCATCCGCCTACAATGAGAGACGGCGGGAATGCGAGCGCGGACTCGATATGTTTCAGAAAGTGATCGACATCAACAGTTTGGGCGACTTGAACAATGAGCAGTTTGACCGATATCAGTTTTTAATTCCTGACGAAACGATTCGGAAGCGGGTCAAACATGCCGTCTCCGAAAACCGCCGCACCGTTCACGCACTGAACGCGCTGAAAGAAAACGATATTTTTGAGTTTGGCCGCCTGATGAACAAATCGCATCTCTCCCTGCGGGATGACTATGAAGTTTCCTGTGAGGAGATCGACTTTCTCGTAAAAACAGCGTGGGAAGTTCCCGGCGTGATCGGAAGCCGCATGACCGGCGGCGGATTTGGCGGCTGCACCGTGAGCCTCGTGAAAAAAAGAAACCGGAATTTATTTAAAAACAAACTGGCAGCCTGCTATCAGGAAGCGTACGGAAAGGTTCCTGAATTTTACGAAGTAAAGATCGGGGACGGGGCAGGTCGGCTTTTATGACAAATAGCTAAGGAAAGGAAAAGGGATCATCATGAAAATATTAGTTACCGGCGGCGCCGGTTATATCGGATCGCATACATGCGTTGAACTTTTGGAAAACGGCTAT
>ERZ778518.1528-NODE-1528-length-15184-cov-8.262740_pt1 | contig 15184 bp, 12 predicted proteins | sample MGYA00510340_ERZ778518 | MGnify/ENA primary metagenome ERZ778518 (study PRJEB29527, sample SAMN07138967) | mouse gut metagenome | material: feces | host: mouse | place: China:Nanjing | collected 2016-01-25 ...
CGACTGAAAATTAAGTGTTTAACAGCATAAATTTAATTTTTGTCATCTACTAAAGATTTATTAACTCACTATCGGATTACAAAAATAAACGCTTATGGCTAAGTTATACCTCCGTATCGCAGGAATATTCTCATGGAGAATATTCCACATTCTCCGCAGGCTCGGACTCACAGTGGCTGGAGGAGCAGCTGTCGCGGCTGCATCCGTCACACTTACCGGCTGCGCCGTAGATGTGGGCTGGGACCCTACTCCACCCTATGGATGGGACGATACATTCTATGACCCCTCTCTCGAAGGGTGCTGGCGGCTGCATTCAATCAACTCCCGGTATGTCAGCGGATACTCCGTGAATTACCTCTACTTCAACGGTCGTGGCAGAGGAGAATACCTCTATTACACCGACGGGCGCCCGTGCACCGAAAACACGGCATACTGGTGTCAGCACTCCACAAGCGGGAACTCATATTATCAGATCAATATACAGTATGAAAGTTCCTACTCCCCGACTACGATGAACTACTGGTTTACCGATGGAGGCGACACACTCTGGATGCAGTGGCGAAATTCCTACGGGCTCCAGACCTATGTATATGTCTACGACCCACGCATGCCCTGGTAAGACGCTGAATTTTAACGACTGCCGCCGCGTTATGCCGTAACAAATCCGGCACAACACGGCGGCAACCCATATTTATTATCCGTACGGCCGACAAGAATGCCATGCCGCCGATAAGATTACAGGGCGTAAGTGTTCAAATCCAAACGACTTCTAAATTTGAACACCTACTTTGTGTCAACCCTCTATATCGAAATCATCGGCAAATAGATCATCGGCCATATCTCCGGCCGAATCATCTCCGAAGTCCATGTCATCTGCCGAATCATCCTGATCCTCGTCATCGGCTTTCACTCTCTCAGTCTTCTTGCCGGGCAAGAACGGATTGGCGGAATCCGAAGGATTGGCAGCCACTGCCTTGAGATGCTCGCGCACCTTCTTGTCGAGTTCCTCCATCAGTTCGGGATTATCCTGAATCACACGCTTCACGGCATCGCGACCCTGACCGAGTTTCTTGCCTTCATAGCTGAACCAAGCTCCCGACTTCTTGACAAAACCGAGTTCGACAGCAAGATCCAGAATCTCGCCAGAGCGTGATATCCCCTCTCCGAACATTATGTCGAATTCCGCCTTGCGGAACGGAGGCGCCACCTTATTCTTCACTACCTTCACCTTTACCAGACGGCCTACTGTCTCATCTCCATCCTTGATAAGGGTGCTCGGACGGATATCCAGTCGCACCGAAGCATAGAACTTAAGGGCGTTGCCACCGGTAGTGGTTTCCGGATTACCGAACATCACACCGATTTTCTCACGCAGCTGATTGATGAATATGCAGCATGTGCGTGTCCGGGCGATTGTACTGGTCAGCTTACGCATCGCCTGACTCATCAGACGCGCGTGCAGACCTACGTTCTTCTCACCCATCTCACCGTCAAGTTCGGCTTTCGGAGTCAGGGCAGCCACAGAGTCTACCACCAGCACATCGATTGCGCCGGAATTAATCAGCTGCTCGGCAATATCCAGAGCCTGCTCGCCATTGTCGGGCTGCGCTATCCACAGATTATTTACATCCACACCAAGTTTTTCGGCATAGAAACGGTCGAATGCATGCTCTGCATCGATTATAGCGCATATTCCCCCCTGCTTCTGAGCCTCGGCAATCACATGAATTGCAAGTGTAGTCTTACCCGATGACTCAGGGCCGTAAATTTCCGTCACTCGTCCACGCGGTATGCCGCCTACTCCAAGAGCGAAATCCAGACCGATGGAACCCGTGGAGATTGCCTCCACATCCTGCACCTTGTCATCGCCCAGACGCATAATTGCACCGGCACCGAAATCCTTCTCCAGGTGCTGCATGGTCATCGACAGAGCCTTACGCTTCTCTTCCAGGTCGCTGATGCGAGTGGCAAGCGCCTTCTTTACTTCTTTTTTCTTTGCCATTCCGGTATATTGTTTCTTTGTTTTCTGTTGCAAAGATAATACTAATACTACTGTTTTTCCTAATTTATCACCCCATAATTCATCATCCGCCCCTATTAAATATTCTTAACAGAACTCTTTACACTGCCACTAAATTGCAGCCACTGCAATTTAATTGCAGTCTGTCCGCGACAAAAGAAGAGGTGCCGGCCTACTCCCGTATTTACGGAGAGCGCCGACACCTCAGCATCTTTATCTGCGTGGCATGACGCACCGTCAGCCTGCCCGGGCAGTCACATACGGACGACTCATGCAGGCATCTCGGCACACGATGTCATCAACCCTGTATTTTAGTCTTTATTGCAGCAGTCTCAGCCTCATAACCGGGCTTCTCAAGCAGTGCGAACATATTCTTCTTATATGCCTCCACACCGGGCTGGTTGAAGGGATTTACGTCGAGCAGATAGCCGCTGATGCCGCAAGCCTTCTCGAAGAAGTAGATAAGCTGGCCAAGCACATACTCGTCGAGTCTGTCAATCTCGATGCGCATATTGGGCACACCACCCTCGACGTGGGCAATCTTTGTGCCCAGCTCCGCCATCTTATTGACCTCGTCGACGTGCTTGCCTGCAAGATAGTTGATACCGTCGAGATTGGCTGCATTCTCAGGCACAAGCACTGATACGGCGGGTTTCTTTACAGAAATCACAGTCTCGAAAATCGAGCGCTCACCCTCCTGAATCCATTGGCCCATGGAGTGCAGGTCGGTAGTGTTGTCGACAGATGCGGGGAAGATACCCTTGCCGTCCTTACCCTCCGACTCACCGTAGAGCTGTTTCCACCACTCCGAGAAGAAATGGAGCTTGGGAGTATAGTTGACGAGCAGTTCGATTTTTTTGCCACTGCGGTAGAGGGCATTACGCATACGCGCATATACCTCGGCCATATTGTCTGGGCCGGGATGCTCTGTAGCCTTCTCCATATCGGCCGCACCCTGCAGGAGCTTTGCGATATCATGTCCGGCCACAGCGATTGGGAGCAGACCCACGGGAGTGAGCACCGAGAAACGTCCGCCCACATTGTCGGGAATCACATAAGTCTCCCAGCCTTCCTGGTCGGCCATCGTGCGGAGCGCACCCTTGCTGGCATCAGTGATGGCAACGATAAGATCTTTCGAAGCCTCCGTTCCGGCCTGCTTCTCAAGCTGGTCGCGCAGGATACGGAATGCGATTGCGGGTTCAGTGGTAGTGCCCGACTTAGATATAACGATGATACCGAATTTCTTGCCTTCGAGCAGTTTCTGCAGTTCGGCAGTGTATTCCTCGCCAATGTTCTGCCCGGCATAAAGCACTTTAGGCTCATTCGGCTTCGGAGCGTAGTAGTCGGCAAAGCTATCGCTAAGAGCTGTATTCACGGCCTTTGCGCCGAGATAAGAGCCGCCGATTCCGATACACACCACATACTCACAGTCGGCGCGCAGACGTGCGGCGGTAGCGTTGATTTTCTCCACCAATTCAGCGGGAGTCTGTGATGCGAGATTCACCCAACCGATATAATCGGAGCCAAGCCCCATGCCCTTCTCAAGTTTAGTGATTGCCTCCACAGCCTCGCCCTGAGTGGCTTCATACTGTTTGTCAGCGAAATAGAGAGCATCCTGAATGTTAAGCTCAATTGATTTCATAAGTGTTGCTGTATTATTTTGGGTTTAATTTCCTTACTTGCAGATATCTGCAGTCTGCCATATGTCAGAGTGCAGCCTACCCTTATATATAACCTTTTGTAAGTATAAAAGGTTTCACCGGAGTATCCTCAATCCAGTCCGATATCTCAGGAGAAAGTGTCGGTGATGCGATCTATCGCCACACGCGGATTACACCCGTCATATAGAATCGAGTATACACAATCCAGAATAGGCATGTCGGCTCCGACACTATTGAGGTTGATTTCATGGATACAACGGGTGCCGTAATACCCTTCGGCCACCATTGCCATCTCCATCATTGCAGCCTTCACACTGTAACCTTTGCCTATCATCGACCCGAAATTATGGTTGCGCGAGAAGCGGCTATAGGCCGTCACCAGCAGATCGCCAAGATATGCCGACCGGCATATCTGCCTGTCGGACATAGGCGATATAATATCCACAAACCGCTCCATCTCACGGATTGCGTTACACACCATCATAGCCATGAAATTGTCGCCGGTCTTCATGCCGTTGACAATACCGGCGCATATGGCATACACATTCTTCAGCACGGCACCATACTCGATACCGGCGACATCGCTTGACACAATTGTCTTAAGCTTAGCACTTGAGATCAGGCCGGCAAACTGCCGGCATCCGTCAGTGTCGTGGCATCCGATTGTGAGATAGCTCAGTCGCTCCAAGGCCACCTCCTCGGCATGGCAGGGTCCGCCGATTACCATAAGACGATTGTCGGCGCATCCGAAATGACGGGCGAAATAGTCGGTCACTATCGAATTCTCATCGGGCACAATACCCTTCACAGCCGACACCACATACTTGCCTGAAATATCCTCCGAGATGCCGTCGGCGATACTCTTGAAGTAAGGCGACGGCAATGCCACCACCAGAGTATCAGCCAGACGGCATGCCTCATTGATATCGGAAGTGAACCGTATGCGCTCCGTATCGAAACTTACATCGGAGAGATACACCGGATTATGACGGTAACGTATAAAGTCGTCGATCCGGTCCTGACGGTGCATATACCATACTATTCTGTCGCAGTTGCGCATCAGGAGCTTTGCCAGAGCCGTAGCCCAGCTTCCACCCCCGATTACTGCTATTCTGCCTAAGGCTGCCACTGGTCGATTGATTTATGGTGTTTTACAGATAAGGACGTGTTCAATTTTTTCACTGAAGTAAGTGTTCAAATTTAATTTATACAATATGCGGGATTGTTTTTTAGTCGATTCCGGTAAAGATTCCCTTTCAATTGCTATCGGTAAATTTGAACACTTACTTAAGATTTCAACCGACTCATCATCGGTCAAATCCGAACACCGGCTTAAATAAAGATCAGAATCAGTCTTCGCTTTCTGCCTCGTCGGAATCTTCCTTCTTAGCGCGCACTTCGGGACGCATCTGAGGGAAGAGGAGCACTTCCTGAATTGTGCTCTGTCCGGTCAGCAGCATGGCCAGACGGTCCATGCCTATACCCATACCGGATGTCGGGGGCATACCGTACTCGAGAGCGCGTATAAAGTCAGCATCTATAATCATTGCCTCGTCATCGCCCTTGTCGGCCAGACGCATCTGCTCCACGAAACGCTCATACTGGTCAATCGGATCGTTAAGCTCCGAATACGCGTTGGCCAGCTCCTTACCGTTGACCATCAACTCAAAGCGCTCCGTAAGTTCGGCATTATCGCGGTGACGCTTCGTCAGCGGCGACATTTCTATAGGATAATCCGTTATGAATGTGGGCTGGATAAACGAGCCCTCGCATTTTTCGCCGAAAATCTCATCAATAAGTTTACCCTTGCCCATCGAAGCATCCACTTCGATTCCCTGATTCTTGCAGAAGTCGCGGAGTTCCTCCTCACTCTTGCCTGTGATGTCGAATCCGGTCGCATCAAGAATGGCCTGAGTCATGGTGACACGCGGATACGGTGCGGCAAAGTCAATCTCATTGTCGCCCACTTTGACCTTGGTCGTGCCATTGACATCGGTGGCTATCTTTTCGAGCATACGCTCCGTGAACCGCATCATCCAGTTATAGTCCTTGTATGGCACATAGATTTCCATGCATGTGAATTCCGGATTATGGGTGCGGTCCATACCCTCGTTGCGGAAGTTGCGCGAGAATTCATACACGCCATCGAATCCTCCCACTATCAGGCGCTTGAGATACAGCTCATTGGCAATACGCAGATATAGCGGTATATCGAGCGCGTTGTGATGAGTCACAAACGGGCGGGCCGCCGCTCCGCCGGGAATTGACTGGAGCACAGGAGTATCCACCTCCAGATAGCCGTGAGAATTGAAATACTCACGCATTGAATTGAACATACGGGTGCGCTTCACGAAGATATCCTTCACACCCTTGTTGACCACCAGGTCGACATAACGGCGGCGATAGCGCATCTCCGGATCGGTGAACGCATCGTAGGCCTTGCCGTCCTTCATCTTCACAATCGGAAGCGGACGCAGGCTCTTTCCGAGGAATGTGATCTGCTGAGCATGGATTGAGATTTCGCCGGTCTGTGTGCGGAATACGAATCCTTCCACACCGATGAAGTCGCCTATATCAAGGAGCTTCTTGAACACTACATTATACATGTCCTTATCCTCTCCCGGGCATAGCTCATCGCGGCTCACATATACCTGGATGCGTCCGTCGGCATCCTGAAGTTCCATAAATGATGCCTTGCCCATGATACGCCGGCTCATGACGCGTCCGGCCACACGCACCTGACGCGGAGGCCGGGCATCATCGCTGAAATTCTCCTTAATCTCTACGGTATGCCCCGTCACTTCATATTCTGCAGCAGGGAAGGGATCGATCCCCCTTTCGCGGAGTGCCTCCATCGAGCGGCGGCGCACCACTTCCTGTTCGCTGAGTTCCTTGTTGTTTGCCATCGTTACTTATATATGTATCTAATTACGCAAAAATACGAAAAATTTCGTGAAATAACAAATTATCCCCCCGTTCCACCTTGCTTAAACGATAGAAAAACCTGCCTGTAACGTTCTACTTTATCCATAATTCAAATTTTATGGCAAAGTTAGGAACTTTACAGACAAGCTTAAATACGCTATCGCGGACGGTTGTACGATTTTGGCGGTAGCGGGGGGTATCAGATTGTCATTGTCTCATAGAGCCAGAGTAAGTCAGCGACTTTCCGGCCGACTGCGACCGATTACAGATTCATGCGGAGACTTGCTTTGGCCAGACGGATGAAATCCTCTACACCGAGTCGTTCGGGACGAAGACTCATCAACGGGTCGGACATAATAGGATTGTCGGCGCCCATAAGTCCGCCAAGCGAATTGCGCAGGGTCTTCCGGCGCTGCCCGAAGGCTGTCTTTACCACACGCTTGAATGCAGCTTCGTCCACCCCAAGGTCAGTACGTGAATTGCGCGTCAGGCGCAGCACTCCGCTTGTCACCTTCGGTGGCGGGGCAAACACTCCGGGGGGCACACTGAAGAGATACCGGCAGTCGTACCATGCCTGCAGCAGCACCGACAGTATGCCATACACCTTTCCCCCCGGCGCGGCACATATACGCTCGGCCACTTCCTTCTGAAGCATCCCGCTCACCAGAGGAATCTTATCCTTATAATCGAGCACCTTAAAGAATATCTGAGAAGATATGTTGTAAGGATAATTCCCTATCAGTACCATCTCGCCGTCAATGAGAGTATCGAGATCCATTTTCAGGAAGTCGCCCTCCACCACCCTTAGCGATGGCATCTCGCGATTCAGGTATTCCACTGACTCAGAGTCGAGTTCCACAGCCGTCACGTTGCGCCCCGCTTCAGTCAGGAATCGCGTCAGCACACCCATGCCGGGTCCGATTTCCATTACAGGCAGGGAGCCGAGCGGCTCTCCCACCTCCGCCTGACTGATTGTGGCTGCTATCTTGCCGGCCACACCGAGGTCGCGCAGGAAGTGCTGTCCTAAATTCTTTTTGGCTCTTACTTCCACTATATTATTTTATTTTGGGTTAAATACATAAGTAAATATTCAAATTCAAACGATTAAGCAAGTGTTCGGATTTAACCGATAGCAATTGAAAGGGAAATCTTTTTGCAGTCTGCGGCTTATTAATTTCAACACTTACCTATACAAACACCTGCCTATCATAGAGGCATCGCATTGCAGGCCTCGCCCTACAAAGATAAACTCATCCGAACCCCAAAAGTTCAGATGAGCCTATCTTCATTATTCCCCTTAGCCTCATTCAGCCCCATTTAACGCATAGCGGATTCGTCGTCTCCTCGCGGATGCGCTGCATAGGACTTCCACAGCGGCAGGGTGATAGTTTTTACTTGCCGGTATTGAATTTTTTGGCAATCGAAGCCGGCACAGCATCATTATTTACCATCACGCTGAGAGTCTTTTCAAGGAAATAGGGTTCGCTGACATAGATATATCCGCCATAAAGCTGGTTGGTATCCCAGGAATTCTTCACCTTATAATAGCGGTTGCCTTCCTGGTCGGTGGCATATCCCACGATTACCATTCCATGGTCGTCGGTGGTCTCCATATTGTCGAAAGTGCGCTGGCGGTCTTCCTGTGTCACAACACGCTCCTTGACCGGACCCTTTATATTATTCTTTTCTTTCTCACGGTCGGAATCCGAGAGCTGAACCCATCTTGCCAGTTCGCTTCCTTCCATATCCTCGGCACCCTTGTCAAGAGGAAGCACTGCATAACCTTCGCGCCACTTGAATGTAGGTTCCGACACATCGGCAGCCCAGGCTACAGTATAACCATTCTCCAAAGCATTGTCTACAATCTGCTTCAGATCATCCATCGGCACATTATGGCTCATACCCCAGAGCCAGTTGTCGGGTATCTCCAGAGCGAAATCGGTATAGAATGGATGATGTGTATAGCTTGTATAGCTACCGAATCGGGCTGCATCCAGCCCGATTGCCTTTGCATATTCCTGCGGAGTGTATGTCTTCCCCTCATAAGTGAAAGACTCTGGAGCCTTGCCCAGATAAGCATCAAGTATCCCGATGAATCCGGGAAGCCAGGCCGTAGAGAGACGCTTATTTGGATTGGTGAGAATCACATTGAGATATGCCTCCAAAGCATTGGCCATCTCATAATGCGAATGCTTCTCCTCGCCGTAGTTAAGACCTGAGTACACCTCCTCAGGCACAGTGCCGTAGGTGCCGAGTGCATAAAGCACATCGCCGAATCCGCCACCCTGCGCGAAATTGATTTTGCCACCGGTGCGGATATACTTTCTGGCCTTGTCGATATAGCAGTTGCGCACGCAGTACATCTCCGACAGATCGAGTTCCGGACCACCCTGACGCAACACTTCGTCCTCAAGCGCCGACATTCCCGAGAATGCCCAGCATGTGCCTGATTTATTCTGGTCTTTTACCGGAGTCGTAGGCAGCACCTTAACATCCGTAAATTTAAAACCGGTGCTGTCGGGCACCACTACTCCTTCGTCGGCTGCGGCCGGGGCCTCCATATAGGTAGCCATCACCGGCATTGACATAGCGCCGGCGGCAAGCAGCATGAAGATTTTTTTCATTTTGCGGAAAAATTTGATTTTGGTTTATTATGGTTCAGATTCAAGGCATCGGCATGATGCCGTATAATCAATCAAGTGTATAAGACACCTAAGCAAGTGTCCAAATTTAATTTATGCAAAAGCCTCTGATTGTAGAAAAGATTCCCTTTCAATTGCTATCGCTTAAATTTGAACACTTACTTATGTACTGACAATTATCAGCGGCGTATCCTGATAGCCTCGCCGGCCGCACGCACCACATAGATGCCTGAAGAAAGTTCCTCAAGACTCACAGCATTCTTGCCACCGGCCACTCTGCGGCCGTCTACTGCGAATACATCGATGCCGCATCCCTCTGCGACAGCTGTAAGTCCGTTCATCCTCAGAGCATTGGCATCGCGCTTCACGACACACATTCCGGCCGTGACATCCACATAGCCGCCATATTCTATGCGGTTTTCATCCATATATTCGCCTGTGTCGGTATCCTCGTCATACTGGAAACTGCGCATCAGCACCTCAATAAGATTGCCGTCGGCGTCATACGTATTATTGAACAACTGACCGCTCACCAGCATAAGCTCCTCATCAGGCAGCATCTCATACATTTCGTTTCTCACGATATTGCCTGCGGCATCAAATGCATACTCTTCGCGCATTACATATGTTGGTTCGGAAGAAATTTCGTCGCTCTCCTCATCATAATACTCTGACTGCGTAAAGACATATGTCTTCACCCCATCTTCATTGATTGATACTTTCAGCTCCTCACTCATTCCCACTTCATCGGGATTGTTAGTCGTCATAAGCATCAGATATCCATCACGGTCATCATCAGGATACGTTACGAACACATAGCCGTCAGGTTCCCCGTCATAGTAGACCGTAGCGGATGCCAGACGGTTGCGGCCTTCAATCATGGCGAGCAGATCATCTGTGAGCTGGCCGTCGGTACGGTCCCATTTGATATCACGGTATTCCGTATCAAGATACAGCTTCCAGGTCGGATTGTCGGCCGTCATGTTCATATAGTATGCATACGTATCAGCCTTGCCTGTCGTCTCATCATATCCCCATACTGTGTGATAGGCTTCCACCATGTCATTTACACCGCTGTAGGGTATCGATTTCATGATGTCGGTGATATTTCCATCGGCATTACGGGTGATGTCGTTAGTCTCGCAGAAATAATTGGACTGCCATTCGCTTCCGTCCCAGTCATAACCCATGCGGCGGATGCAATAATCATGTACAATCGGGTCATACTCATACGTACGCTTCGAGCTGTTGACAGCGTCCTCCCCTTCCCCTTCCATATCGAGAAGCAGAGTCCGGTTGCCATATTCATCATATTCCGATATTTCGGTAGAAACGAAATCGTCTTCATAGAGCACACTGCGCAACTCAGCGCCACGGGCATCATAATCATAATGCACCTCCCCCATATACACCCATTCACCATCCTCATATACATACTGTCGCTCCCACGACGGACGCATCACAGGAGCAGACTCAATGTTGCGGGCAGGCACCTGTCTTGCCCTGCGGACTTTAAATCTCTCACCATTTATTTCGTTGGCCGCCGAAACCATGACGACAGTCCCCGCTACGAGAACTGCGGCAAGCATATATTTTATACCAAGCAGATAAAAATGTTTCATAATGAATACAGTTTAAATCATTAATACGCAAATTTACACAATACTTTTTGTTTTGACAAATAAAACGGCTTTAAAATCGGCCTTTAACCGTCCAAAACCACATATACATCTGCCATCACCCGAAAACAAAAGTTTGCTCCATCAACGTGATATACGCAAAAAAACATAAAAAAAACGCTCAAAAATTTGGAATACACAAAAAAAGGTATTAACTTTGCACCCGACTTGAGGCATCTGTCATTCAATTACGCACCTACAGCGGATTGGAAGCAGCCAACAGACCTCTGAACGGTCAATAATAAAACATCAGAAACGATTTATCAGGAGAGGTGGGTGAGTGGCTGAAACCACCAGTTTGCTAAACTGACGTAGGAGCAATCCTACCACGGGTTCGAATCCCGTCCTCTCCGCAATAAAGCCTGATTATTCAGGCTTTTGTTGTATATACACCCAATTTTGCACACCTGACCCGTCAAAGTTGGGTGTTTTTTATTATATTTGCACTCTATAATCATTTCTAATTCCCGGGTGATTGATATGAATATACTGATTCTCACTCACTACTTTCATCCCTCTCCTATAATATCGGCATTCCGAATGAATGCCTTCGCTCGATATATGCGCGAAGCCGGACACAATGTCACTGTAATCACTGACGGAGTGCACCCTAAATCAATCGAATGGCACGGTTGCGACGTACACTACATCACCGACCCTATTTACCCGGCTTACATAACCAAATCATATCTCGAAGGATTCTCCGGATGGACACTGCGGCGTGTCATCCAGTCAATCTTATTCCGTATTACACTCCACCCCGCATATTTAGAAGAATTCAGATTTACACAACTGGCAAAAAAAATAATTAAGCAAAAGAATATCGACCTCCTTCTCACCACCGGGTCCTTCAGCATTGGCACCCAACTTAGCGGACTACGACTTAAGCGACGCTTCCCCGATATCTACTGGATAGCCGACTTCCGCGATGAAGTCAAAATCCCCTCCGCCCGACGCTGGGATATCAACTGGTTTATGCTCCCACATCATCGGCGGCGCATACAGGGCATCTACGACAAGTCTGATCTTCTGCTTTCAGTGTCGGCACCTATAGTCGACATGATCCGCCGCGCCTCCGCCCATGGCAATGCTCTTGAAATACGCAACGGATATGACTATCCCGAAGTAACCGAATGCTACTTCCAGCCTCAGTTTACAATGAGCTATCTCGGCCATTTCTACAACGGCATCACCCCCGACAACTGGTTTAAGGCCTTCGCCGAACTAATCAGCGAAGGCCGGATACCCTCCGACTCCAAGATAAAAATAGTCGGGAATCCCTATCCAATCAATATCCCTGACGCAATCCGCCGGAATGTCAGCATACTCCCCATGGTAAGCCATGATGAGGCAGTGCGTATCTCCATCTACGAATCCGATACCTTAGTAATGGTATACTCCAAACGCAACGGACGGCGCGGCGTCTACTCCGGCAAATTACTCGATTATCTTGCCACCAACAAACCCATAATTTCCATCTACGACCCCACTGATGTGCCGGGCGAACTGCTTGCCGAAACCCGAGCCGGCTTCGCTGTAGACGAAGATGATATCCCGGCCATCAAAAACGCCATACTCGAATGCCACCGCTTGTGGGCTGAGCGACGTGCGTTGCCACGCGACTGGGATAAAATCCGCACCTTCCACCGCCGCCATCAGGTAGAGCTGCTCCTTGACTACCTGCGCCGCACCACAACCCTGCGCTGACTCTGGCTCCCATCTTCTGTCTTCCCGGCTGCGCGGATTCCGGCTCCCCCTTCCGGTCTAAGACCCCTTCCAACAAAAAATGTGAACGCAAGGGTCTTCTATTTTGCCGCTATCCGACAGACTTAGAGTTATGCCCGTTGAGTATGTTCAGCACGTAGATCGAGAGATTAGTCTGATGCTCATCGATGCCGAGCTTCTTCCTGATCTGGCTGCTGAGATTATAATGACTGCGCGACTGCATGAAGTTGCCCACTTCCTTGCCACGCAACCCCAAAGCATACAGGCACACATAATTTATCTCCGTATCCGTCAGATCGCGACTGCGCAAATATGTGATAAACTCCGGATTCGACGCCGTGAATACCAGCCGTATCGAATCCATGAATTTATCTCTATCGCCATATACCAAATCGATCCAGCCCTTACAGGCCTGCGCGCAATCCTCATTCCGCGCGATACTCTTGGCAATCTGCGATTTCAGAGCCAGCATCATGCGGTATACATCTCCCTGCGAGTCCCCTCCGGCATTCTTCATCTCCGCAATCACCCCCTTCAGCCGGTCGCGTTCATTCAAGATGGCCTCTACCTTGTCATAGAGCACGTCAAGCTCTCCTTCAAGCGACTTCCCCTGCATCCGCGATGCCTTATACTTCGACTCCAGCTGCTCATTCATGCGGTTGAGCTCCGCACCATCCGACAGCAACCGCTCATTCTCTTCCTGCACCGCCCGGCGGCGCTCCTTTCCCCGCAGATAAAACCTGTAGGATACTCCGGTCAGTATCACCAGCAGCAATACAGCGCACACACATCCGCTGATAATCAGGTCATTCCGGCGCCGCTCCGTCATTCGCGCCATCTCTATCCGGTGCCGGTCGTCGGCAAACATAAGTTTATGCGAACGCAATTTGCGCTGATACGCCTCTGCCACACCATTATATATACGCTCCATCCTCAGCGCCTCCCGGTATTCACCTTCCGCTTCAAGCACATTCACCTTCACCGGTAGATATTCCATCGAATCGGGCGGCACTCCGGCGCCATCCACCCTGCCAAGCATCTTCGCTGCAGCCATACCGTCGCCTAAGGCGGCATAGCCGTTGGCCATGTTAAGCATCAGTTCCACCGGCAGCTGCCGGGTATCAGTCTCTACTATTCCTGCCAGTTCATCCAGCGTACCCTTTACTTCCGAAAATTCACCATATTTTATGTCATAAGCCAGTAATTGGGCTTCCAGCTTTTCCGACTTTGCCAGATACCTTTCGGCCAGTTGCCTGCACTGAAAGGCACCTTTACATTGAGTCCGTAGCTGCGCCGGAAATCAAGATTTACAGTCTGACAGGAAAGTATCGGGTCGTTGCCCGATTCATACGGAAGGAACGCTGTGGCCTTATGGCCATATATGAAGTAGAGTGTGGCTGTCAACCGTCGGTTGAGCACATAGCTCAACTGCGCTGAATAATCCGTATACGGACGCAGCTGCATGTTATCGCGAAGTGTAGAGTATTCATTACGCAATACACTGTATCTCAGTTCCTGCCATAAGTCGGGATTGACACGGTGGCACGACAGATTCAGCTGTATCGCTTTATGGGAACCGTCGTCATACGAGAAAGCGAGTTGCGGAGCCACACTCCAATTTTCCTTACATCAATTGTAAATCATTAACGAGCTGCCGGAATAGCCTGCTCATCGCATCCATTCCGGCAGCTCCGATGTGGAGTGCCATTCCTTATATGCAGTCAGCTGACATGGGCGGTTTTACCGTATCCAGTATATTGCTGTGACGGAGAGGGTGCGGTGCTTACCATTGCCATAATATGTGGCGTTGGTTAATGCATAATCGTAATCCACCTTCAACCCTACATGCCGATAGGCCAGTTCCAATGCTGCTGATAATCCCCAATCACTTCGATTACAGGGTCTGTAAGGAGGTCTTAAATGGCCTGAAAATGTTGATGTCCTTGCCTCGTACGGCTGTCCATAAGGATCTATACCGGTTACAAATGAATGACCGGCGACACCTACAGCATAATACAGTCCGATCTGAGGCTTTACCGAAAAACCGTGATTAAAGCTAAACTTATACCCGGCGTTCAATGGTATCTGAATATAATCCATAGAACAGAATTTGACTCTGGATACTTCCATCGACAAAAGATTCTTACCCCAGGTTTCGCCCCCTTTCCTCACAAAAGTCACACCGGACTCAAAAGATATATTATTCTTTAGGGTAAATTCTACCAGACCTCCGATTTTAAACCCATTTCGTCCTGAAGCATTATATTCTTCGACTGAGAGCCAGTTGTACAGGTATCCGGCTTCTGCGCCATAGTTCAGTTTTTGTGCGTTGCCAAAGCAACACACAAAAACCGACAGTATCATAATAGGTAGTGTTTCGCTGAGTGTGTCTGAGGCGAGTTCACTCAAGCCTGTAGACCTCAGATGACGATGCAAATTTAATTGTTTTTTCTCATTGTTTCGTTATTCGACGAAAAAAATTATTACTGTCCGCTAAACTTTTTTTGAGCGATTGAAAAATTAGGGCTGACA
>ERZ778518.1530-NODE-1530-length-15167-cov-4.341384_pt1 | contig 15167 bp, 18 predicted proteins | sample MGYA00510340_ERZ778518 | MGnify/ENA primary metagenome ERZ778518 (study PRJEB29527, sample SAMN07138967) | mouse gut metagenome | material: feces | host: mouse | place: China:Nanjing | collected 2016-01-25 ...
GAGAATGTTAAATGGATAAAAGTGTTGATATAATAACTGATCCGGCTGGAGGAAAAATTGTAATTATCAATGATGTAAGATTTCAATCACGTAGGAAGATAGACTGGAATCAAGTGGAGAAATATTTGAAAGAATATATTGGAATGTATTATGAGATAGCGGAAACGTCAGAGAAGATTTATATTGGTTCTGATTTTCCCGATGAGTTTAGTCATTCCAATGACACGAAAAAATTAAAAGGTGCTAATATGAAAGCGAAAGCGAATATTACGCCTGCCATTGGAGAACTGATTGAGATTGCAGCAGGAAAAACAGAATATCCAGATTATAATGAAAAACATGGCTCAAAAGCAAAATATGGCTGGTACAGATATAATACCCGTTTTGGACTTCCTGTTTATGGAGAGGATGGAACGATAGAGCGGTACAATATTTACACAACAAGAATGTTAGTCCGATGTGACGAAGATGGTAAATTGTATTTGTATGACCTTGTGAGGACAAAAAAAGAAACGAGCAAACCGCATGAGCCATAAGCTGTACGGTAGTAAACTTCGTTTCTCTGATATAGAGATTAGCATGACAAATGGTTTTTGTCAAGTTATTCTCGTAAAATGAAATAGTATTTATACATAGCCGGATGGTATCCGAACGGGACTGCCACCCGGTTATTTTTATGCCCGGATATAAAAAACATTTACAAAAATCCAATCACTGGGCAGGAAAGGAAGTGAAAATTATGCCTTATATAGCACCGGAAGTTGTGCAGGAAGTAAAGAAAATGGATTTGCTAACCTATTTGAAAAACTATGAGCCGTATGAGCTTGTGCATTTTTCAGGCAACACCTACACCACAAAAACCCATGACAGCTTAAAGATTTCCAATGGAAAATGGATGTGGTGGAGCAGGGGGATTGGCGGGCGTTCTGCCCTTGATTATCTGATTAAGGTCAGAGACTACAGCTTTATGGAGGCGGTGGAAACCCTTGCCGAACTGGAGGGAGTTAAACCGCCTGTTTCCTTACCAGCCGAAAAGCAGATAGAGAAAAAACTGATCCTGCCGGAGCCATACCGATACCAGACACGGCTTGTTTCCTATCTGACAGGGAGGGGGATTGACGGGGAGATTGTGGATTTTTGCCTGCGGACAGGGCGTGTGTATGAGAGCAGACGCTATCATAATGCGGTCTTTGTAGGCAGGGACAGAGAGGGAAAACCCCGGTATGCCGCCCTGCGTGGAATCGGGACAGACTTTATCGGGGACGCAAATGGGAGCGATAAGAATTATTCTTTTTCCATTCCGGCAGAGGGGAAATGTGTAAAAGTCCACCTGTTTGAATCCGCCATAGACTTATTATCATATGCCACTATGTGTAAGATGGACAGTCAGGACTGGAGGGCAGAACATCTTTTATCGCTTGCCGGAGTGTACCAGCCAGCCAAAGAAATCGAAAAGAGCAAGGTTCCGGCGGCACTCACAAGGTTCTTGAAGGAGTACCCGGAAATAGAGGAAATTGAGATGCACCTTGACAATGACCGGGCAGGCAGAATGGCGGCAAAGGCGATTCAGAGCGTTCTTCCCAAACAATACCAGATACGGGACAAGCCACCGCCGAGAGGCAAGGACTGTAACGACTGCCTTTGCATCCAGTTGGGAATCGGGATAACGGAGCGGGCAAAAAAGAACAGAAAAAGGAGCTATGAGCGGTGAAAACGTATGATGTTACAATTACGGAAACCCTGCGTATGACTGTCCCCATTCAGGCGGAAAGTCTTGGGGAGGCGGAACGGATTGCAGAAGAAAACTGGAATAACAGTCAGTAATATCCTGGACGCAGACCATTTTGCGGGGGCTGATTTTAGGGCGAGGGAGTGCGTCCGGGACAAAGAATTAGAACGGTAGGAAAGGTGAGGGAATCATGAAACAGTATGAAATGACGCTGATTGCCATCTCTGAAAAGAAGGTGACAATCTCAGCGAAAAGTGCGGTAAGTGCCGCCGAAATGTTAGAAGAAATATACAACAAAACCAATATCTTAGATTTTACGGACAAGGATGTAACGGATGTTTCCATTGTGGGAAAAGCGGTGGATAGGAAGGAATGTGGCTGCAACGCACAACCGGAGGAATGTGGGAGATGTCCGTATTCTTGTCCAATGGATGGGAAATGTATGCGTGACAGTTCACAAAACCGCTGTCTGGAGTGTGTACATCATTGTGAAGTGTGTGGCAGATGTGCGGAAAAAGAGTACGGGGACTGCGGGCAGGAGTGCATAGAGTGTGGGCATTGCTGTCCGGAATGTAGGTGCTGCACACATCCAATCAAGGAGCAGCAGCCGGGAAAGCATCTGTTTTCGGCGGGTAATTGAAGCGGCACACGAGTGAAACGAGGGGAAGTGCCGTTGATACACAATACCAGCAAGCAACGCCTTTGGATTGCCACTGTCCTCCCGGACAGCGGCAACCCTCCGGCAGCTTGTTAGGGGAGCAAAGCGTCCCCTAAGACCCCTCAGAAAAGTGACATTATAAAAACAAAATGGAAGGAGTGATACAGTTGATATTTTTGCGGTTTGAGGAAAAACAGAACGAAAAAAGCAGACAGCGTCTTCAGTGTTATGTGGAGAAAATGTCAGCGATGAAAAAGAAAAAAGAAAAGGGGGCAGGAGGCAATGTTAAATCATAAAGTTTTTGCCGAGGGCGTGGTAAAGGAAATTAAGGAGTATCTTCCACCAGAATATTCCGATGTAGAATGTAAGGTTGTAGAAGAAAAAGGAAACAATGGCCAGCTTAGTGTTGGTGTTGTATTTATAAGGTCGGGGGAAAGTTCGGCACCTGTTATAAATATTGAACCATTTTATGAAGCTGTCCGTAACGGAGCACCTTTAGAAAATATTATGCGTAATTTAGCAGGGATAGCTGAACAAAGCATAAATTTCGCCCCTATTACGCCTAGTCAGTTAAATGAATATAACAAAGTTCAGGAGTTTTTAGGGGTGCGGCTTGTGAATACGAAGGCAAACAGAAAAGAGTTAAATGTTCTTCCCCATATAGAGATTGAAGATTTGTCCCTGATACCAGTCATACGTTTTCCTTTGCCGGATAAAAGCGGATATGAAAGTATGAAAATAACAGAAGAATTACGGATGATGTGGGGCGTAAGCGTAGACCAGATATTTGAACGGGCATGGGCGAATGAAGAAGTTCCCATTCTACAGGATATGGGCGAGTTTATCTCTCATGTGGGGAGCAGTAAAGAATTATTTGAGATAGAAGATGGTTCACTCGAAATGACAAATGAAAGCATGTTCATACTGGAAAACCAAAGGGGAATAGATGGGGCCGCCGTGATTGCCTTTCCCGGTGTGATGGAAAAACTGAATGAATTATTCCCGGAAGGTTTCTTTGTCGTGCCATCGTCAATACACGAAACCTTGATTTTACCGAAGAACATGATAAATGAGACGGATGTTGGCTTGGAGTATATGGGGGAAATGGTAAGGGACATTAACAGGAACCACATGGATCCCAAAGAGATTTTATCTGACCGCATTTACGAGTATGACAAAGAAAGCGGAACGATCAGGCAGGTACCGGAATCCATTGAAAAAGAGAGAAAGGGGATGGAGCGATGAGAAAAAGAAATATTCCGTTTATATTCCGGTTAAATGAACAGGAGGCCGAGGCGTTCCGGGACAGGGTAAAACGGAGCGGACTGACACAGGAGTCCTACGTGCGTCAGGTCATCCGTGGAAAGATACCGAGGGACGCACCGCCGCCGGATTATTATGCCATGATGAAAGAACTTCACAAGATTGGAAATAACCTGAACCAGATCGCACAGAAAGCACATGTCCTGAAAGTGATTGATGTACAGCGGTACGACAGGGACATGAAAAAATTTGAAGAAGCGGTGCGTCTGATCACGGAGGCGGTTATCCTGCCGGAGACAGTGGAACAGCAGGCGGAAGATATTTTACGATCCGTCATGGAGGCGGACAGCGGGAAACAGGAGGAATGACGTGGCAACCACATCTATCTGGAGTGTGAAAGGCTGGCTTGGGAAAGTCATGATTTATATAGAGAACCCGGAAAAAACGATGAACCCAGAGACAGCAGGGTTATGTGAAGCCGTCAGCGGGGAAAATTCAGACAGGGAAGGACTGGCAGACGTGATTGCCTATGCGGTCAAGGAAGAAAAGACCAGAAGAAAGAACAGTGGCAGCGAACCCTTTGAAGAAGAAAACGGGGCAGCCATGCAGCAGTATGTATCGGGTATCAACTGTACGTCTTCTACCGCCCGCAGTGAAATGATGGCAGTCAAAAAGAGATATGGCAAGGACGGCGGCATTATGGCATTTCATGGCTACCAGTCTTTTGCACCGGGAGAGTGTACCCCGCAGATGGCTCATGAGATTGGCGTGAGGCTGGCAGAAGAATTGTGGGGCAACCGTTTTCAGGTGCTTGTCGCCACACATCTCGATAAGGCGCACCATCTCCACAACCACTTTGTGGTCAATTCGGTTTCTTTTATGGACGGTAAACGCTATCACAGGACAAAAAGGGATTACCGGAATATGCGGAATGTATCTGACAGGCTCTGTCTGGAGTACGGACTGTCCGTGATCGACCAACCGGAACAGGGCAGGGGAACGCATTACGCACAGTGGAAAGCGGAACAGAATGGAAAGCCGACCTATCACAGCATGGTAAAGGAAGATGTGGATGAGGCAATCGCAAAGGCAAGGACGGAAAAACAGTTTTTCCATTTCCTGAAAGAAATGGGATATTCCATCAAGACAGGAAAAGACATCACGGTTCGGGCAGAAGGGCGTGACCGTGGCATGAAACTGGCGAGGAATTTTGGCGGGGAATACACCATCGAAAGCATACGGAAAAGAATATTAAGGGAACAGCCAGTTTCCCGGAGGGAGCCGCAGAATAAGAAAATTTACCGGATAACCGTAAAAGGAAGTATCCATAAGACAAAGAAAATAGGGGGATTGCGTGGACTGTATCTGCACTATTGTTTTCTGCTTGGCATACTACCAAAAAATCGTCCGCCTGTAAGTCCAAAACAGATACACACCCTGTTCCGGGAGGATTTAATCAAACTGGAACGGATTTCAAAAGAGACAAGGCTGCTTTGCCAGTATCGGATTGATACGACAGAGCAGCTTTTTTCATTGAAAGAAGATTTACAGGGGCAGATGGCGGAACGGGTGGAGGCAAGAAAGCATTTGCGGTATCAAAGCCGCCATATTACAGATACCGAAAAGTTGGCAGAGGTGAAAACAGAAATCTCCCTTCTGACAAAACAGATTGGAAAACTGAGAAAGGAGGTGGTGCTGTGTGACGGGATTGCCGCACGTTCCGGCGTCTTAAAAGAAAAAATTGAAAAGGTGCGGGAAGAAAACAGCCGGAAAGGAAAAATGATTCCGGCGGGAAAGGAGGAAAAGGAAAATGAACACATCAGGCGAAGCCGCTGACCAGATCGTGCGTATGTCGATGGAAGTAGGCGAGGCCGCCCTGAAAATCTCAGGGAAAGGGGCAAAACAGCTTGCGGTGCTTTTGTATGCCATCTTAAAGGAGCAGAAGAAAACAAGGGGAAGGGCAAGGCTCGAAACCCTTGTACGTTCCGGCAGACCGCTGACTGTATTTTCGGTAAAGGAGAGCGACCTGAAGAAATTTGTGCAGGAGGCGAAACGGTATGGCATCCTCTATTGTGCGGTGCGTAATCCGAGGGGAAGCAATGACGGTATGGCAGACATCATGGTAAAGGAAGAAGACGCCCCACGCATTAACCGGATTGTAGAGCGTTTCCAGTTTGCATCTGTCTCAGAAGCGGCACAGGTTAAAACGGAAATCGAGAAATCACGGAAAGAAAAGAGCCGAAAGGGAACACAGAAAGAGAACACGAAATCCAAAGACGACCAAAAAACACAAATGGTTTCCGGGCAGAAAGCAGACAGGAATCCGCAGGAAAGGGACAAACCCGGAAAATCAAAGGAAGATATTCTGGTGGATGAGCTGCTTGGTAATTCTGCCCCAAAAGAGGAAACGAAACAGCAGAACCCCCCTTTTTCACAAAGGACAGACCGTTCCCGTCTGTCCGGGACTATATCAGGGAAGCAAGGGAAAACCGCAGAGGGTACTTCTAAACGGTATATGCCCGTGGCACTGGAAAAACCATCGGTGCGTGAGGAATTAAAAGAAATCCGGGCGGGCAGGAAGAAAGGAGACCACGTACCCAAACAGAAAGAACCGGGGAGAAGCAGGAGCGGGAAAAATAAGAAAATTCCGCAGCATAAACAGCCAAAGACAAAAAGAAAGTTGAAAAAGCAGAAAGAGAGGTAATGAGTTATGTCAAATGATTTTGATTCCATTTTGAACGTGTCCGCTGTTCCGCAGGATGACAGGAAGGCGGCTTTTATTGCAGAGAGCAAAAACAACCGGAACCGATGTTACGAAATGTCAGAACAGATGACCGAGAAAGTGGCGGGGGACGGTCAGGCATTTCAGGAATATCTTGATGTGCAGAGTAAGTTTGACCGTTATACCGCCAATAATGTCCTTTTGATTATGGCACAGAAACCGGAGGCGGAAAAGATTGGCGATTACGGGTACTGGAAAGATCAGGGCGCCTACGTCAAAAGACAGGAAAGGGGCAAACCGATCCTTATCATGGAGCCGGGAAAAGAATATGAGCGTGAGGATGGCAGCATCGGCACCTATTACAATGCGAAAAAGGTATATGACATTTCCCAGACCACAATGGATAAGAAAATACAGTCGCTGTCAGCGGAGCTTACGGATAAACAGCTTTTACGGGCGTTGGTAAGCAGTCCGCCCGCTGATATTGTGACAGCAGAACCGGATCAGATACCGGAAGGAAAAGGAGCTTTTTTTGAACCGGAAGAAAACTGTATCTATGTGAGAAAAGGAATGGATATACAGGATATTTTCAAGAGCCTCACACCGGAACTTGCCCTTGCTGGATTTGCGGACAAGGATAAGGATTTTGACCGAAGGGAGTATATGTTCCATGCGTACTGCGCTTCTTATATGCTCTGCAAAAAGTACGGCATAGATACACAGGACTTTCAGTTCGACCATGCCCCGGAATGTTTTGAAGGAATGGAACCGCAGGAAGTGAGGGCGGAGTTGTCCAAAGTCCGTGACGCTGCAAACAGCATATCTTCACGCATGGCAAAATTGCTGGAGCAGGAACGCAGCCAGCACAGACAGCCGGAACGTGGGTCACAACCAGAACAGGACAGATCATCCCAGCCATCGGGTGAATGGAAGCAGTCAGAGTCACAGCAGAGCAGTCAGCGTTATGAAAGGGGGGATTCGAGATGAAGGCAGTAAAATGTGGATATAGTTTCAATCTTTTCACAGATACGGAGGTGTCCCATATCACACTGGAAAAAACGAATGGGAAGGTTATGGTTGATGGGGTGACATATCCTGTTTACCGTGGTGCCACATTCCATGAATCAGAAAAGGTGGATGACCTTCTGGATGAAAAGGGCGAAATGGCACTCCGTGATTACCGGATCAAAGAGACAGACAGAGAACGGTAAGGGAGGTGGCGTGTTTTGTCCGGGGCAAAGAAAACCATTGAACTAGACCAGTACGAATATGGTGTAATTTTTCATTCCCTTAACGACAAACGGAATCAGATGCTACAGGAAAACCGGGCAACGGATGCAGTGGATGATGTGCTGTTAAAGGTCATTCAGGCGATGGAACCGCCCAAAAAGAAAAAAAGGGGGGATAAACATCATGAGGAACGCTGACAGGAAAAGCAGTTTGTTTCTTTTTGTTTTAGGCATTGTTCCGTCAGTATGGCTTGCCCTTCTGACCGCTCCGTATGTTGCGGGCGGTCTGCCGGAGATCTTGCGGGAATTGCCGGATGCCATAAACCATCCATGCCGTATCCGGATTTGTGAGGACAGTGTAAAAACTGTCCTCATTTTTCTGTCCGTGTATGTACTGGGTGTTGGCATTTATGTCTCAACAAGAAAGAATTACCGGAGAGGGGAAGAACACGGTTCCGCTGTATGGGGCAGTGTGAAGGCAGTCAATAAGAAGTATCGGGGGAAAAAGCGTGACGCAGATAAAATTATGACACAGAATGTGCGTGTCAGTTATAACAGCAGAAAGCACAGGCGAAACCTTTTAACCGTTGTAGTAGGTGGAAGTGGTTCAGGGAAAACAAGATTTTATGCAAAGCCAAATTTAATGCAGGCTAACACGTCCTTTGTGGTACTTGATCCAAAGGGAGAAAATCTGAGGGATACCGGGCATTTACTGGAAGAAAAGGGCTATGAAGTACGGGTGTTAGACTTAATCAGTATGGAGAAAAGCCACTGTTATAATCCGTTCGTGTACCTGAAGGATGACAACGATGTGCAGAGACTGGTAACAAATCTGTTCAAAGCAACGACACCAAAAGGGAGCCAGTCCAACGATCCATTTTGGGACACCGCCGCATCCATGCTGTTACTGGCACTTATATTTTACCTGAAATATGAGGCACCGGAGGATGAGCAGAATTTTCCGATGGTCATGGAGTTGTTACGGGCGGGGGAAGTCAGCGAGGAAGAAAGTGAATACCAGTCGGTGTTAGATGAACTGTTCGAGCGTCTTGAAATGAGGGAGCCGGATCATATTGCTGTAAAATACTACAAGGATTATCATTCGGGAAGTGCAAAGACACTGAAATCCATTCAGATCACGCTTGCGGCAAGACTGGAGAAATTCAATTTATCAGGACTGGCGGCACTGACCGCAACGGATGAGCTGGATTTGCCGTCGCTGGGAGAAAAAAAGACAGCATTGTTTGCACTGATACCAGATAATGACACCAGTTACAACTTTCTGGTGTCCATTTTGTATACGCAGTTATTCCAGCAGCTTTTTTACCTTGCTGACCATAAATACGGGGGAAGCCTCCCGGTTCATGTGCATTTTTTGATGGATGAGTTTGCAAACGTCAGCCTGCCGGATGACTTTGAGAAAATACTTTCGGTCATGCGGTCAAGGGAGGTAAGTGTTTCCATTATCCTACAGAACATGGCACAATTAAAGGCATTGTTTGAAAAACAGTGGGAGAGCATATGCGGGAATTGCGACGAGTTTTTGTACCTTGGCGGCAATGAGCAGGGAACGCATAAATATGTCAGCGAGTTGCTGGGAAAGGCAACGATTGATACGAACACGTATGGGAAGTCAACCGGACATTCAGGAAACTATTCCACCAATTATCAAAATACAGGACGGGAACTGATGACACCGGACGAAGTGCGTATGTTAGACAACCGCTATGCACTTTTGTTTATCCGGGGGGAGCGTCCAGTACTGGATGAAAAGTATGATATTCTGAATCATCCTAATGTGGCACTTTCCGCAGACGGGCAGGGAGAACCTTACCGTCACGGGGAAGTGACGCAGGCAATAGCAGGCATTACACTTGCAGATAGTTTTGACAAAGAAATGACCGAAGAACTTCCGGACGGAATAAGTTATGAACTTTTATCCGATGAGGACATGGAGGCAATATTGAATCAGGAAAAGGAGGAAGCAGCACCATGAAAAGCAGGAAAGAAAATAGCAAGGGGAATCGAAAATCAACCCATAAATTACACATGAGCCGCAGGGCAGTGAGGAAACTGGCTGTCTATGTGGCAGTGGTATTGATGGTAACACTCGGAACAACAGCTACCGTTTTTGCAAAAGAAAGCGGGGGCGGTGATCCGCTGAAAGTAGTCAATAATCTGTCAACTTTTATCTTTGGCTTAATCCGTGCAATCGGTATGATTTTACTTGGGTTTGGAATTGTACAGGTGGGATTGTCTTTGAAGTCACATGATCCGAGCCAGAGGGCAAATGGTTTTTTAACACTTGCAGGTGGTATCATCATTACGTTTACAAAGGAAATTCTGGCTTTGATTACAGGATGACAGAAAAGGAAATGAAGAAACGTAATACATCCAGAGGGGAGAAAACAAGTATATTCTCCTCTTTGGATTTTTTTATGGAATGAGGTGTAACAGAGTGAATAAGGCAGAGAAAAAATATAGTATTATTTATGCCGATCCACCGTGGAGGTATGACCGGAAATATGGCAGCGGTGTGGCGGAAAATCATTATTCTACAATGAGTATGAAAGAAATATCAGAGTTGCCCATAAAAAGAATTGCCCATAAAAACAGTATTCTTTTTATGTGGGCAACTTTTCCCCAACTGGATGTTGCATTAGAAGTGATACAGGCATGGGGGTTTTGTTACAAAACGGTTGGTTTTGTATGGGTAAAACAGACGAAAGTGTCACATCAATGGTTTTTTGGTCTGGGAAACTGGACTAGAAGTAATGCAGAAATCTGTTTGATAGCAACGAGAGGAAAACCGAAACGGCGGTCTGCCAGCATTCATCAGCTAATTATCAGTCCCGTGCAGTCTCATAGTCAAAAACCAAAAGAAGTAAGAGAGAAAATTGTGGAACTTATGGGAAACCTGCCACGGATTGAGCTTTTTGCAAGGGAAAAGACAGATGGCTGGGATGTCTGGGGAGATGAGGTGGAATGTGATATTGATATGAAAAAAATAAGTCAGGAGGGTGCGGGGAATGGAATCGGATAGCTGGGTAGTGCAAAATCTCCAGAATGCACTTGACACATGGAACGGAAAACTGGCTGAGATATGGCAGATACTCACGCAGTCACCGGATACATTCAAAGGCGGGGGAATATGGAAAGTCATCGTAGACATCCACGGTGCATTGCAGGCAGTCGCTTATGCCCTACTAGTGCTGTTCTTTGTCATTGGCGTAGTAAAGACGTGTGGGAGTTTTGCGGAAGTGAAGAAGCCGGAACATGCACTGAAACTGTTTGTCCGGTTTGCGATTGCAAAAGGTGTTATCACTTACGGCTTGGAACTGATGATGGCATTGTTTCAGATTGTACAGGGAGTAATCAGTACCATTATGAAAACCGCCGGATTTGGAAAATCAAAGAACATGGTATTGCCGGATGAGATTGTAACGGCTGTGGAGGACTGTGGTTTTTTTGAGAGTATCCCGTTATGGGCAGTTACGCTGATTGGGGGACTGTTTATCACAGTGCTTAGCTTTATCATGATTATGAGTGTGTACGGGCGGTTTTTCCGGCTGTATCTGTATACAGCAATTGCACCGCTCCCACTGTCAGCTTTTGCCGGAGAGCCGAGCCAAAACGTGGGGAAAAGTTTTCTGAAGTCTTACGTGGCGGTGTGTCTGGAGGGTGCCATTATCGTGCTGGCGTGTATTATCTTTTCATTGTTTGCCACATCCCCGCCAGTGGTTAATCCGGAGGCGGCAGCGGTCACAATGGTATGGAGTTATATCGGGGAACTGGTTTTTAACATGCTTGTGCTTGTAGGGGCAGTAAAAATGGCTGACCGTGTAGTCAGGGAAATGATGGGATTATAAGAACAGGAGGTATCTATGGAATATAACGAAAACAATAGTCCGAACGGAGAAAACAACGGTTGGTATCAGGAGGAATTACGGAAACCATTGGAAGAAATCAAAGAAGATATTTTTTTCCGTGCAGATAATTTTCAGAATGAAGTATGGTATGGGGATATTCAGCTTTTTACCCGTATGGGCGTATGCCAGCCAAAACCGGAACACATGGAAACAGTACAGAAGGCATTAAAGATACTGGGGTTTCATACCCATGTGGCAAACCGGAATGGCAGTGATTACCTTGTACCCGGAGAAAGACAGATAAAGAAACAGCAAAATAAAGAAGATGAAAGATTAAGATAGTCAGGAGGTGCTTTTTTTGGAAGTAAAAATAAATCGGGAAATCCGTGATTACACGGAATCCATGTTTTTCGGACTGTCGCTCAGACAGTTTGTTTTTTCAGTCATAGCCTGTGGTGTGGCGGTCGGGTTATACTTTCTGCTCCGTCCCTATGTGGGCATGGAAACAGTAAGCTGGATGTGTGTGCTGGGTGCTGCTCCGTTTGCGGCACTGGGATTTATCAAATATCACGGCATGAACGCAGAGCAGTTGTTGTGGGCATGGATCAAGTCAGAGTTTCTCATACCGAAACGGCTGATATTTCGCCCGGAAAATATGTATTACGAGATGTTGAAAGAGGATATTGCCAAAAGGGAAAAGGAGGGACGGAAACAGCATGATAAAAACATTAAATAATATTTTCAAACAGGATAAGGAGAAGTTTGCCGTACCGAAAAGCGTACAACAGGCAATTCCGATACAGACGGTATGGGAGAATGGTATTTTCAAAGTCGGGCGGAATAAATTCTCCCGCAGTTACCGTTTCACAGATGTGAATTATGCGGTGGCTGGCAGAGCGGATAAGGAGTCAATGTTTTTGGATTACAGTGAACTCCTTAACGCCTTTGACAGTGGGGCAACCACGAAAATCACCATCCATAACCGCAGGCTCAACCGTCAGGACTTTGAAAAATCTATTTTAATTCCTATGCAGGAAGACGGCTTGGATTTATACCGCAAGGAATATAACACCATGCTGCTTGAAAAAGCAACTGGGGCGGAGAGTATGATACAGGAAAAATATGTGACGGTATCCGCTTACAGAAAAACTATTGAGGAGGCAAAAACGTATTTTTCCCGCATGGGGACAGAGCTGACAGGGCATTTTGCAAGGTTAGGTTCAAAGTGTGCGGAAATGGACGCCACGGACAGGCTGCGGGCATTGCATGACTTTTACCGGACGGGGGAGGAAACGGCATTTTGCTTTGCTCTGGCAGAAACTATGCGGAAGGGACACAGTTTTAAGGACTTTATCTGCCCGGACAGTTTTGAGTTTGAAAAAGACCATTTCCGTATGGGGAACCGTTACGGACGTGTCCTCTTTATGAGGGAATATGCCTCTTATATTAAAGATGAAATGATAGCAGAACTGACAGACCTGAACCGGAACCTGATGTTGAGCATTGACATCATCCCCATACCGACGGACGAGGCAGTGAGGGAAGTGGAAAACCGTCTGCTGGGAGTGGAAACGAACATCACGAACTGGCAGAGAAGGCAGAATGCCAACAACAACTTTTCGGCGGTCGTTCCGTATGATATGGAACAGCAGAGAAAGGAAAGCAAGGAATTTCTGGATGACCTTACTACCCGTGACCAGCGGATGATGTTTGCGGTGGTTACGCTTGTGCATACGGCGGATACAAAAGAACAGCTTGACGCTGATACCGATACGCTGCTGACTGTAGCAAGAAAACATTTGTGCCAGTTTGCCACGTTAAAATACCAGCAGATGGACGGATTAAACACGGCGCTCCCCATCGGGCACAGGAAGATAAACGCATTGCGGACACTGACAACGGAAAGCCTCGCTGTCCTAATGCCATTCCGGGTGCAGGAAATTATGGATGTGGGAGGCATTTATTGTGGAGAAAATGCCATATCCCATAACCTTATCATGTGTAATAAAGAAAAACTGTTGAACCCCAATTCATTTCTTTTGGGAGTGCCGGGGAGTGGGAAAAGTTTCAGTGCCAAAATGATGATTGTGTTCCTTGCCCTTGCTACCGGGGACGATATACTCATATGTGATCCAGAGCGAGAGTACGCTTCCCTGATTGAAGCAATGGGCGGCGAGGTGATACGGATTGCGGCGGGAAGTCCCGACCACATCAATGCGATGGATATGGTCGAGGGATATGGGGACGGCGGCGATCCGGTAATTGAGAAGTCCCAGTTTGTCCTCTCGCTTTTTGAACAGTTAAGTACGAGAGGGATCGAGCCGGAGGAACGGTCTATCATAGACCGATGTACTTCCGACATTTATGAAGATTACCAGAATGGAGGAAAAGTACCGACTTTATGCGTGTTAAGAGAGAAGCTGCTGGAACAGAAAGAGCGGGAGGCGAAGAAACTGGCTCTTGCACTGGAATTGTTCACAAGCGGCAGTCTGGACGCATTTGCCCATGAGAGCAATGTGGACATCCACAGCCGCATGGTGGTGTACGACATCATGGACTTGGGGAAACAGTTAAAAACAATGGGGTTGCTGGTAATAACAGACGCTATGTTGAACCGTGTCACGGAAAACTGGAAGAAAGGGAAACGCACTCATATCTTCTTGGATGAATTTCATGTCGTGTTTGAGAATGAACACTCCGGCGAGTTTTTTAATTCCGCATGGAGAAGGTTTCGGAAACGTAATGCGTTTCCCAACGCAATCACGCAGAATGTGGAGTATCTTCTGGATTCTGTGCTTGCCAGTACCATGCTGTCAAACAGTGAGTATATCGTGATGTTAAATCAGGCGGCGTCTGACCGTCAGAAACTGGCGGACTTGCTGAATATTTCAAACGAACAGATGAATTATATAACCAATGCGGATGCAGGATGCGGACTGATTAAGTATGGAAGTTCCCTTGTACCGTTTATCAATAAGTTTCCAAAACACACGAGGCTGTATAAGCTGATGACGACAAAGCCAGGGGAGGATCATGCAAACAGAGAAAGAATGGGAAGCTAATGCACAATAAAAAGTTATACTGGTACAAAATCAGTTAAACAGGTAAAAGGGCAGAGGTCGTTCTGCCCTTTTACGGTTTGGAGGTTGTTATGGAGATAATGGATATCATTCTTGTAACAGAGAATTGGAAAGGGACCTTGAGAATGGAAAATATGATTTAGGATTTAACCATAAGGAAAGGAGAAGCGAAAAAGGGAAATACAGATGACGGAACAATTTCGAGGGCGTATGGAACAATATTGGTTCCTGCGTCCTTTTTATCAAAAAAGCAGAGAAAAACAAAAATGCCGGAAATGAAAAAAGAGACGAGGAGGATGGATGATGGAAGCATTGAAACTAAGGGAGAAACCGGAGATTGTGGAACTGTTTCGGGTACTGGAGAGAAACGGACTTGCAGAAGAGCGTCAGGAGGTGGGAAACCTTGTGGAGTGTGTGGATGGCATGGAAGAACAGTTTCAATTTATACGGAAAGAATTGTATGAAGTACGGAAACAGCTTGCACAGATACAGGATAGGGGAGTGAAAGCCACTGTTGCACGGATAATTGAGCGGGCAGAGGGAAAAGTGCATGAAGTAGGAAACCAGAGAAGGATAATAAAGGAAAATCATATAAGGGTACGAAAAAAGGCAGTGGG
>ERZ778518.1542-NODE-1542-length-15038-cov-3.836882_pt1 | contig 15038 bp, 7 predicted proteins | sample MGYA00510340_ERZ778518 | MGnify/ENA primary metagenome ERZ778518 (study PRJEB29527, sample SAMN07138967) | mouse gut metagenome | material: feces | host: mouse | place: China:Nanjing | collected 2016-01-25 ...
GCTTCCAAACGGGTCACCTCCTGCTCTGCGTTTTCCACCCTTTGTCCGGCCTTTTTTATCTCACGGTTCCATTGTTTCCGCTCCTCAAACGAAAGCCGGCTACTCTTCTCCGGCCCTCCCCCACACTCCCCGTCCTCCGCTTTCCGTATGGTATGCAATTGTTCATATTCCCTGAAACAAGCCAATTTCTTCGCCTCCAAGAAATCAGTTATTCCCCCAAGGTATTCTCTAATATTCCGGTTGGCAAATTCATATACTTTTCCGACTAATCCCGTCAGAAAATCCCGGTCGTGCGAAACCACAATCACCGTTCCCTCAAACTTCCGGAGCGCCTCTTTCAGAATATCCTTGGTCCGCATATCCAGGTGGTTGGTAGGTTCGTCCAGTATCAACACATTATATGGTTCCAGCAACAAACGCACCATAGCCAAACGGGTACGCTCTCCTCCCGACAATACTTTCACCTTTTTATCCACTTCCTCTCCGGAAAACAGGAAAGCTCCCAGAATATCCCGGATTTTTTTACGAATCTCCCCTTCCGCCACACGGTCCACCGTATCCAGAACAGTCATTTCAGGGTCCAACAGATCAGCCTGATTCTGGGCAAAATATCCGATATGTACATTATGGCCTGTTTTTAATTCCCCCTCATAGGGTATCTGGTTCATGATCATCTTCACCAGTGTAGACTTTCCCGCACCGTTTTTTCCGACAAACGCTACCTTCTCACCCCGTTTGATATCCAACTGTACATCTTTCAGTACGACATGCTCTTCGTAAGCCTTGCTCAGATTGCGGGCAGTCACCACCACTTCCCCCGAACGGACTGCCGGCTGAAAACGAACAGTAATGCGGGCCGCATCTTCTTCTTCCACCTCTATGCGTTCTATTTTCTCCAGTTGCTTGATGCGCGACTGTACCTGCACCGACTTTGTCGCTTTATACCGGAAACGCTCAATAAAATCTTCTGTGTCCTTAATCTGGTTCTGCTGGTTCTGATAAGCCCGCATTTGCTGTTCCATCCGCTCCTTTCTCAGCTCCTCAAAGCGGGAATAAGGAACCTTATAATCATATACCTTCCCTAACGAAATCTCTATGGTACGGGTAGTGACATGGTCCAGAAAAGCCCGGTCATGCGACACCAATACCACCGCCCCGGGGTAGCTTTGCAGAAAAGATTCCAACCAGGAGATAGATTCTATATCCAGATGATTTGTCGGCTCATCCAGCAGAAAAACATCCGGACGTGCCAGCAAAATTTTAGCCAGCTCAATACGCATCCGCCACCCTCCGCTAAATTCCTCACAATGCCGTTCAAAATCCTCCTGCTTAAATCCTAATCCCTTTAGAATCACCTCTACTTCCGCTTCTATATTTCCTTCGCCCCGGACATTCAGCAGTTCCGTCTTCTCATGTATGCAATCCAGCAATTTCAGATAAGCCGGCGAATCATAATCCTCCCTTCGGGCCAATTCCATATTCAATTGCTCCACCTCTTCACGCAAAGCAAATAAATCCGTAAAAGCAGTTTTCGCTTCTTCACGCACTGTCTTCCCGTCCGTATAAACCTTTGTCTGAGGCAAATAACCAATCCGAATATCCGAAGCCATGGAAATATTCCCTTCTGAGGGAGCCTGCAACCCCGCGAGCATCTTAAGCGTCGTTGACTTTCCCGCACCATTCCGGCCGGTCAAACCAATCCGGTCCTTCTTATTGATCAGAAAAGACACCGTATCCAACAAATAAAAACCTCCGAAAACAACACTTACGCCATTGACCGAAATCATACCCCAAAAATTGAAAGTTAAAATATGGCTGCAAAGATAGCGAAATAAGCCAACATTCTTATTAAATACGAATTTTCTGGAAAAGGAGTAAAAATAGTATTCTTTAATAAATCCAAAAGAAAATGGGCACATTTGGAATTGTGCCCATTCTCTTGTTTAGTACAGGAATAAAACTATACTATTAAAACAAAATTAATTTCTTTTTAAAACGACATTGTTCATTAGCCACCAAGCAGTTCCACCAGCCCTGACATCACCATTCGGCCCCCACAACAAACCACCTATTTGCCCAACGTTAATCTCCTTCTCTGTCCACGACATTTTCACATTATCTGAAATATTCCCCCATTGCGAACCATGCTCTGCACGTATCCAATTCTCCCCAAGCTCTCCACCAAAATTTAAACGTGAACCATACGTAAAATTTCCAACTACAAAAAACAATTCCTCGGTATCCTTATTCCACTCAAACTTTAAGGTATTTTCAAAGCCTTGATGCGTAAATTTAACAGACAACTCTTTCTTCCATTCTAAAATACCTAAAGTCATTGTAGCTGGAAGATCTCCAGAACCAGCAGTATTCCACACTCCAGTCAATCTTCTAAATAAACAAGGTTCTGCCGTAATTGTAGCAATTACTGGCGTTTCATAATCAGAATCATCACATGCAACAAATTTAACCTTTAATTGCGGATTTTCAGCAGGATAATCCAAAGAATACCCCACAGTAATATCTATCTCAATTTCTTCCTGATTAGCAGGTATTTTAACCACGGAAGGGTAATCAATCGGAAAATAATTCACATTATTGGATTCATACTCTAAGTTTAAGACCCTCTCTCTATCCACCGGAGTAAAAGAAGCTTTTAACGCATATTTTCCCATGTCTTCCTCTACAACAAACTCTTTTTGACTCAAACGAACCTCCCAATCGTTATTAATGATATCAATTGTACACATTCCTGCAGTCTGAGACAAAGACACATTTTCCGTTGCGTTTTTCAATTCGAGTACAAGCGTCCTATCTGCATTCTCAATTTTATCTCCCAAAATTCTTACTTTAATTTCTCCTTTTTGAGTATTGCCAATAACAACCGTTTCAGTTTCCAAAATATAATCCTCACCTTCAATGGCAGTAGAGGTTGCAGCAACACCCACTGTTACTTCAACATTATTTACACAAGGCTTATCCAGAAGAATAGGGAGTGAAATTTCTTTTTCTACATCCTTTAGCGAAAGGGACGTTATCCCAAAAGCAACAGAACGAAAAACTTCTTCGCTGATAATTTTTACCTCACAAATATTGTTTTTTCCGATTTCAAGATTCCCCCCCCTGATTTCCTTTATTTTCAAAATGAAAATACGGTCATCATTTACTTCAAGATCATCTACCGGTTTGATTTCCACATTTACCGTAGTGGTTCCGGGAGTTACAACCAATTCTTTTTCCACAGAGAAATGAGTCGGTTCAATCGCACTGCTATCCGTTACTTCAAAAACAATGGTTGCCGGTTCTGTAATTTCACCGGTAATCGTCAAAGGGATAAAACGGCTATTCCGAACCTCTTCACTACTCGTTTCCACATTGGCACTTTCCCAGGTTTCCCATTTTGCTTTTCCAAATTCTACAAAAGCATTTGAAACAATATGCAATGAAGCAGAATGAGGAGTTCCCAGTTTTCCGCCATATACTCCCGTCATATTCAATTTAACCACCCGTTCATTATCCGTTTTGCCATTATCCAGCAAATCGACTGTTAAATGAGCAACCGTATCGCCAGCCGGAATAGTCACCACTTTTTCCGGAAGATTGAAGTCGATACCTTCACGGGCATCTGTGTCTCCTGAACCTTTCTCTGCCGCCACAGTTACTTTCACAGCATTGCTCACAGGTTTAGCCAATTTTACAGGAACCAACACCTGACCTGCATTCTTTAAAACGGTTTTTGCTTCATAGCCGAAACGTGCTTCCACATTCGTTTCAGAACCTCCCGCATTCCCTCCGTTTTCATTATCCGACCATTTTTCATCATCATCACATGCACCAACGAAAGCGGTCAACAGGAGTAACGATATTAATTTCCAAATTTTCATTGTATTCAGTATTTAGTAAATAATAATTTAGACAACCTTTATTCAGCATATCCATAAATAATCACCTCGCCTATCTGAGCATTATTACGGAATCCATCCGTAACATTGATTTTGATATACCCCCCCTTCTGCAGATGATTGAAATCCATATGCCGCAAATGCTCAGTTATATCAACACTCTTCGCCTTCTCCCATTCCAAAACTCCTTGCAGATCCCAACTTGACTTATCCTCGCTTAAAAAGACTTCAGCCAATTTATTATCACTATTGGAAGCAGCAATACGTCTGATTACATCTACTCCTCCCACATGGATATTATCCGGAACTTTTACTATAATATACTGAGGCAATACCGCAGAAGGCTCAGCCCATCTGGAGTGCCAGAAAGTATTAGGATCCCCGTCCACAGCCGCGGTTGCAAATCCGTTTGGAGCAGCTTCATTTTCTGCCTGGGAAGAATATTCTTCCACCGTCAGTCCCTGAGAAGCAGATATATCACCGAACTGACTGATTTGTCCCGTACGACCACTTGCCGTCGCTCCCTGTACATTTTGAATCTCCATTGTAAAATGAGAAGCTCCCATCCTACTCACTTTGACCAAAACAGTAGCAGAAGTCTCTCCGGCCGGAATAATCAAAGACTCATCTGCAGTAGCCTCTACACCCTCCGGCAAATTCAGATTTACAGTGAAAGACACGTCATGGGCCAACGCTTCCCCATTCAATACAACAGGAACTTCTATATTTCCTCTTGAATCTTTAATACCATATTCGGCATATTTAAAATCCAGTTCCGTATCCACATCCAAAATATTCACCTCACAAGTCGGTTGTTCTTCAAAAACCATCACATTATCCCCGACACTGGCAAATCCCAGAGTCAGCATACGGTCTGGCTCAATCCCTGCCTTATGGAGCAATTCCATCTCTACATCAATTCCTTCCTGACCGGCCGGTATTGTCCATTCTTTTGTAAGGTCATAATCAACACCTTCTTCCAGACCGGTAACGGAAAGTACAAAGGCGATATCGGTATCGGCAGCACCCGGAGTCAATTTTACCGGAACCTTTACCTTTCCGGCATCCTCATAAGCTTCTACCCGGGCCTCTCCGAAATAAATACCCATATCATTATTTTCAATCGTCACAATGCAACGTTTCTGTTCTGTATATACTTCCGCACCAACTACATTAACAATATCCAGAACGAAAACCCGGTCTGCATTCACCAGATCATCATCTATAATTTCCACCGGTACAATCACGGATTCCGAAGCATCATTAACAACGAAAACAGATTCCGGTACACGAAAATGTACGTTTTCTTCCGCAGCGTTAGATCCCTCAGCAGGCAGTACCACAACCTCAAATTGAACAGGTTTATGCATATTGCCGTAAATTTCTACCGGAATCTGGCAGAAATAAGTACTTGCAGTACTACCGGGCTCACGTTCTGCCACCTTCACTTCTGTATTTTTAAATCCGACGGCCACATCACTCTCGTCGTCCAGCACTTTTACCCGGACCTTTGAAGCCTGTGCATCCACCACACCTCCATTCACCGAAACCAGTCTTACAGAAAAACTGCGGGTATCATTGGATACATTATCATCCACCAAAGCATAACAGAACGCTGCACTTTTTTCTCCGGCAGCAACCGTTAACTCCTGAACAGGCAAGAAATAATCTTTCCCCTCCTGCATATTCTCTTCCTCCACAACACTCAGGACAACAGGAGTCTCCTCCTGCAAAACCTGGGAAAAATCCACATACAATGTATCTGTACCGATATTTTCAAAAACAGTCACGACCGTATCCCGGAATCCTGCCGTTAAAACACTTGCTCCGTCTCCGTTTCCGGAAACTTTCACCTCGTTACAGGAGGTAAGCGCCAGGATACATCCTATAATTAAACTGATATACCTCATCGTTTTCATTCTTTAAGGTTAAAAATTAACGCCTACAGAAAACGTAAACGTTTTGTCAAGCGGATCATAATCCTCTGTTGCCAACCGCCAGGATGCATCAGCAAACAAATGCCAGTATTTCACTCCAACTCCGAGACTGACATAATCGCCTCCGACATTCTTTTCAATGTCATTCCAACGATAACCGGCCCGAAGGAAACCAATTTTATACAATCCGTACTCTACACCCACACCCCCGCTACACACCCGGTCATCGGAAGGAGTAACCCGGTATGCAGCATTCGCCGCACACATCAGCGAATGATGCTCGGCCAAAGGTAAAGTTAAAGCAGCTCCGGCAGCCAGACGAGTGGGTAATGCGTACTCTGACTTGTCGTATTTAATACGTGTTCCCAAATCCGACATTGTCACACCAAAAGACAATTCCGACTGTTCTGCCAACAAAGCAACGTGAGTCCGGTAATATACACCCAAGTCAAAAGCCACGGCATTGGCAGGGTCAGCCCCTTGCAGGGACCCCATATCCGAACGGATATAACGGACAGTCGCTCCGGCAGAAAACCCTTTAAACAGACTGCGTGCATATCCTACCTCTAAAGCATATTCACGGGGATTTACTTCTCCGGCATATCCTCCATTCTCATTCGCCAGCTCAAACACTCCATTCGCAAAATGGCGAAAACCTGCCACGATTGCATCCTTTTCAGACAAACGCCAGAAACCACCTACCCGGTGTAAACGGCTCTCGGAACGGAAATCTTTCATCCAAGGACTAAAACTATAAGCAACTTCCACTTCCGATTCTGCAGCAACAGCTTTTGCTACGTTCCAATATACCGACCAGGCATCGGGCGAGAGTGCTGTTCCTGCTTCTCCCAAAGCCGTAGCCCGCGCATCCGGGGCTATCTCCAGAAAAGCTGCACTCTGACCTTTTACACTTGCGGCTGCAAGCAATATTCCGAATAGCGGAATTAAGGTAATTTTACAGTTCATCGTATATGCATTTAAATCTTAATAATATTTTTCTTCCACGAGCCTGCAGCATTTTCTACCACCAACACATAAGTTCCGGCCTGCATACCGCCCATATCCAACGTGTAACCCGCATCTCCGATAGTGACTTTCTCTAATTTCATCATACGACCCACAGCATTGTAAAGTCTCAGGGTAACCTCACCTCTCACAGAAGGCTGCAAAGTAATATGCAAATCCTTTTTCACCGGATTCGGATAAACACTCAAAGCCTTTTCCAGCTCACTGTCATCCGCCAGGATTACCTCAACCGTGAAACGCTGACTCACAGATAAGCCGACTTCGTTCTTCGCTCTTACTAAAATCTGAGTTTGTCCGACAATTTTCGGCTCTATCGTCAGATTATCCCCATACCGCTGAACAGTAGCCACCGCATCCGAACTGTTTTCCACCTCATAAATCAAAGTACGTCCTTTAGGATCTGAAAAATATTCGGTCATATTCAAAGTAGTACGTCTTCCGTTTTTAGCCAGTTCCATTCTCTCAAACGGCCGGATAATCCTGGGGGCAACTTCCTTATACAATATTTCAACCGGCATATGGACAGAAGCAGATTTACCATACTGGTCTGCCACTGTAATTTGCAGCCCATAAGCTCCGGCTACCAGATAATCCGGTCTAACCGTAAAATTCACTACTGTATCGCCGACATTTTCCGCTTCAATCCAATTCAAAGCAGGTTCTACTTTACAAATGATTTTCTGCCTTTCCGGATCATCAACCTTCAGACTGACTGTCCGTTCTGTCCCTTCGTTTACAATTACCGTTCCATTCCAGCCCGGAGTCAATACCGGTACCTGATTTTCAGTCACCGTCTTACTTACCTGCGGGGCAGCTTTACTCTCTCCCCCCCAACGGTCATAAGCTTTCAGACTGAAATAATAGGTCTGTCCCAACTCCAGTCCGGTAATAGTGTCCCGAACAACTGTTCCGGCAGGAACATACCGCACATTCACCGTTTTCGTCGATACATTTGCTTCCGTCAAGGCAGGTGCCTCCAAAGATTCAGTACTCCAACTAATAACATATTTACTCATAGGCCCGTCCGGAGCAGCCTTCACCGTCCATTCCAAAATAGCCCAATCATCATACGCATCAACAACAGTCAGATGGGAAGAATCCGGGACCTCAGCCGAAGGCGGAGTCAATGCCAAACCAACATCAATACGTCCAACCCCTAACAATCCCTGGAACTTCTGATTATAAGCATCTATCGAATGAGTCGCATTCATCAGGCGGTCCCACAACTCATCCGGCGTATATCCCTTTCCCTGAAATTTGGATAAAACCAAAGCTGCACAGCCACTAACGTGGGGACAAGCCATGGAAGTACCCTGCAACCAGGCATAAGTTCCATCCACAGAAGTACTCAACACAGCATAAATATCGCCATAACTCTGTTCTCCACCAGGAGCTGTAATATCAATCCAGGTTCCGAAATTAGAGTAAGAGGCCCGCTTAAAATTATGAGCCATAGAAGCCACTGTCATTACTTCGGAATAAGCGGCAGGCCACTCTTTCGCATCGCTGTTACTATTTGCAGCGGCAAAAATAACCAAACCGCCATTCATTGGACCATTCTGCTCTCTTGTGCTGGGGTCCTTACCCGCATACCGAATAAAATAATCTATAGCTGAACGCATAGCCGAATTCAAAAAAGCAGCTTCTTCATACGCCCCGCTAGTCCAGGAATTGGAAGAAATCACAGCTCCCATATCAGCCGCATACACATACATATTCGGATCAGCATAGGCTTTACTCTCACCGGTTGTGGCATCATTGTGGAAAATCTGACAGCTCATTAAGCGAACACCATCTCCCGCTCCGGAACCTCCGGCAATTCCACAAATACCTATTCCGTTTCCGTTGACAGCAGAAATAGTTCCGGCACAGTGAGTACCGTGCACATATTGGGTAATAGCACCATTTCCCATAATGGAATCCCCGACCGGCGCAGCCACTTTCTTTGCCGTTACGAAATTCCAACCGTAAATATCATCCACATATCCGTTACCGTCATCATCCACTCCTTCTGTGCCGTTCAATTCCGCTTCATTAATCCACATATTTGCTGCCAGGTCAGGATGATTGTACTGAATACCACCGTCCATCACGGCAACAATCACCTCCGGCGAACCCGTTTCTGTTTTCCAGGCTTCAAAAACACCGATATCAGCGCCTTCCAAAGCTCCCGACAACCCGTTCACACTCTCGCCCGTATTATGATAGTGCCACATTTCCTCTAAACGGGGATCATTAAAAGGCATCGGCTCGTCTGAGGCCGCTTTTGTACGGGACCTCTGTAACATGGAACGCACAGGTTCAAGCGGTTCCTCCACAACCTGATAGTCGCATAACCGGGCTTCATGTACCGGAGAAACGACTTCAATTTCAGGAATATCACCGTAAGCCTCCATTGCACTCCGGGTAGGCACTTTTTCGTCAAAATAAACATCATACCACAAATGAAGTCCCGCTTCCTTATGACGTTCTTCAAACTTTCCGGCATAAGGGAACACCCTCTCTATCCGCGTTACCCGTACATCCAGATTCGTTAAATCAATTCCTTCAATTCCTGTGGCAACCGCTCCGCTTCTGGTCTTCACAACCTGCAAAGCAGGAGCGTCCGCCTTCAACTTAATTTGAATGTGACCAGGAATCACCTGTGCCTGTTCCACTCCGGAAACAGACGGACCTTTAGCATCGTCCTTCCACGTTATCTCATCCTGCTGACATGATGAGATGACAAAAATAAAGGCGATGAGATAAAATATTTTTTTCATAACAAGTGACTTAATTATTTGATTTTAGTAAATACTAAATTCTGGAATCTGGTATTGCTGTCCCAAGTATTGAAAGGCTCCCAAGTGGTCCTGCTAACCAGCTGTCCGTAAATGTAAACATCAGTCTCAGATTCTAAATGGGTAAAATTCCGGTTATGAGTCATTCCCATTTCGCCCTCCACAAGTTCATCATCATCATTCATCATCATCATCCGTAAATCACAGCTTCCGTAAGGAGGATTATAGCCAAGATTAGCCCCCGATAAATCTCCCGAAGCCAAAAGTTGCATTTCTCCCGTATTCACATCAATTCTTATCCGAAGCACAATATCCGAACCGTGAGCAAGTCCACTTGCACTGAACCGAACCATAAAGACCCTGCCATAATTCTCCTCTTCCTCATCAGAAGTCTCTCCGCCATAAATCCTGGCAGTTGTGGTCAATTTCTTCGGGTTTCCTACAGCAGGAGCAGGCACCCAAACAAGCTCCAGATTGTACTCCCCAATCATATCATCGTACAAAGAATTTACATTCACATCATCATTTTCAATCAAACAACTCATCAACGTATCGTTCGAAGCAATCAGGGCCCCCTGTATGGAATCAAACCCAACCTGAAAACTCCGGTCTACATCATAAACATCATTGTCTATCAAATCAATCTTGACACTATCCAGTTTATTTCCTACCGGGAAAATAATATCCCTTTTTCCGAAAGTAAAATCAACACCTTCTTTGGCGGTTCCCTCACGCACACCTAACACCACTCTTACAGGCATTTTCGGATTACCCTTTATACGTACCGGCACCCAAATCGGTCCTTCAGCTTCCAGACAATTTGCAGAAACCCTGTCGAAACAAACAAATACCGGTTCCTCATCATCCTGAATAGTCACTTTCATGGTACGGATGGCTTCCGACAACTCTGCATTCCTGCAATCGGTCAATGCCAGTTCAAAATAACGGGCATCATTTTCTTCCAGGTCATCAATAATAGTTACCGGAATCATCAAGCTCGTATCCCCCGGCTGAATCGTATATACCTGAGTCGTATCTACCCGATAATGCACTCCGTAAACAGCTGTGCTTTTCTCAGGAAGAGTATGCAAATGGAAAGAAACTTCATCATTCCAAACCCGGTCCATTCGAACGAAAACTTCCAACAAAGGTTGTTCCTCACTGGTAGTTACCATCGTTTCAGAAAATCCAACCAAAGGAACTCCTTCATTACTGGTGATAGTCACTTTACAAACATCTAATTCCGAAGAAAGCTTCGCTCCTTTGGCCTCCAAAAGTTCAAACACAAATTCCCGGTCCGGAGTGTATTCCGGATAATCTTTCACGTCAACCTGAAAATACCCTACACTTTTTCCTTCCGGAATAACAATCCGTTTGGACATAAAGGTATAATCCACACCCTCCTTTGCATTGTTTTCCGACTTAATATATCCGGTTACCGTCACCTCATTAAGTGCCGGAACCGATAAAACAACGGGTATCTGAAAAGGAGTAATATTCTCGAGTGTCCTAAACTCTTTACTGCTCAAAGAAACTGTAATCTGTCCCGGAGCAAATCCATCCTCATTATCGTCATCACACGACCAGGTCAAACCAAGAAACAGGCAGCATATCAAAAATCCGAATAGCTTATTCATATTACACTGTTTTTATCATAAACATTAGTTAGCAGTTTCTCTGAAAATCAGTAAACCTTCATAAGGCACGGCAGTTCCTCCTTCCGTCACCGAAATAACTGTATTTCCGGAAATAACCGCGTCCATCGCCCCAACCGGATAAATGTAATTTTCATAACATTTTATCCCTGCCAGATCCTTCACCTCCCAGGACTGACCACCATCTCTGGATACTGCCATAGTCATTCCATTTCCCATAAGCTCTATATCCGGCTTATAGATGTATAGCCTTTTCTGATTTTTCGGACCATAAACCGGATCCTGATTCACGGAACTACCGGCAAAGGAAGAAGTCTTCTCAGCTCCTGTCGGAGTAAAATGATAAATGGTTCCGTCAGCTCCGAGCACTGTCGCACCGCCAACTTGCTGACCGCCGGTTCCTGTAGGAATGGTTGCATCAACCGGTTGACTCCAGTTTGCTCCACCGTCCGTACTAACGACCATCTTACGGGAAGAACCAGAAGAAGAATGAGTAACATACATAATCAGTTGATTATCCTGTTCAATGATGCTGGCTGAATTGTTGCGCAATCCACCAACCACATTTCCTATCGTCCAGGATTCCCCGTTGTCCTCTGAAAACAGTGCAGCCACAGTCCCACGGGTTCCGACCTGGCACCGTAACGGCATAATCAATCTTCCGTCGGAAGTTTTAATTCCATGCCCGGACAAAGTAGATAAAGTATAACCGCTCAAGGTCACATCTACTGCTTCTCCCTCTGTCCAGTTTTGTCCGCCGTCTTCAGACACCAAGTATTCTATACGGTAATCTCCGTCTTGTTTTCCGTTCAAATCCACCGTATAAAACAAATAAATCTTATCACCGACATTGATTACCTCCGGCCGCATATAAACTCCATTGTCTCCTCCTTTCAACACCGTCCAGCCACTCCAATTTTTTCCACCATCAGTAGAACGTTTCATTAAAATATCGGTTGCATTGGACCGGATTGAGGCCAACCGGGAAGTCTGCATCATCACTTCATGACGTCCTTCAGCAAACAGCAAGGTAGTACCATTTACATCCGTCAAAGCCGGAGCCTGAATCGTCATGTAATCATTTTCCCGTTGTACACCAACAGGCTCCTGCATCACATAATCCCCTTCGATACTCAATTCATAAAAACGGGCGGCCCCTATCCACGGATGAAACATCAACGGGAAGACTTGCTCTTCAACATCTTCTGCTGTAAAGGCCCATAACGTCTTACCATCAATCTTGACATAAAAGAAGTTATTTACACAAGCCAATACCAATTCAAAAGGCTCACACGGAGTAACATACTCCTGCATCGGGTCATTATTGATACCTTTCAACGAATTCACCAAACCTCCTCCACGCGCCCAATAAAACACAGAAGACGACCAATCCAAACCGAAAAGAGAACGGTCACTCCAACCTTTTCCTCCTTCAAAAGAAAAATGGCTTAATGAATTACGTCCCATGACCTCAGTAGCCATCCGGACAGTAACTTTCCAGTTCTTATTCGGACCGTTCTGCAGATATACACGGGACTGAAGAACATTGTACATATAACTCAATTGATTTCCGCCATAATTATCTGTATTGTCCAAAGCATCGAGAATTGAATGCTGACGGACTCCAAAATAAAGATTTCCGTTGCGGTCTACTCCGTGTATCCAGGATAAGGTATCCCAGACACCGGGCATCTCCACCGCAAAATCAGTAAATCCCATGACAGACATCTTTGTAAAATCAGGTTGACCGTCCTTGATCAGATACACCGCATTCGAACCGTCAAAAGGATTCGGCATCGAATCGTCCGTAACAAAAATCCCCTCTCCGGTTCCAGGCATATCAAAGTGCTGTTCCTTGTAACAGCCTGCCAAAAGCAAACTGAAAACTGCTCCAATGGCTATTGTAAGTTTTAACCTATTTCCCATATTATTCATTCTTAACATTATTTCCAACGTTCAGGTTCTATCGGCAAGTACCAGTTAGCAGGATTAGACAACCGGCTGTAAACCTCATTCTTCTGATTCTCATCATCATACTTGGCAGATACAGTACGAGCTATGATTCCGGATTCTCCCAACCTGGTTTCCCGAAGTAAAAGGTCATACCATCTCTTGCCTTCAAAAGCATCTTCACGCGCTTTTTCTTTAAAAAGCTGCTCTTTCATGTTCGCTTTATCAAGAGCGATATCATCCCGTTTGTATTTTTGCAAGCCACGGGCCACTCTGACTACATTCAACATTTCCAAAGCCGCTCCCGTATTTCCCAGCTCATTTTCAGCAATTCCCCGGATCAGGTATACATCGGCATGCTTAAGAATATACCAGTTCGCAATACTTTCATACGGCTTGCGCATAGATTTGCCTTCTTCATCCAAACCGATATACTTCCAGATTACATCTTTCCGGTTGACACGCATGTAGCTCACCTTTGAACGAATATCCAAAGGCTCATTAAACAATTGGCTACAAACCGTCATTTTAGGTTTAACTAAGTATCTTCCACCATCCGCTTCTATCGGAGAAGTAAATTCTTGTAACCGCTGGGTACGGAACCCTTGTTCAAAAACATACATAAATCCAAAAGAATTATAAGTCGTGGCAGAAGCCGCCGCCGTAGTCGTATATTGTTGCGGCCAGGTAGATGCTGCTCCCAATTTGCCCTGTTTGATAAAAAACTCAGCATAAGCAGAAGCTTCCTGATACAATCCGTTCCATAAAGCCACCTCAGCAGATAAAGCATAAGCTCCAATCCAGCTCGCCCGAATCAAAGGTTCCTCTGCAGGAGGAGCAAACCCTAAAGCATATGAGGTTCCGTTGATCAACACCCTCGCCTTGGCCAAATCACTCATAATCGCTTTCCAGACCTCCTGTTCCTGAGCCGGCTGTAACACAACAGCCCGTAACTCTTCATCAGTCATGGTAATGGTATTCATCTTCACAATGTTACCCTTTTCATCCTCGAAAGTAACGTCATCAGCCACTTCTTCCAATACCAAAGGAACCTGCCCGAAAGTACGTACCAGTTGGAAATAACACCACGCCCTCAGGAAATAAGCTTCCCCGTAAAATATTTTTAAACGGGTAGCTGTCACTTTATCCCCATTCGGTTGCATCCTCGGCAGATTCTTCAATTGGTGATTACACCGGGCGATGGATTTATAAAGAAATCCATAATCAGTATAAGGATTCAATGTAGAAACCGTATTATTTATAAATTCACTCACGTAAACATCCTTGGTCTCCCCCTCCGTTACCAGGTCTGCACGGGCCGACCCCCACAAAAATAATTTATGCACTTCCGGAGACAATGGAGCATACATACCGTATGCTACGGAGTTTAACTCACTGTTATTAGTGTAAAAATCATCTGGCGAAGCTCCATCTATCGGATCCACGTCAAAGAAATCACCACAAGCCGTCAGCATAACACAACATGCAACCACTGGCAATTTCCATTTGATATATCTCATTATCCTCATCATTCAACAGATTAAAATGATACATTTAAACCGAATATATAAGAACGGGGCGAAGGAGTCGCACCACAATCCACACCTCTCATCAAAGGATCCAAGCCTGAAAATACCTCAGGGTCAAAACCACTGTATCCGGAAAGAGTCCACAAATTGTTACAGTTTACCGACACACGTACGCCTTTGATAAAGCCCATCCGGTTTTTCATCGGAACATCATACTGAACCGCAATACTCTTCAGACGCAAATAACTGCCATCTTCCACCC
>ERZ778518.1555-NODE-1555-length-14883-cov-4.186134_pt1 | contig 14883 bp, 9 predicted proteins | sample MGYA00510340_ERZ778518 | MGnify/ENA primary metagenome ERZ778518 (study PRJEB29527, sample SAMN07138967) | mouse gut metagenome | material: feces | host: mouse | place: China:Nanjing | collected 2016-01-25 ...
GTATCCGCAGACTTCATGCGCTGGACACGGCACTCATTGAAGCCTTTGGACAAGACGAGGGGGAGAGGCACATAGAACGGCTGACACATCTGTATGACCAGTCAGAAAAACGGTTAGTCTATGGGGAAGATGGAATATCCTTTCTTCACCGTCAGGAGGAGATTGTCGATTACCTGAATCAAAGCTTGCAGATGAGCCTGCTTGCAGCATCGTTTTATGACCACGTGTTTTTCAAAAGAGTTCTGGAGTATCTTGTTAAGTATGACTCGTTTTGCGCGGGAGAGCTTGTGGATATTGGCTGTGGCAATGGGATACTGACCTGCTTTCTCGCACTGCGTCATCCCGAAGCGGTGGTCACAGGAATCGAACTTTCGCAAAATGCAGTCTTGGCGGCAAGCGAGCTTGCCGCGCGCCTTCAGGTGGACAATGTGCAGTTTTACAGCGCGGACAGACTGCGGCAGAAGAGCTGTGACACGTTGTTTTCGTGCCGTACAGTGCATGAAAATGTCATATGGAGAGCGCTCTGCGAAGAATCAGAACCGGCAGCGCTGTCCGTCGAGGAACACACCAGACGGCATAGCGCATATGCAACAGAGCTTGCGGCGTACATCAAGCCCAAAGGATATTTTATCAGTGTAGAGCGCTATGAGGAGGGCAACGCTTACACCGGCCTGCTTCGCGCATTCGAGCGCGCGGGACTTTGTCAGATCAGGGGGACACATATGCAGTTTTCCTGCAAAAATGGAGAGAATACGGCAGTGTTTCAGGCGATGATTTTTCAGAAAACAGGCGTGTAGCAGTGCCAGACGTGGACGGCGCTGGCGGCATGTTCCTTTCCATGTCTGTGCGCAGAACCTGTGCAGAAAAAGAAAAGAGGTGCAGTATGGACAGCAAACCATTACCGGTAGGGATTGATAATTTTGAGCATTTAATAACAAGGGGATATTACTTTATAGATAAGACATGCTTTATCAAAGAGCTGTTGGACAAAAAGGGAAGTGTCAATTTATTTACGCGCCCGCGCCGCTTTGGAAAAACGCTGAATATGAGTATGCTTCAGTATTTCTTTGAAGATATGCGCACGGACGATGGCACGAAAAAAGACAACACGTATCTTTTTGAGAATATGAAAATTATGGAGGCGGGTGAGGAGTATCTTGCGCATATGGGAAGCTATCCTGTGATCAATCTGACATTGAAGGATGCCAAGCAGCCTGATTTCACACTTGCATATGAGGTGCTCAAGTGGCAGATTGCGGACGAGTATGCAAGACACCAATACATTTTGCAGGATGAGCGGCTTGCTGCGGAGCGGGACACCTATATGGAGATTCGGATGCGCAGGGCAGACCGCAGCGCATACAATAATTCCATCAAATTCCTGTCACAGTGCTTGCAAAAATATTACGGCAAAAAAGTGATTATCCTGATTGATGAATACGATGTGCCGCTTGAGAATGCGTTTACCCAGAATTTCTATAATGAAATGACAGGGTTTATCCGCTCTTTGTTTGAGTCTGCCTTAAAAACAAACAGCAGTTTGGAATTTGCTGTGATAACAGGGTGCCTTAGAATTTCAAAGGAGAGTATTTTTACCGGACTGAATAATCTTGAAGTGATATCCATTCTTGACTGGAATTATGGGGAGTATTTCGGATTTACAGAACAAGAAGTCCGTAAACTTTGCAATGACTATGAACTGGGGCAAAAATATGATCTAATTAAAGAATGGTATAATGGATATATATTCGGAAATACCAAGGTCTATAATCCGTGGAGTGTTATCCAGTATGTGAAGGCATTGACAACGCATGAGGAGGAGTTCCCGCGGTCATACTGGGCCAATACATCCTCGAATACCGTAGTGCGCAGGCTGATTGAACTGGCAGATGACAGCGTAAAGAGTGAACTGGAAAATCTGATTGACGGAGGCACGGTGGAGAAGCCTGTCCATGAGGACATCACTTACAGCGAAGTGTATGAGCGCATGGAGAATCTGTGGAATTTTATGTTTTTTACCGGATATTTCAAGAAAACAGGCGAGCGGATGGGAGAGGATGATATGCGTTATCTGACGCTTGCGATACCCAATCGGGAAGTGCGCTATATTTTTCGTGAAAAGATTATGGCATGGTTTGAGCACAAAATGAAAACGCGGGACTTGACCCGGCTGCACACGGCATTTGTCAATAAGGATACCCAGACGCTAGAGGAAGAACTGACGGCGGTTTTATACGAAACGATCAGTTCTTTTGATGAGAGTGAAAATTATTATCACGGGCTGGTGGCGGGATTGCTGTCGGGAATGAAAGGATACCGCACAAAATCCAACCGGGAGACGGGAAAGGGCAGGTGTGATCTGTTCGTCAAACCCATCTCACGCCGCAAGGAGGCTTTTATCGTAGAATTTAAAACCACGAAAAAGATCAAGGAGCTTGAGCCAAAAGCCAAGGAGGCGCTGCAACAGATCGAGGACAGAAAATACAGTTTAGAACTAGCAGATGACGGATACGATATTGTGGGGAATTATGGGATTTCATTCTGCGGAAAGGACTGTTGTGTCATGTTCCGAGCGGGGACGACGCCGTGACAGGGGATTGAACGAAGTCAGAACTTCACAAAGAGGTTCTGGCTTTCTTTTTTTGGTCATGAATCTGACATTTTTGCTATGAATCTGATTTTACTTTGATCAAGAATGCGATATGCTCAATCAGGAAGGAACAGGGGGTATTGGGGACATCGAAAGAATGGAGGAAAAATATGCAGCCAGAAACAATTGTATCGACAAATCAGATCGCACTTGATCACGGAAACGAGATTTTCACACTCAATCATCCAGACAACTACACATATCTGTATTTTCCGATTGCCGGAGAGCAGGGGATCAAGTCCAGTGTAACGCCAAGTTTTGGGGGCGACAGCAAATTAGATCAAAATACATTTCTGCTCGAGCCAGTGAGCAGCGAAAATCTGCACAACAATAAATCGTCCAGAAATTTTTGGTGCTGTGTTGAAGGCGTGGGCGCATGGTCTGCGACAGGCATGTCAGCGGAGGCGGAGTGTGACAAATATACAGCGCGTCAGGACGAATGCAGCATGGAGGCAGGTTTCATGTGGCAGACTGTGACCAGAAAGTCTTCCAGATACCAGCTCAAATCGACTGTCACAAGTTTTGTGCCTGTTGACCACAATGTAGAGCTTCTGCATGTTGTCATTGAGAACACAGCAGAGCACACACAGCAAATAACACCAATTGCAGCAATTCCAATCTATGGGAGAAGTGCGGACAATATACGGGATCACCGCCACGTAACTTCGCTTTTGCACCAGATCACAGTGACAGGGCAGGGCGTGGAGGTGAAACCCAAACTATCCTTTGATGAGAGAGGGCATCAAAAGAATGAGGTGACATATTTTGTGTACGGCGTAACAGGCAATGGTGAGACGCCGGAACAGTTTTTCCCAGTCACAGAGGATTTTATCGGGGAAGGCGGAAGCCTGACTGCGCCGCTGGCTGTAAAGAACAATGCAGAGGGCGCAGAGGCAGGCATACAGATTGACGGAAAAGAGGCGCTGGGCGGTCTGAAATTTCGCAGTGTGGCGCTTGAAAAAGGCGGGACGGTGTCATACACCATCATCATCGGCGCTGCGGCGGCAGCAGCAATGGAGGAGATGCGGAAGGTGGCTTTCGCCTATGACAGCACAGACAAGGTGCGCGATGCCATACACAAAACAAACGATTATTGGCAGGAGAAAGTCAATGTTTGGTTCCAGACTGGAAATAAGACAGCGGACAGCTATCTGCGGTGGATTTGTTTCCAGCCGATTCTGCGGCGTCTGTATGGGTGTTCTTTTCTTCCGCATCACGACTATGGCAAGGGCGGCAGGGGATGGCGGGATCTCTGGCAGGACTGCCTGTCGCTGCTGTTCATGAATCCCGACGGTGTGCGTCAGATGATAGTTGATAACTATGGCGGTGTCAGAATGGATGGGACGAACGCCACGATTATCGGCGAGAAGCAGGGCGTGTTCAAGGCGGATCGAAACAGCATTACGCGCGTCTGGATGGATCACGGGTTCTGGCCGTTTCTGACAACAAAGCTCTATATTGACCAGACAGGGGACATTCAAATTCTTGACGAGAAAGTACCGTATTTTAAAGACCGTCAGGTACACAGAGGGCAGGCGGCTGACAGTGAGTGGAACGAGGATTACGGTATGCAGCAGAGAACGCAGGAAGGTTCCATTTATACCGGGAGCATTTTAGAGCACATTCTGTTGCAGCAGTTGTGTGCATTTTATGAGGTGGGTGCGCATAACCAGATTTGCCTGCGCAATGCAGACTGGAACGATGCGCTTGACATGGCGCCGGACAGAGGAGAGAGCGTGGCGTTTACAAGCGCTTATGCATACAATCTCAGAGAGCTTGCAGCGTATCTTGAGAAATACGAATCCGCTACAAAAACTGCGCAGTTGGAGTTGGCTGAGGATATTAACATCCTTCTTGCAGGCGAGGTGCACAACTATGATGAAATCGAGTGGAAGCGGGCAGTCTTGCAGCAGTATACATGCACCTGCACGCATCATATTTCTGGCAGGACAGTACAGGTAACTGTCTCAGAGCTGGCACAGAAGCTCAGGGATATGGCGGCGTGGATGATGGAGAATATCCGCCGCAAGGAGTGGGTGACGGACGCGGAAGGAAACGGATGGTTCAACGGCTACTATGACAACAATGGAAATCAGGTGGAGGGCGTGCACGGCGGCAATGTGCGCATGATGCTCACCAGTCAGGTATTCTCTATTATGAGCGGAACGGCTGACGCGGAAATGACGGCAAAAATCTGCCGGAGTGCGGACAGGTATCTCTATCGGGAGAACATTGGCGGCTACCGGCTGAACACAAAGTTTGACGAGGATAAATTTGATCTTGGCAGGATGTTTGGCTTTGCGTATGGCGAAAAAGAAAATGGGGCTGTGTTTTCCCATATGACTGTCATGTACGCCAATGCACTGTACCAGCGAGGCTTTGTCAAGGAGGGATACAAGGCGCTCAACACCCTGCTGGCAACGGCGATGGATTTCGGTACAAGCAAAATTTATCCCGGTGTGCCAGAGTACTTTGATGCCAATGGGCGCGGAATGTACCACTACCTGACAGGGGCGGCAAGCTGGTTTATGCTGACCATGATTACGCAGGTGTATGGCGTCAGGGGAGATCTGGGGAATCTGGTGCTTGCGCCGAAGCTGATGTCCGAGCAGTTTGATGCGGACGGAAATGCTTCCGTTCAACTGAACTTCCTGAAAAAGACATTCTTAATCCGCTATCACAATCCGAAAAAGCTGTCCTATGGGGCATATCAGATTGAGCAGGCTTGGTGCGGGGACAGGAAATTGCAAAAAATGACACAAATGTCAGATATGGTATGCATGGAAAAGCAAGCAATCGAAGCGCTTGACAGCACTGTGCATGTGATTGATGTGACGCTTGGTTCGATTGCATAATCTGTTTGTAAAGGACGCAGATGGACGAAATAAATTCGTAAAGGCAAAAGGAGAAAAAGAAAAATGCAATATGGTTATTTTGATGATGAGAAAAGAGAGTATGTGATCACCAGACCTGACACGCCTGCGCCGTGGGCGAACTATCTTGGTTCCCCGGAGTACGGCGCGGTGATCTCCAACAATGCGGGTGGTTACAGCTTTGCGAAATCAGGGGCTAACGGCAGGATTCTGCGTTATGTGTTCAATGGCTTTGACCAGCCGGGACGCTATATTTACATACGCGACAATGACAGCAAGGATTACTGGTCGGCTTCATGGCAGCCTGTCGGCAAAGATTTGGATTCCTACCAGAGCAAATGCTGCCATGGAACAGCATACACAAGAATGGAGGCGGACTACAGCGGCATTCATTCGGAGGCGCTTTACTATGTGCCGCTCGGCAAGTCCTACGAGGTCTGGAATTTGAAGATCACAAACAACACCGATGCGCCAAGGAATCTGAACATCACAGGATATGCAGAGTTTACAAACAACAATAATTATGAACAGGATCAAGTCAATCTCCAGTATTCCATGTTCATCACAAGAACCGCCTTTGAGAAGGACCGCATCCGCCAGACAATACACGGCAATCTGGACGGTCTTGAGGATGGAAAGGAGGTTGACAACAAGCTCGCAATCGATCGTTTCTTTGGTCTGGCAGGAGCGCAGGTGGCTTCCTACTGTGGAGACAGGGAGAAATTTATCGGACGCTATCATGGCTATGGAAATCCTGTAGGTGTTCTGAACGGAGATCTTGGCGGGGAATTAAGTTACAATGAAAACGGCTGCGGTGCGCTTGCCACTACACTGACACTTGCGGCGGGTGAGACGAAGGAAATTGCCTTTGTACTTGGCATGAAGTACAAAGATGAGGCGGACAGAATTATGAAAAATTATGAGAATCCGTCACAGACCTGCGCACGGGAGTTGGAAGAGCTTGTCACATACTGGCATGAAAAACTGTCTCATTTTCAGGTAAAAACACCCAGTCCGGCATTTGATACCATGATAAATACATGGAATGCCTACAACTGTTTTATGACCTTTATCTGGTCGCGCGCCGCTTCTTTTATCTACTGTGGTCTCCGAAATGGATACGGCTATCGCGATACTGTGCAGGACATTCAGGGAATCATTCATCTGGCGCCGGAGATGGCGGTCGAGAAAATTCGCTTTATGCTCTCGGCGCAGGTTGACAACGGCGGCGGACTCCCGCTTGTGAAGTTTACGCACAATCCCGGACATGAGGACACGCCGGACGACGCGTCCTATGTACAGGAGACAGGACATCCCGCATACAGGGCAGACGACGCACTCTGGCTGTTTCCTACCGTTTACAAATATGTGTCAGAATCAGGAAACATGGCGTTTATCGACGAGGTGATTCCATTTGCCAACAAGGATCAGGCAACGGTGTATGAGCACTTAAAGCGCGCCGTGGACTTTTCGATGAAGCATCTGGGGCCGCATGGTCTGCCGGCAGGACTTTATGCGGATTGGAATGACTGTTTGAGGCTGGGAAAGGAAGGCGAATCTTCCTTTGTGGCATTACAATATTTCTATGCAATGACAATCTTAAAGAAGTTTGCCGTATACAAGAAAGATGATGCCTATATCGCCTTTCTGGAGGAGAAACAAAAGGAACTTGGAGAGCGCATTCAAAAACTATGTTGGAATGAGGACAGGTTTATCAGAGGCTTTACAGAGAGCGGCGAGGTGATTGGAAAGCGGACGGACAAGGAGGCAAATATGTGGCTCAATCCTCAGAGCTGGGCAGTGATCAGCGGCCTTGCCACGGCTGAGCAGGCGGACAAAGCGCTTGACATGGTATATGAGCGGCTGAATACAGAATATGGCGCTGTGCTGATGGACCCGCCGTATCATTTGGAGGCTTTTGATGGTGCGCTTGCAGTGATTTACAATGCGGGCGTCAAGGAAAATTCCGGCATTTTCTCGCAGTCGCAGGGATGGATTATTCTTGCAGAGGCGCTTTGCGGACACGGTGAGCGGGCATTTGCCTATTTTCAAGAAAACGCGCCGTCCGCCCAGAATGACAGGGCGGAGATTCGCAAGCTGGAGCCATACTGCTATGGACAGTTCACAGAAGGCAAGGCAAGCCCGCACTTTGGGCGCTCACATGTGCACTGGCTGACAGGCACAGCGTCCACTGTTATGGTGGGATGCGTGGAGGGAATCCTTGGAATGCGGCCTGATTTTCACGGACTCAAAATCGCGCCCTCCATACCGAAAGCGTGGGACGGATTTGAGATTGACAAGGATTTTCGGGGCGTGCATCTCCATATCACAGTGAAAAATCCCGGTCATGTGGAGTCTGGCTGCAAATCGCTGCGGGTAAACGGTCAGTTGATGGAAGAAAATTATATTCCGGCAGAGCTTCTTGCGAAAGAAAATGAAGTGGAGCTTGTGATGTCGTAAATATTTATATTTTAAATAGAAGAAACGTGACAGCATGTTTACGGTGCAGTCACGTTTTTCTTTCTGTACAGGCAGTTTGGTGTCTGATTCACCATGTCTGGTGGTAATGTCTGTCGCGGTATTTTTTGGGGGTGAGTCCGACGTATTTTTCAAACGTTTGAATAAAATGACTCTGCGAGGAGAAGGCAAGGTAATTGGCAATGTCAATCAGACTATAGTCGGAGTATCGGAGAAGGTTTTCTGCCTTCTCTATTTTTTTCTCGCGGATATAGTCGCTGATGGAAATGCCGAGATTCTGTTTAAAGAGACGCGACAGGTAGCTTGGCGACAGCGTTGTGTACACGGCAAGCTCATTGATGGTAATGCGCTCGTTAATATGGCTGTAGATATAGTCTGTACACTGCACAATCGGTTTTGAGATGATGGCGTTTTTTTGAAGTACAAGCATTTTGCCGGTGAAATCAAGTACCATACTCCGATGCAGTTCTGCGATGGTTTCGATGTTGGTGCACGAATCCATCTTTAAAATATAGAAATCGCTGAGCCGGTAAGCCTGCTCTAACTCAAGTCCGCCCTCGACACAGTGGCGTGTCAGCAGCGCGGCAGTGACAACAAAATGATATTTTAGATTGGTCAGCGCATTTTTAGACAGCACGCCCATACCTTCTGGATTGGTGAAGTCTCCCTGATTTAGATTTTTTCTGACAAATTCCATATCACCGTTCTTCACGGCGGAATAAAAGGAATATTCTTCCTCCATTGGACGGTGATAGGTTTCGGATTCGCTGTCTGACAGCTCGCGTTTATACCATTCGTTTCGCAGATTGTTCATATGTATACACTCCCTATGACAAAATTTAATCAATTTTACTTTATTTTTTAAGATTATTATAATTATGTCATGATTTTGATATTTTTACAACTAATTTTGTATTGGTTTATTGGGCAGTATGCTATAATCCTTCTTGTAAGTTCAAAGTAACTGTAAATTTGCATAGTAAAACACAAAGGGAGGACTTTAAAATGAAGAAAAAAATAATCAGCAGTTTATTGGCGGCTTCCATGATTATGACAGCGCTCACTGGGTGCGGCGGCACGGACAGCGGCAATAACAATGCAACACAGGACAATGCAACGACAGTGAATAATGACAGCGCGAATAATGCAGACAACGCACAGGAGCCTGCTGACGCGGCACCGGAGGGCGATGACGCAGCGCCGGAGGGCGGTGACGCGGCGGCGTCCAATGAGGGCAAGGTGATCAATGTCTACAGCTTCAATGATGAGCTTCGCACCCGTATCACAGCGGTTTATCCAGAGGTTGTGGACACGTCAGACGACGGCACGACCTCCAGCTTAAAGGACGGCACAGAGATCCACTGGATCATCAATCCGAATCAGGATGGCGTCTATCAGGATAAACTGGATGAGGCGCTCAACAATCAGCTGACGGCAGCGGATGATGATAAGGTGGACATCTTTGCAGCGGAGATAGACTATGTGGTCAAGTACACAGATGCGGATATTGATGCGGCGATGCCGCTCGAAGCGCTGGGAATCAACCCGGAGACCGATCTGGCAGACCAGTTTGACTTTACCAAGACCGTTGCGAGCGACCAGAATGGTGTCATGAGAGCTTCTACATGGCAGGCATGTCCGGGCGTACTGGTATACCGCCGCGATATTGCCAATGAGGTGTTTGGAACCGATGATCCCGAAGTGATTGGCGAAAAGACCAAAGACTGGGATGCCATGAAGGCGGCTGCGGAGGAGCTCAAGGCAAAGGGATACTATACATTCTCATGCTATACAGATACATTCCGCACCTACAGCAACAATATTTCAGAGCCATGGGTGGCGCCGGGCGAGACCACAATCAAGGTTGATCAGAAGATTATCGACTGGGTAACGGATTCTAAGGAGTGGAAGGATGCAGGCTATTTCGATCCCGCTGTAAAGGGACAGTGGAATGCAGACTGGTTTACAGCGATGAGCTCCAGCTCCAAAGTATTTGCATTCCTGTTCCCGGCATGGGGAATTGACACGCAGTTAAAGCCAAACTGGGACGGCGAGAACGGGGCATGGGCAGTGACCAATGCGCCGCTGTCATACAACTGGGGCGGTACTTTCGTGCTCGCGGCAGAGGGTACAGACAATCCGGGCCATGTGAAGGATATCCTTCTTGCGCTCACGGCGGACGCTGACAATTTGAAAATGATTTCAAAGGAGTATGCAGACTTTACCAATGCCAAGACACTTATGGAAGCAGCCAAGACAGACAATTCATTTGCATCGGATTTCCTCGGCGGGCAGAATCCGTATACATATTTTACACCAGGTGCAGATGCAATCGAGATGGCGCCGCTGTCCGCGTATGATCAGGGCTGCGTGGAGTTGATTCAAAATGCGTTTGGCGATTATTTGCAGGGTCAGATCGACTATGACAAGGCAAAACAGAATTTTGAGACAGCCGTTAGAGAGCGCTATCCAGAAATCTCAGAGATTCAGTGGCCGGAATAAATCAGAGAATCCATAAATCATTGACTGCGGTGCATCGAAGCACCGCAGTGTTCAGAAGAGGGGGAATGGTGGCTTATGAAACAAAAACGTAAAAAGATTGATTATTCGAAATGGGGGTACATCTTCATCCTTCCATTTTTTCTAAGTTTCTTTATTTTTTCGCTCATCCCGCTGGTAGATACGATTCGGTACAGCTTTTTTGAATATTATCGTTCCGGTCTCAAGCAAATTGGCCCTAATTTTGTCGGGATGGAAAATTATGCCAGTCTGCTGAAATCAGATATGTTAAAATATGCGTGGAATACCTTAATCCTGTGGCTCATCGGTTTTGTCCCGCAGATTGTGATCGCGCTGCTGCTCGCTTCATGGTTTGTCGATGCCCGGCTGAAAATCCGCGGTCAGCAATTCTTTAAGGTTGTCATTTACCTGCCGAACTTAATTATGGCGTCTGCGTTTGCGATGCTGTTCTTTACCTTATTTTCCAACAAAGGTCCTATCAATTCGATCTTGCTGTCCATGGGTCTGACGGATACACCAATTGATTTTATGGGAACCGTATTCGGAACGAGAACGCTGATTGGCGTGATGAATTTCCTCATGTGGTTTGGCAATACGACAATTATGCTGATGGCTGCAATCATGGGCATCAGCCCGGACATCTTTGAGGCGTCTGAGATTGACGGCTGCAACAGTATACAAAGGTTTTTCTATATTACGCTTCCAATGATTCGCCCGATTCTTGCCTATACACTGATTACTTCTATCATCGGCGGTCTCCAGATGTTCGACGTGCCTCAGATTCTGACAAATGGTCAGGGAAGCCCGGACCGTACTTCAACGACCTTGATTATGTTCCTCAACAACCATTTAAAGAGCAAAAACTATGGTATGGCGGGTGCGCTGTCTGTTTACCTGTTCATTGTGAGCGGCATTCTGTGCTTTATCGTATACCGCATCACGAACGATGAAGATCCGGACGGTTCTAAGGCTGCTGCGAAAAAGAGAAAAAAGGCAGAGAGGAGATAAGAGAATGAAATCAAAGGGATATAATTGTTTTCGTGTTATTTTTGCACATGTACTGCTCGTCATACTGTCATTGATGTGTCTGTTTTTCTTCTACATTCTGCTTGTCAATGCGACGCGTTCCCATGCAGATTTGCAGAGAGGCTTCTCTGCGCTGCCCGGCGGACACCTGCTGACAAATTTTCAGAATGTGGCAAATGACGGAACCTTTCCGATGGTGCGCGGTATCATCAACAGTCTGATTGTCTCGGGCAGTTCTGCGGCAATCTGCACTTATTTTTCAGCGCTGACTGCGTACGGACTCTATGCATACGACTTCAAATTAAAGAAAGTCGCGTTTACGTTCATTATGGCAATCTTGGTGATGCCGACGCAGGTTACAGCAATGGGCTTTCTCCGACTGATTACCGGCATGGGCATGAATGACTCTCTGCTTCCGCTGATTATTCCGTCTATTGCATCGCCCTCTGTATTTTATTTCATGTACAGTTATCTGCAGTCGTCTCTGCCGCTCTCACTGGTTGAGGCAGCCAGAATCGACGGCTCTAAGGAGTTTCGTACCTTTAATCAGATTGTCCTTCCGATCATGAAGCCGGCGATGGCCGTGCAGGCAATCTTTACCTTCGTAGGTTCGTGGAACAATTATTTCGTTCCTGCGCTGGTGATTCAGTCGAAGGAGAAAATGACGGTGCCAATCCTGATCGCACTCCTTCGTGGAGCGGATTACATGAACCGTGATATGGGCAAAATATACATGATGATCATGGTGGCAATCGTTCCGATTGTTCTTGTTTATCTGATTCTTTCAAAGTATATCATTGCAGGTGTGACGCTTGGCGGTGTCAAGGGTTGATTCGTACCCCAACGGCTTTGGCTGTTGGGGTATCTTCAAACAATAGGAGGTGCGTGGTTTTGAGACAAAAGTATCATTGTCTGATTTTGGCCGCGGCTTTGACTGCCCTTGTTGGAAACGGCTGTCGGGCGCAGGATACAGGAGACGATGTCAGAATCTACTATTCTGCGATAGAGGATGGCGACTATTATGAGGGATGGGCACTGCAGCTGCAAGAGCAGGCGGCAGCACATGGCGCCGCGTTTGAGGCAGGGTATGCACAAAATTCTGTGGAGACACAGGACGCCCAGATCAAGAGCGCTGTGGTGAGTGGCTGTGATGTGTTATTGTGCGGACCGGTTTCGCCGGATACGGTGACGGAGATCAAGGCGGCAGCCGGCGACACGCCGATTGTATTTATCAATAATGCGCCAAAGGACCGCGCATTGGAGAAGGACCGCTATATTTACGTAGCGTCAGATGAGTATATGGCAGGGCAGTATCAGGCGGAATATATACTGGAAAAGTTTGGACAGAAGGAAGAAATTAACGTGGTGCTGCTCAAAGGCCCAAAAGATGCATCGGGCGCGGCAGGCAGGACAAAAGGACTCAAACAGACCCTGAAAGCCAGCGGAAAGACGATTCATTATGTCTTTGAGGACTATGCCGACTGGAATCAGGATAAGGCGCAGGAGTTGACGGCGATGTTTTTAAAGACAGGACAGCCTGTTGACTGTGTGGCGGCGAACAATGACGATATGGCGCTCGGCAGTCTGTCCGCTTTCGAGCAGGCGGGACGCAGTACAGAGTCTGTATTGTTTCTGGGTGTGGATGCCTCTGCGGGCGGCTGCCAGGCGATTGCGGAGGGGCGAATGGATTTCACCGTCTATCAGCCGACTGCGGCACAGATTAGCGCTGCGGTGGAGGCGGCGGACAGACTGGCTTCCGGCAGGTCCGTCGCAGATCTGGAGGGGGCATCGGCAGATGGAAAATATATATTGATACCTTTTGAGAGAGTGGATAGCCAGAATGTGACACAGTATCAATAATCTGGTGAGAAAGCGTGGGGAACAGGTTATGACAGAAAAGACGAAATTTATATCCATCAAAGTAAAGCTGCTTGGAATTATTCTGCCCGTGATGATTCTTATTATGACAGTGCTCACAGGGCTGTTCTATTATGTATCAAAGACTGTGATACAGTCAGATGCGCATAACCTTTTGCAGACCTCCGTGGAGAGTCAGGCTGCTGAGATGGAGGCATGGCTGAACCAGAACCTTGTGTCTGCCAGCCTTGCCAAACAGGCAGTGGAGCAGATGGGGTTTGACGACAAACAGCTGCAGGACTTTCTGGATTCCTATTACAACTATGACAGCAACTATTCCGAGGGCTTCTATATCGCAGGTACGGACGGAACACTTCTTCGGGCAAATCCTGTGAGAGCTGTTGAGCTGAGGGAACCGGACGCGGAAGGCAATTATCTCAATAACGGCAGCTTTGCGGTGAAGGAGAGCCTGACAGACGATAAGGACTGGATATTTCTGCTGGCGCTGGAGGGACAGGCAGAAGCGCAGTTTGAGGAGAATGAGGTGTTCATCGACATTGCCAATGAGGGAACCGTGGATTACAGCGTACAGTTTGTGCAGCCCAATGTTCCGTTGAAAAAGGATGCCGTGTACACTGTCCGTTTTGATGCGAGTGCGGAGGAGGACAGAACGATCAAGGTCAGCGTCACAGCGCCGGACAGGGATTATAAGCGCTATCTTGAGGATACCGTTGTCAGCCTGACCCCCGAACGGCAGACATATTCCTATGAGTTTACCATGACGGATTATGATGATGCGAACGCACGGATGGAGTTTAATCTTGGCGCCGCCGGGTCCACAGCGGGTGTAACAATCAGCAATGTGTCAATTGTCATGAGCGCGCCGCCCGCTACAGAGAAGGAGGAGGACACAATCGGGACGGAGGTGACGCAGACAGCGTGGTTTCGCGACGCCCTGACCCGGGTGAATGTAGGATTTACCAACGCATACGTCAACGAGAACGGTATGCCGGTCATCAGTGCGTGCGGTATGCTGCGCACGGATACAAATGACGTGCGTGTCATTTCGATGGACTTGTCTCTTGACAAAATCAGTGTCTATGTCAACAGCTTTGTAAAAATGGACCATGCGGAGGCGTTTCTGGTGAATGCCAATGACAATACAATCCTTGCTGCGCGCGATAAAGCGATGATTTCCAGGAAGCTTGATGAGCTGGACGATGTGTTTATGAGAGAGATCGCTGACAGGATTTCACAGGGAGAGATGCATCTGGCAGAAATTGACGGCAACATGACGGTATTTGAGGAGATCACAGGCACCGAATGGGTGCTGGTGTCCTATGTTCCCTCAAAGATTGTATATCAGGAGTTGAATCATATCAGAAATGTGATGCTGCTGTTTGCCATTGTCTCTGTGCTGGCGCTGACAATACTGATCGAGCGGATTGTGCATGTGGTGATTCATCCGGTGCGGGGATT
>ERZ778518.1557-NODE-1557-length-14865-cov-5.373599_pt1 | contig 14865 bp, 6 predicted proteins | sample MGYA00510340_ERZ778518 | MGnify/ENA primary metagenome ERZ778518 (study PRJEB29527, sample SAMN07138967) | mouse gut metagenome | material: feces | host: mouse | place: China:Nanjing | collected 2016-01-25 ...
GCGTAAGACAGGCAAAGTATTTCCCGGATTCAAAAAAACACTTACGACAAAACCTCTGAGAGACTGGGTAAAGGCGGCAAATATCGACAAGCACATAACGTTCCACTGCTTAAGACACATCAATTCTTCTTACTCATTGAAAACAAGAAACTTACAAAGATTATCAGCTTGACAGGTAACGATATAGAAACCAGCGGGCTTCTATATTCTGCAATGTTCTGCACTAATCAAAAGAACGCTTTTCTCACTTACAAAAGTAGTGTTTTTATCCTTTATTACCAAAGTTATTCCTCTGAAAAATGGAGAAAAGTTCACGTTAAGTATAAAGTTAAGTATAAAGCATCTCTATGATATTCTCTGCCAATATTGAATTATAAATGCGTATGGCATTGTTTTCATCGGTGTTGTAACCAAGATAGTTTATACTGCCATACCATATCAAGGATTTGTCAATGATTGCAACGTCAATAGCCAATGCGTCATTAACTCTGATACTTGCTCCTGTTCCTTTTAACTGTTTTTCCTTTTCCAAATCGTTTTTGATAAAAGTGACAACCTCCACACCCTGTGCCGATATGCCTTTTAATGTATCAAGCACAGATGAATGTTTGGCAAACCAAAGCTTTGTAGCGGAAATGACAATCGAGTGTTTTGCGTTGAACAAATCATTGAAAAACTCTCTTTGGAATGTATGTCCATTAAAAATCACGCTATGACTTTCGTTGAACAAGTCCATTGGTGCATTTGACTTGATCTGATAGCCGACAGACGCATATCCTTTCAATCTACGCTTGTACATGACATCACACATCGGTACGCGAATGTCAATGTAATCGTAAATCCGGACTTCTTTCTTACCCGGGTATTCCCGATGCAACCGTCCGGCATATTGCGCGATGAGACCTTTCCATGAGACAGGCAATGCCAAGAACAAAGTGTCCAACCGGGGATAGTCGAAACCCTCACCCACATATTTTCCGGTTGCCACTATAACAAGCGGTTCCGATAATGATATGTCTTGTAAGTATTCCATTTTCTGACGTTTCTCCTTTGCCGATTCGGAACCGACAAGAGTAATGACATGTTTACAGTGTGGTATTAACGCGCCTGCTAATGCTTCGACATGGGCGGTGAGGTTGGTCAGTACAACTGGTGAACGCCCTTCTTTCAGAGCCACGCATACATCCTCTATTATAAGTCCGTTCCTATTTTCATCATCAGCCATTTTCTGAACCATCCGGGCATAAGTGGACTTTTCATCCGTCAACTCTCTATAAGAAGTAAAGCGGGGAACAAGCAGGCGTGTGAATGTTTGGGATGCCATTTGAGCTTTTGCATCTGCCGAATAACGGATTGGGCCGCATTGCATGAAGATGATAGGCTGATGTCCGTCTTTTCGGATTGCGGTGGCTGTCAGTCCATAAACATAGCGGGCATTGGCATACTTCAATATCCGTTCAAAATTCACCGCTGACACATGATGACATTCATCCACTATCAACATGCCATAGTCCCGGACAAAATGTTTCACACCGTTGTCCTCTAAACAGGATTGCATCAAGGCTATATCTATTTTTCCATGCAGTGAATTTCCCTTGGAATCCAATGTGCCGAACGGTGAAAAGGCTTTTCTACGACCACGCTTCTTGGGAAGGTTATCTTCCGTAAAGTCTATTTGCAGGAATTCTTCCAAACGGGATTTCCATTGGTCCAACAAAGCTTTGGTATGCACAAGTATCAGCGTGTTTATTTTTCGTTCTGCTATCAAGCCGATGGCAGTGACCGTCTTACCAAATGCGGTAGTGGCATTCAATATTCCGTTGTTATGGGCAATCAAGTTGGCTATGGCCGCTTTCTGTTCTTCACGGAGTTTCCCTTTGAATTCTACGGTTATATTTTCTCCATAATTGGTCTTGTCTTCCACACGGTAGGCGACTTGGTTACCTTCCAAAAGGGCAACGACCGCATCTTCACATCCACGGGGCAAGGCAATATAATCGTCTCCCATATCGGCACATGAAATGATGCGGGGAATGTTGTAAGTGGACAGCCGCATACCTTGTCTGACATAAAATTCCGGATTCTTGAACGATGCAATTCGTTTCAGATGGTTAATAACCTTTGCCGAAAATCCCTGCAAGGGAATGTACAACATATTGGAACGTATAAGAACGGGATTGGCAGGAAAATCATTATGAGAAATCTTTTGAGGTACAGGTGTTTCCCATGGTTTCGATTCGCTGGTGGTGGACAACTCTCCCAATTCCGAAGCTGTTTCATGTTTGGCCAATATAGCGTCAACCGCCATTTCGGATATCCGTTCTATTTCAAGCAAAAAATACCATTGGTTTTCGTAAACCATGAAATTTTCGTCCACAAACACGCTGTTCCCTTCCTTGCGGGCTTTGCCTTGCAATGGCAATGCTACCAAATTACCGAACCCACCTTCGGGCAACCTGTCTTGATTAGGGAAGAAACGGTCGTATGATTTGAAATTCATCCTTCCGTATCTTTCTGTAGCTTCCGTCAATATCATATTTCCGAGCCTTCGTGCCTTGGATGCAGGCAACGGCTGTTCGAAGAATATCCAAACATGTGCGCCGTTCCCGGAACGGGAGCGTTCAATGAAGCAAGGAACACCCCAATCCTTGCAGACACCCACATACGCTAACACATCTTTCTGGTATCCATATTCGCAGGACTTATCATCAAAATCTGCACACAAGAAGTTACAGGTATTGTCGGCAAAAATGGCATAGACACCGATTACATCCTGCCCGTCCGGGCTTTTCCCTTCAAGGTGTCGGTATATATCCTCGTATTCCAACGGTTTGAACGACCTGTTGGGGCATTCCGTACATTTAAATCTTTTCTTGTCGCATAATTGCCTGTCCCATTCGTTCCGACATACTGGTTGGTAGCCGAATTTCCCACTTGTCCGGCTGTACCATCTCCGCGCGAAGACATCTTCACGTCCCTTGAACAGATTGCGGAACACATCTACTTTTTCTTCCAAAGACAAATGTTGCTTCATGGCAGGCAATGTCGAAGACGCACCGTTGCTGCTTAGCAAAGACTGTAGTCTGTCTATCTCCTTATGAAGAAGCTCATTTTCCATAAGAAGTTTGTTGTATGCCGCCAACAGTTCTTGGTATGTAGGCTTTCCTCCCATATCATTCAAAGCAACGGTGTCATATATAAAGGCAGGTACACAATGCCATCTTCTGTTTTCACATCCTTATCGTGAAGCACGTAGGGCGTGGATAACTGGGAACTATACTTGGCGATACACTTTCTCAATGAATTCAGTGTGTAACGTTGCCCGGACTTCACCTCTATCGGTGAGATATTATGCCTGCTGGTCGTTACAGGTTTGGCTATCAGGAAGTCAATCTCCATGCGGTCGTCTGCCGATGTCCGGGAACTGTTACTGAAAAAATAAAGTTTGTGTCCTGCTGCACGAAGCATCTGCGCTACGATGTTCTCCACCAGCATCCCCTCGTTCACTTCCAGTTTGTCAAACATCAGTTTCCGGTACAGGTCGGCACTGACAATACCTCGCTCGTCAAAAGCATGGCTGATGAGCAGTCCGGTATCGCCCATGTAGCATTTCAGCGTGGTGCGTTCTTCATTCAGTTTCAGCCCGATACTCGGCTCTGTTGAGTTATAGCAACAGTTAATGATTTTGGCGTCACTCAACCAAAAGAAAGCCTGCGAATAGTCACGCATACGGGCTTCGCTCTGCAAGGCTGACAAGACAAACTTCTTTTCATGTTTCTGCAATTGGCCCGGTATTTCCTCAAAAATAGCGGCAACTTTGGTTTCCTGATTGTCGGCGTATTTGTGAATGTCATTGCGATAAAGAGCCAATATGTCACGCTTCACCTCATCCACCTTTTCAAAATCCCGCGTTTCCACATACTTGGCGACAGCCTGCGGCAGACCCCCGACAATCAGGTATTGCCGGAAATAATCCATTGCCCGACGGTGGAAAGCCTCCATCGGAAGGCGTTTGTCAAACTGCATCCGGATATAAGGCATCAGCATCTCGTCTCCCATAGCCCACAGAAATTCCTCAAAGTCCATCGGAAACATTTCGATGGCATGTTCTTCAGAAGGCAGCATGATGTCCTTGACATTCTTCTTGATGGAAATCAACGAGCCTGTCTCTATGTAATCATAACGCCTGTCTGCCACCAAGTGTTTGATGGCTGCACGGGCACGTGGACAAAACTGCACTTCATCGAATATGACTAAGGAACGGGCTTCCTCGTCTTTCGTCTGACGTGGTGTGAGCTTCTGCCTAAAATAAAGCTCCAGATTCATGAAAAGCATGTCGAGGTCGTCCAAATAAAGATTGAAAAACTCCATCACCTGCGGATTAACCTTGCTGAAATCCACTAGAATGTAAGACGTGTATTCCTTACGCGCAAACTCTTCCACGATATAACTTTTTCCTATACGTCTGGCTCCTTCTATCAAAAGGGCGGTATCACCCTTATGGTCTTTCTTCCATTCCAACAGTTTATTGTATATTTTTCTTCTCATAATTCACGTATTCACTTTTATTGCTGCATTGATATTTCACATATTCAAGATTATTATGTTTGCAAAAGTACACTTTTTCTTGGATAAAAAAAAGAACTTTAGGATGTTTTTATTTCAATCAGTCGTTTGACATTGGTATATCGCCACATTGATAGGCGAATACATTGTGCCACCGATTTACATCATCCAAACTTTACCCATCTAAATCCGCACCCCATTGCTGAAACCTTTATTTGATGTTTCGCTGTTGTAAACCAGTACGACAACACAACAATAAGCCAGTAAACCAGCACATCATTGAAACTATGTTGTTTCCTATCTGTATGGAATTGCTTTCTTGATTGGCCGTTTCCGTTCATCATCGTTTTCGCAAACCATTGGTTCTCTGTGTTTGTAAACAAGCGAAGATACATTTTTCTAAAATTGCATTTCCCTATTGGTGTCTAAGGCAGATTTGGCTGTAATTGGCACAGATTGGCATCGAATTGACGCTATTATCTGCTTTTCGGGCGGATGAAAATCCGACTTTCATTCCCTGCATTCTCAAATATAGCTCAGACTTGCACATCAATTTTATTCTGGTTCTTCTTTTGGGCAGCTTAGGCATCGGGAAACGATGCTTTGGAAGCCGGAATAACAGCACAAATTCCAATCCGTTTGCTGGCGGATTGTTGCTTTCACGAGAAAGCAGCAAGGTGTCCTTCGGGTTACCCGAAGGCTTTTCGGTTACTGCCGAAAATGGCAGCAGCAAGGTGTCCTTCGGGTTACCCGAAGGCTTTTCGGTTACTGCCGAAAATGGCAGCAGCAAGGTATGTTTTGAGTTACTCAAAACGTTTCGGGTTACTCCGAAAACCTTGCCGCCGGGTTGCCCCTCCGAAGTCGGGCAACCTATTCAAACCTGCGGTGTTCCTATCCCATTCCTTGTACTTTATGCCGTACAATCTTATCTTGTTGTAAAGCGTGGTACGCCCGATGCCGAGCAATGCCGCCGCCAACGTGCGGTTGCCTTTTGCCTGTTCCAAGGCATGGATGATTTGTTTCTTCTCCATATCGTTTAGTGCCAATGAAGCATTGGTTGCCAATGGCATTTCGTCAAATTCTAATTTGTCCGCTATAACCGTACCACCTTCGGTATGCAGCACCGCCATGCGAACAATTCGTTTCAGTTCCCTCACGTTGCCACCCCCACGTATAGGCGAGCATCTGTTTCCTTGCTTCCGCGTCAAAGCATTTCACTTGCTTTTCAAATTCCTCGTTGGCAAGTTGCCGGAAGAAGTCCGCAAATGGAATTATGTCCTCGCGGCACTCTCGCAATGGCGGTATTTGTATGGTATATTCCTTCAACCGTTGGTAGAGGTCTGCCCGGAAACGCTTTTCGGCAATGGCTGTCTGCAAGTCCTCGTTGGTGGCGGCAATGATGCGCACGTCGGCTTTCTTGTCCTTGTTGCCGCCCGTGGGTCTGTACCGCTTGGCTTCCAACGCGCGGAGCAGCATCTGTTGTACTTCCAATGGCAGGTTGCCTATCTCGTCGAGGAACAACGTGCCGCCATCCGCATCTTCCCAAACGCCCTGTCTCTTGCTGTCGGCTTCCATGAACGCCCCTTTCTCGTGCCCTAACAGCTCGGATGCGGCAAGCTCCTTTGACAGCAGGCCGCAGTCAACTGGCACAACAGGCTTTCCCGTCCGTTTGCTCCTTGCGTGTATCTTTTCGGCGATGTGTTCCTTGCCCGTGCCGCTCTCGCCCAGTATCAGGACGCTCATGTTCGTGGGGGCAACTAGCCTTATCTTGTCGTATATCTTTCTGAACGCTTCGCTGGTACGTTCAAGAATGGGCGCGTCTTGCTGTTCCGCCCTTTTTTGCAGGCTGCGAAGCAGGGGCGGCAGGTTCATTTCCAACAGGTTCTTTGGAATGAAGTCCTCCGCTCCCAGTTTCAACGAGCGGACGGCGATGGGAATGTCGCCATGTTCGGTCATAACAATGTAGGGATTGTTCCTGACTTGTTTCCGCAGTTCTGCCAGCAGGGCGATACCATCACCGTCGGGCAGGCGCATATCGGCAAGCACGATGTCATCCTCCTGCATCTTGGCAAACAGCTTCCGTGCGTCATTGCAGTTGAAAGTGCTGACACTTTGGAAGTCTTTGCTTGCCAACAGACGGCATACATAGTCGGCAAATACGGGATTGTCCTCTACCACGATTATCCGTCCCATCGTTCCGCCTCCTTCCTTGCCAAATCTACAATCAGTTTGCCTTGTGCCAATACAGCACCGACGGCTGCATTCAATTCTTCATCCGATACGCTCTCCTTATGGATGGCATCATACAGTACTTTCAGCGGCTGTTCCGCCTTTATCAGCATCCATGAGCTTCTTAGATGGTGTACCCAGTTATCCAACGCTTCCATGTTCTTGGCTTCCGCTGCCTTGCGCACTTCCTCCATGACTGCTTATGTCGTAGTCGCCAGCTTTTCCAATGCACGCCGCTTGTTGCCGAAGGCAAGCAGGAGCAAGAGGTCAATGTGACTTACGTGTTTTTGTCCGATGCTCTTGTTCTATACAGTAAAACAATTGCTACTATTCGTCCTCGTATCATTGCATATACCACTAAATTTTTTTATAATAATTGGCAGGAACTAAATCTAGTGGTTCTGCAAGTTTATCTGTACTATATAAGACATAGAGATGATGCATTGTACGTGTCATGGCAACATAGAGTGATTTTCGCTGTTCTTCTGTAATCGCACCTTCAAATTTTGGAATTATTACCACATCAAATTGCAATCCTTTTGCACTATGATATGTCAACACCTTTGGTAAAGTATTGGTAAAATGAAGATTGCCTTGTCCTCGTCTGTCATCTGCAGCAGTCTTACACTTGTATTCTATATTGAGACCACGTTTTGTCAATGCTTCACTCATTTTAAGTACTAACTCATTACTGTAGAGCAAGATCCCAACTGATTTTCCATCATATTGCTCTATAAGTTTTCCGATTGCCTCTATTTGGTCTTCATAAGAATTATAATGTATAAAATGAGGAAAATCATTTTCCTTATTCAAATATACTTTCTCTTGATATGGCATTACATTAACACCAACGTATTTTTGAGTTATTTGAGCAACATTTTTTGGCAGTCGATAGTTGTTGTATAACTTCAGTTCCTTAAGTCCAGTTAATTTTGAAATTGCCTCAATAGAGAGAGTCTTTTTACCAAAACGAGTATAGATGGACTGAGCTGAGTCACCGAAGAATAGGAAATGCTTTTTGGCAGCACTCATAAACTCCCGAATTTCTTTAAGCTCAAAGTCTTGAATTTCATCGACTATGATATAGTCGGCAGATGGCATTCCCAACCATTTCCACTGATAGTGATAATAGAATTTATATGATTGCGAGGTGTAGCCAACTCCCATAAAGCCAGTCAATGACTTTGTAAGGGCGATCAGAATAACCGAATAGCCCATACCTGCTATTTGAGCAGCCTTGTGCATCGCAATGACTGACTTGCCGCTACCGGCGCATCCTGACACCAACATTGAACTATTGATTGTATGGTCAATAAGATCAAGTTGGTCATCATCCAAAGATTCCTCTTCTACAGGCCAATTCGTATTGCATCCCTTTAATCTTTGTGACAGAGTTATAGGGGTTTCAATTGATTTTTCAGCATCATGTTCTATTTCGTCATCAACAACATTTGAGGCTTTTGGTACAGAGATGGTATCAAAAGTCGTGTCTGATTCTGACTCTGCTATTCTTTGTTTTAGTGCTTCTAACTCACTGAGGGTATTCTCAAGTTGCTCTGACAATTTATCAGTACGATTCTTCTCCGTTTTTGCAGAAGCATCTAATTTTTCAAGCTCAGCCTTTTGCTCTGCAATCTGCTTATTCTGTTGTTCTATCTGTTCTTGCTTTTGGTCTCTTTCTTGAATAGCCTTCTCATACTCGCATCTAACTTTCTCCATTTCTTCATGGTTAGAGTTGTTTGATAAAAAACCATTCAAATCCAAAAGAAAGTTTATGCTATCAGCTGACAATAGTCTATTTGTCTTTAAAAAATCAAAATAACCCTCAAAAAATGATGCGCAAAAGTTCGCCTGGCTCTCTAAAGACAAGCCTGAACTACCAGTATGACTTCCAAGTTCGCTCGCAACACTATATAGCTGCATCAATACATTACGATAGGATTCAATGCCTTTCTTGACTCTCTTTTTGTCATTGTCAAGAAAAGAGGCTTGTAGCTCCTTATGGCTATAGAAAAGTGCATTCTGTGCCACTATGGCCAAAGCACTCCCTGTAGGTCTACGGGAATTATTATCAATTTTGATTTTATATTCAACACCTCTACCCCCAATGATTACTTGGTTACCTTCAAGGACATCATGTCCATCCTCGTTATCACCGACTGTATCCAAAATAATAAACTTACAGATAAGTTCAATGGATGGTCGTATGTGAACGAAGAAAGATTCATAATCTTTGTCATTAAAGAATACAACCGCAAGATTGTAGTCTTTCTGTAGCCTTTCTTTTATTTGATTCATAACTTATTGCTTTATTGTCCAATACCTGCTATCTGTACAATAAGTACATAACCTTTCCCACGAGCTTTTGATTGCCAATTTCGAGTAAAATCTGTACCACTTTTTTTATCTGCTTTTTCACTGTCTTCCAATCTCCAAACACTTATGTCGCTAACAAAAAAACCATTAATACATGCGAGATTATTTTTACTGGCCATCTTGGCTATTCTACTTCCACCCGACAAACGGCCAATATAGTGATTGTTATGATATAGATAGTATTTGCCGTCTTTAGAATAACGTACAATATTAACAGGATCGTCTATTTTAACTTCTTTTTCTATGTATTCTGCACATCCACCAGGTTGTTGCATGCCATCTGACGTTGTATACGACAAATAATACTTATCAAGACCAGGTTCTTTCTCAAAGATAAGAGCCTCAGACTGATTATCTGTGGTATAAATGTTACTCTGCTCCAAGGCACATTCTCGGTCTCCCTTATACACATGCAGATATTTCTTTGCACGAGTATAAGCAACGAACATCAGCCTTCGCTCTTCTTCTATATCTGCCGCATCATCAATTACTATGGCTTGACCCGGTTGATATACACGACGTAGTTTCAAAGGTAGCCCGATATATGATGGAGTTATAATAACCGCATCAAATTCAAGGCCTTTAACCTTGTGCATCGTTGTAAGAATGATAGTAAGTTTATCTTCTTTAAGTATACGCTCATTCTTGAACTTGTCATAAATCTTATACACCTGACCGCCATCATCATTTCCTGCTACATCCATAATATACAATGCAAGATCTCCATATGTATGGACATCTTCATCCGTTCTAATAGACTCAAGATAGTTTAGCACAAGAGTGTAGGCTATGTCGATGTAGAACTGGCTCCAGCAAGGATGATCAGTCATTAGCTTTTGGAGATAAATTTTCATACGTTCGCCTGTTTCTGATTCTAATTCTATTGCAGGATATTTTTGCAGCAAATCTATCAGGCTATAAATTTCCCTTTCACGCCAAAGTTCACAAACACTAGCACCTTGTATTCTGATTCTTACACCATCAGGCAGAGTGTTTCTTATCAAGGCATAACCTTGATATACTTCGTTGTTTGTCCTAAAGAAGACAGCAATGGTCTTGAAGATTTTATAGTCCTCACCATTTATCTTAGCCTTTTCATTATTTTGCAATACATTGGCAACAAATGAAGGCAGATCTTCATTCCATGATGAACCTGCCGAGCTAGCATCTGTGAATATTGTATATGGCTCTTGTGGCTCATGTTTCATGAGTTCTGCAGAAGATTTTGGAAGATTATGCTTACGCTCTTCTGGAATGAATATTGCAGCACAATCCAAAATCTTTTGGTATGATCTATAGTTCGTGAACATACCCAACTGAACAGGAGCCAACGCGTTATTCAGCCTATCATAATAGGGTTGAGGATTCAATACCTGTGCATACTGTTCAGGCGTTAAACTTATAGGTCGTCCACAATTGTCTTTAGGAACTCTATCAAAGCCATAGATACTTTGGTTTATATCACCAATAGTAAAGAATTTCGCATCTGGAAACAAATTATGGATAGCAAACAATGTTTCTAGACGTGGATTCGTAATATCTTGGAACTCATCAACCAACACATACTCAATTTGGGGGAATATAGCTTGAAACGCAGCAGCGTCATTCCTTACAAAATTAAGAAAATGTTGTTCCCACAACTCTGTTGGGAGATTGTCTAATTTTCCACCCATGCAGATTTTTGCAAGTGCATGAAATGTATGTACGTGCAACAGATGCCCGATACGACTCAATCCCAGTTTGGTAAACAAACTGTCCAGCCGATTCCTTAGTTCAACAACCACAGCACGATTGTATGCCAAGACAAGAATATGGCTCGGCACTACATGTTCTTTGTAGATAAGTTTGGCACAGCGCAGTGTAAGGACATGTGTCTTACCAGACCCCGGTCCGGCAAGTACATTCACATTTACGTTTCGAGGCTGATTGTATATGCTCAGCTGCTCTTGGTTGCCCTTTAGTCTATCTTCTTCCATCTTCAAAGCCTCTTCGGTAAGTTCGTTAAGGATGTTGGAATTTTCAGGTGCATAGTCGCCCACCAAGGCCAAATAATCTTCATAGTTTCTGCACATAAAATATTTACGAATATATTCGCTTTGCTTTTCACTTGGAAGCATAGAGAATATATTCATTGCAGTGAGTCTGACCTTCTTTACTTTCTCAAGTGTATCAAATTCTCTTCGATAATCGTGCATGGGTGACTTTTCGTCAATACCTTCATCGATAGGAGATTCTGTGAACTCTGTGGCTTGAACCTCTATACCTGTATTCATCAATGGAGTGTGCTCTATATATGAGAGTATTTCAAGAACTGAAAGCAGTTTGTCGAAATATCCGAACTTATCACCATCATCATGAAAGTTCATTTCCAGCAACTTCTCTGCCCAACAGAATGCTCCGGTATTTTCTGTGATGAAGCGAAGCCATTCCAAACAATCAGTTTCCATATTATCGACAAAATCCTTCCAACGCTCATCCTTCACCATAATATGATACAGCACATCCTCTTCCGTCTTTATTATACGAAAGGTCACACCTGGTACATATCGCAGGATGTTAAACATTCCCACGGCAACTCTTTTCTGTATATCGTTCTTAAAGGTATCGGCCTTGGTCACGCAGCCTTTGGGAGGATTGCTGTGTTCATCCTTCCATGGCATATATATTATAGTCTCTTCTTTCTTTCTGCGTTTTTTAGTCTCTGTTTTCAAGAGTCCATCATAATTGACCTCATCCATTAGATGACGTTGAATGTATTCACGCTCATTCATATCAAGTTCTCGCTCCACACCTATCTTGCAATCAGACAACAGTTTCCGTATTCCATCCATTGCGATATGAAGTGCGAAAATATTCTGGTTATGCTTGACCATATATCTCGTCTCTCCATAACGGCGCGCCTTAAGTTCACAACGCATCTGTTCGTTTAGTGTCAGGAGATTACACTTCATACAATCCAGAATGGCATTCATGATTTTGACAAACGAAAGCTTATACGGCTTAAAGCTCCTACGCATCTCAGAAATGGGAAACAGTGAATTCTCTTCCAACTTCTCAGCATGTAGCTTCAGATAATCGAACACCAGCTTAGCTGCCTCGTGAGAAGGCGTTTGTTGATACCGTCTGCCATACCCGACAGATGTTCCAAATAGATTAATTGAATTCTGATTCTGAGTAGGAAATTCTCTATTTGATATAGTCATGTCAAAATATGCTAAGTCGAGGTACTTCAACTTAACATATCCAATATGCTCCAGCCAATGGAACGCAAGACGTGATGCCGTTGTATCTAGAAATTTGCCGTTTTCTTCATTCTTAATCCAGATGTTATATGGCACAACTATTGGATTGAGTTTTACTTGCTCAATTGTTTTGAATCTACGAATGAACGCCAAAATTTTATCCTTGCAATCAGTTAAATCTGACCAACTCATCTGACTACGAACCAATAGATCTTTCAAATGTCTGAAATCATCAGGAGAGGTTATACACAAAGCCGGAATCTGACTACGGTCAGGAAAAGCAGCTTCATACATACCTTTATCACGACCAGCACGACCTACCTCCTGAAGATAATCTTCCAGGACTGCTGGTGGGTTGTAATGCACTACATAATGGACATTGGGAATATCCATACCCATACCAAAGGCTTTTGTCGCACAAAGTATGTTTATGCGCTCGTCTTCTGGCACATGATCTTCTTCTGCGTTTTTAAACTGGCGATAGATATCGCTTCTTTGGGTTGAATCTAGGCCTGCGTGAAAAAAGCTGATATGCTCAGCACAAGAAGCCAATAAAGAACCTTCAGGCGCAGCCTTACATAGTTCATTCAGTGCTTCTGCCGTATCTTCACACTCGTTATGAGTACGACAGAATACAAGCATGCAACTCTTTGAAAAATCGATTTTGTTGTCTTCGATGTAGTCCTTAATGGCATTTACACGTGCCGTAAGGTCATGTCCTTGATCTTTCTTGTTCTTTCCCTTTGTTACGGAAAAAGAAATGCTAATATGCTTTCTTATAGGATTATACTCTTCAGATTTCTGCCCCAGTCGTACAATGTCAGGGAAATACGACTTGAAGTCTTGTTCGACTTGGGTGGTCACAGTGGCAGAGAACATGGCAACCATTATATCAAATTCATTCTTGCTATTTTTCATGTCAACACACCACTGAACCGCATTCCTGTAATCAGGACGGAAATCCTGTCCCCATTGAGAAATACAGTGCGCCTCGTCGAAAACTACATATTCGAGACCCCTATCCATTTGAAGTCTCTGATAAAGAACATCCATGAACGAACGCACACGGAATCTTTCAGGAGTGATATACAGCAAAGCTATCTCACCTGATTGAATTCTGCGGTAAATTTGTTGCGTTTCAGCTTGCATACGGTCACCACTAAGGTAATCTACGTTGCAGACAAACCCTTTCGCATGCAGTTCCTCGACCTGATCTTGTATGAGAGCTCGCAAAGGACTCACTACAAGTGTCAATCTGTTTGAAGTCATGGCACGAGCAAGCGCAGGACCTTGGAACAAAATGGATTTGCCACCTCCTGTAGGAATAGAAATTATGCAATCTCCCTTCTTTTCAAGCATATGCTTAACGATAGGTTCCTGACCTTCTCTCCAATCTTCATATCCCCAACTGTCAAGTATTACTTTCTTGAGACACGCAGAGTCAAGCTGCTCTTCAATACCACGTGTGTCCTTGAAGAACAATCCTGCCTTTTCTAAAGATTCACGATAAACTTCTTCATTGTTCCATAGAGTGAATACGGAAGCCCTGGCGTGACAAGTTTTTGCCAGACCAGAATAATCCTCAAAGTATGGGTCTATGATATAAAAGTTGGTGTCCTTATGGTTGGCCATCACCAATGCGCAGTAATGCTCAAAGATAGGCCATGCTGCCAGTATGCACTGTCTAGCCGTTGTTCGTTTGAACTTTTCATCTTCATCACTTTCTGCACCATCCTCATAGTCTCCTTCGAATGGAAGTTTGTCCCACATGATAAGATAACGGTCAATATCCATATTGTCCCATACGTAACAGAACGCCTTGTCAGAGCGATAATTACCAATTCCTGCCAAGAACTGTTCTTTTGTAATAACTACCAAACCATTGCTGCGGGTACCAATATACTCTAGTTTACGGAAGCCACTACCTGTGGCAGGTACATAGTATCCACAACTACGGGCATATTCCTCTACACTACCAAGTTCTTTATCGTCATTGATTATATAGATCAGTGGCTGCAATGGATTCTGTTCATGTATCTTCGCCAGTAAAGTCATTTGGTAATTCCAATATGCTTTTCTGTTTGTTGAGGCAGGACTTACCCTGAAAGATGGAGCATCTAACGACGTAGTGCCCTGACTTTTTACCATATATAGCTTCGAATCGGCAACATCTTGTCCCTTTAGTTTCCAAGGCACCAACTCGGGCATCACAGGGGCGAAATGAGTTAAGAACGCATTCCTATATTTCTGATATTGAAAATTCTGATAGATGGCGAAATTACCATTAGATTGTCTTTCTGCCCATACGTTTGCTGTTAATTCTGATTGAACAATACCAAGTTTTGTCTTATCTGCATCTGTCAATAATGCAATGTTACTCGAAGCCATTGACATAGGAAGCTTACATTCCTTGTCAATAAGTTCTCTGAAACTCCATTCTTTCGCCTCCTTG
>ERZ778518.1560-NODE-1560-length-14841-cov-6.858041_pt1 | contig 14841 bp, 9 predicted proteins | sample MGYA00510340_ERZ778518 | MGnify/ENA primary metagenome ERZ778518 (study PRJEB29527, sample SAMN07138967) | mouse gut metagenome | material: feces | host: mouse | place: China:Nanjing | collected 2016-01-25 ...
GAGTCGAACCCCAATCGATGGAACCGGAATCCATTATTCTATCCATTGAACTATGAGAGCATCCTTATGCCTTACATCTGCAAAGGTAATAATTTTTTTTGATTCCGGCAAATCCGCAGGCCTGAATGGCCGGGATTTGCCGGAATTTGCCGGAATTATACTGTTCAGTTATGTTGCGGGATGAGGTTTTCCCTTACTTAACGCGAGCCAGAATCAATGCGGAGCATGGAGCCACAGTGGTCTTGCCACCCTGCATTGCTCCAAGATCGGCTTCGGGAGAGATTTTGCCATCGATGGCAACAATCCGCCAGTCACCTTTGGCGATGCTGACAGTCTGCGGAGAGTCTGCACCGTTGAGAATCACCTTGATTTCCTTCCAGTCATCGCCGTTGGCGTTATCCTTGAGCGAGTATGATATTAGATTGGGCTGTTTGGAAGAGTCGATTTTATCGAATACCAGATGTCGGGCAATCTGCTCGGCCGATGTCATACGGAATGCGGGATGGGCCTTGCGCAGTGCGGTGAGACCTTTGTAGTAGTTGAAGAGGTCGGCGTTGCGTGCCTTGAGATTCCAGTCAATTGCATTAATTGAATCCGGACTATTATAGGAATTATGTACCCCTTTCTTGTCGCGGAACATCTCCTCGCCGGCAAACATGAACGGAGTGCCTTGCGAAGTGAACACGATTGTCTGGGCGAGTTTGGCGGCAGCCTGACGCAGCGAGTCGGAGGCTTCCGGCATCGATTTGCGGAGCTTGTCGGTGAGAGTGAGGTCATCGTGGCAGCTGACGTAATTCACAATCATTTCAGGCGACTTTGCATAGGGGAACTTCGAATTGTTGCCTTTTGAGAAGTCTACCTGCGGATGAGCCGTGGCGGCTACGATACCGATTTTTACGGTTTCCTCATTGCCGGGTTTCCCGGTTGCGAATCCGCGGTCTTCCGCATTTGAATAGTGCCCTTTTACGGCATCGCGGAGGTCATCGGAGAAGACTGCGATGTCGGTCATGGAGCTGACATTCTCTTTTAGAGCGCGGCGGTCGATTGCCAGAGGCGAGTCGCCGGCAGTCCACCCTTCGCCGTATACGAAAATAGAGGGATTGATTTTCTTCAGTTCGGCAGCCACATCGTTCATTGTTTCAGTGTCGTGTATGGCCATCAGGTCGAACCGGAATCCATCGATATGATATTCATCGGCCCAGTATTTCACGGAGTTTACGATATAATCGTGCATCTGGCGGCGGTCGGAAGCCGTCTCATTACCGCATCCGGAGGCGTCGGAGTATCGTCCGTCGTCCCAATGGCGGTGATAATAGCCCGGTGCAGTGAGTTCGAAATTAGAGCCGTCGTTTTCAGCCGTATGGTTGTAGACCACATCCATGATTACGCCGATTCCGGCATCATGCAGAGCCTTAACCATCTGTTTCATCTCGCGCACGCGGGTTCCCGGATCTGAGGGATTGGTGGAGTATGACCCTTCCGGAGTGTTATGGTTCTGAGGGTCATAGCCCCAGTTGTATTGATTAAGCTGGAGATTGGCCTCGTCGACAGAGTTATAGTCGTATGAAGGTAGTATATGCACGTGGGTTATACCAAGTTCCTTCAGATGATCTATGCCGGTGGCAAGGCCCTGCGGCGATGTCGTGCCCTGTTCTGTCAGGGCGAGGAATTTACCTTTGTTGGCTATGCCTGACGATGGATCGACAGAGAAATCACGGTGGTGCATTTCGTAGATTATCACGTCAGAGAAGTTTTTAACTTCCGGACCGCGGTCGCAGCACCATCCTGCGGGATTTGTATTTGCCATGTCGATTATAGCCGCGCGTTGTCCGTTGAGGCCGACAGCCTTTGCCCATACGCCGGGAGTCTCATCAAGCCATTTGTCGTTCTGACGGATCTGGAATGTATAGAATTTGCCGTAGAGTTTATCGGCAACGGATGCCGACCAAGTGCCGTCGGCGGCATTAAAGGTCATGGGCAGGGTCTGGTATGCCGTGCCGGTGTGTCCGTTGTCGTAGAGCATCACACGGGCCTCACTGGCTTTCGGGCTCCACAGACGGAAGTGGGTGCCGGAGCCGTCGACGAGCAACTCCAGGTCGTCGCCTGAATAGGTGGGATACTCTGTAAACTGTGCGTCGTAAGCCGACTGCGCGAAAGCCGAGGCGGGAATCATCGTGCCTGCCGAGGCAAAAAGAGTCAGAGCCATAGCTGACGAAGTAAGAATTTTAACCATCTTAATAATGCTGGGTCAGTATAAATAAGCAGTGTTGTCGTAGTCGCCGCCAGTCGGCAGAGCTGAAGAGTCATGGCGATGCGACGGGGGCGTGATACGACATTGATAATGTCAGGAAATAATGAAAGATATCCGGTCGCAGAAATGTGGCGGTATCGATACGCAACCGATTTCGGATATTCTCCAATTTATCAAACGTGCCAAGTCGGGTAATAGTCTGTTGAAATGGCGAAATATCGTTAAAAATCAGCGAAATGCGGACCGATAATCAGTTCTCGGGGACATTGTGGAGCAAGTCGGCGCGGCTTTTGCTCCGGGTGACGAGGTATACTCCGGTGAAGACGAGGGTGATGGCCAGTGCGTTGGCGGCCGTGAAGCGGCCGATGCCGGCGCAGATGGCCACGATTGTGGCCACGATGGGCTGTACGTAATTATACATTGCAGTCAGCGTAGGCCGCAGATGCCGCTGACCAATCGGCAGGAGCAGGTAGCTGAGGAATGTCGGACCGACCACAAACGCCGGGGCGCCCCATATGATTATGGCCGGGGCCGAACTCCAGTCCATGGCCAGCCAGTCGGAATAGCAGAATGGAATTACGCAGATGGCTGAATAAGTAAACATCCACTTCATCAGCGTAACCGGAGAATACCGGCCTATGAGCGACTTGAAGAATACGAGATAGCAAGTGAAACTGAGCTGAGCGCAGATTACGAGCAGGTCGCCTGCGATATGGCCGCCTCCGGACCCGGAGGCACTGCCAAGAATCAGCACCAGCGCTCCTATCGCCCCTAAGAAGACACCTCCCACCTTAAGTTTCGTCACCGGCTCATGGATCACAATGGCAGCCATTACCATAGTGAGTATAGGAAGCGATGTGGTTATGATAGAGGCATTGACCGGCGATGTGAGGCTCAGCCCCCATACGAAGCAGCATTGATTGACCACCACACCGCACAGGGCCGCGAAAAACATTCGGAGCAGATCGCGATGCGCCACCTCCTCATTCCGTGTAAACAGCGAGACAATCCAGAACAGAGCGGCTGCCCCGATCATACGGCAGTTGGTCAGCATAAGCGGCGACATTCCGGCTGCGAGAATGGCCTTCCCCAAAGGTGCGCTCACACCCCACATGAACTCGGCACCCAGCATGGCACCATGTCCTTTCAGTTTATTTTTATCCATCAAAGTCAAGAAATCAGAGTCGTTTCATGAATCCGATACGTGTGGCAACCAGCCGCGTACCGGAAATCTCGTTTCGCAGTTGCAAAGTTACCTCTTTTCTCCGTATCGTGCAAATCAGCCGTGCAGCCGGCATCAGAGGCGCTGCGTAAAAGAGGCGACGTCATGCGGGGAGGTGTCAGGGCGGAATTGCCGTACGTCTGCGCAGAAAATGGCCGGAAAAGAGTGTGGAAAGTTGGGGATATTGCAGGGAATTGGTAAATTTGCAGATTTAAAACCAAAGAAGCTGATTTCATGTGGATAGAAAGTGTGCTTTTTGAGCAGAGTGCGTTGCAGGCCCTGGTAGTGCTGTCGCTTATCGTGGCGGTAGGACTGGCCTTGGGCAAGGTGCATTTCAAAGGAGTGTCGCTTGGTGTGACATGGGTGTTCTTTGTGGGTATCATAGCGGGTCATTTCGGACTTAAGATTGATCATCAGATGCTGGTTTTTGCCGAAAGTTTCGGTCTGGTGTTATTCGTCTATGAACTCGGATTGAAAGTAGGCCCTGGTTTCTTCAGTTCATTCCGCCGGGGGGGAGTGCTGCTTAATGGTCTTGGACTTGTGCTTGTGCTTCTCGGCACTCTCGTGGCCGTAGGGCTTGCCTTTGTGCTGAATATCCCGATGTCGGACATGGTAGGTATATTGAGCGGCGCCACGACCAATACCCCGGCCCTTGGCGCAGCCCAGCAGGCCCTGTCGCAGCTGGGAATATCGGCCAGCGGGGCGGCACTGAGTTGCGCTGTGACGTATCCGCTGGGAGTGATTGGCGTCATATTGGCATTTGTGCTGCTTCGCAAACTTGCGGTGCGCCCCGGCGATATCTCGGATGGCGGCCACGATGACGACAACCAGACCTTTATAGCAGCCTTTGTGGTGGAGAATCCTGCATTGTTCGGCAAGACGGTGCGTCAGGCGGCCGGGGTGACGCATCTTCACTTCGTGATATCGCGTCTGTGGCGGCAGGGGAGTGTGACAATCCCCGGCCCCGACACTGTGCTTGAGCATGAAGACCGCCTGCTTGTGGTCACCACCGATAAGGATGTGGAAGGACTCACCACACTCTTCGGCGCTCAGGAACAGCGCGACTGGAATACAGGGCATATCGACTGGAATGCCATCGACTCATCGCTGATATCCCGCCATATAGTGGTAAGCCGTCCGGAACTCAACGGCCGAAAGCTCGGCTCGCTTAAGCTGCGCAACAGTTATGGCATCAATATCACCCGCGTGGTGCGCAGTGGCGTCACCCTTCTGGCCTCTCCGGGACTGATACTGCAGCTTGGCGACCGGCTGACGGTGGTGGGCGAAGAGAAGTCGATCGCACAGGTGGCGCGTGTAGTGGGCAATTCCACCGTTACACTCAAAGACCCCAATATGGGGGCCATATTCTTGGGAATCGTGCTCGGACTGCTGCTCGGGTCGGTGCCTATCATGATTCCGGGCATAAGTGTGCCGGTGCGTCTCGGACTTGCCGGAGGCCCGATTATAATCGGAATACTCGTAGGGCGTTACGGCCCGCAATTCCACCTTGTCACCTACACCACGCGTAGTGCCAACCTGATGCTTCGCGGCATCGGGCTGTCGCTCTTCCTCGGATGTCTTGGTCTGGAGGCCGGCGAGAAATTCATGGATACGATACTTCGTGCCGACGGCGTGCTATGGATTGCCGCCGGATTTATAATCACCATACTTCCGGTGCTCGTGATGACTCTGCTGGCCATGCGGTGGTGGAAACTTGACTTCGGGCTGGCCTGCGGCGTAATGAGCGGGGCAATGGCCAATCCCATGGCCCTCAATTATGCCAACAGCACATTGCCGGGCGACAATCCGGCAGTAGGATATGCGACAGTCTACCCGCTGGCCATGTTCTCCCGGGTGGTTATAGCGCAACTGCTGGTGCTGATATTCCAGTAAGCAGGCATTATCGCGGCCACATCATCCAGGCGACCGCTGCCATTACGCCGGCCCGAATCCGGCATGTCCCGGAAAGCCGGAAGTATGCCGGAATCACCCGGAATGTGTGCAATAATGAGTCCCGCGATTTGTATAATCGGGAATAATTTTGTAAATTTGCATGCTTTTTGACGAAAAGCGCTTCCCTGCAAGCTTGGAGAGCAGCGGGGCAAGGCTGCGGAGCATATCGTGGCGGCGCATTTTGATAAAAGTATAAATAATTCATAATCAAATAATTAAATTCTCCAGCCATGCATCTTTCAACAGAAGAGAAGAAAGAGATTTTCGCAAAGTACGGTCAGGGTGCCAACGACACCGGCAGCCCCGAAAGCCAGATTGCACTGTTCAGCATCCGCATCAAGCACCTGACAGAGCATCTTAAGAACAACCACAAGGACTATGCCACCGCACGCGCGCTGAAGGCTCTTGTAGGTCAGCGCCGCAGCCTTCTTGACTACCTGATCCGCAAGGATATCAACCGCTACCGTGCCATCATCGCCCAGAAGGAGCTCGGTATCCGCAAATAAGAAGCGAAACTCCCTATCGCCATATGCGTCCGGCGACCTTGTGGTCGGCCGGACGCATTATATTATGTGCCACTCGGGGAAGTGACGCAAATTTATCACATTCCATCGCCTGATTGAACCTCCGGGTACGGAATTATGTTGTGAGAAATGAAAAGAGTCTGCAATCCCGAGGGTGGTTGGAGAAATTCTAAGCAAGTGCTCAAATTTAAGTGATAGTAAATGAAAGTAAATCTTTTATACAATCGGCGGCGTCTTTTAGCCGCTTCCGGCTTGTCGTTCAGTCGAATATCGTCACCTTCACTCCGCACAGGAATCGATTGAAACACAAGGCCGCCTATTGTATGAATTAAATTCGGTCACTTGCTTATTAATTTTGAAAAGATTCTGGCAGCTTACTACGGATGAACGACTATAATGACAGCAACTTCATAAAGCGGGTTCACAAATGTATGGGCAGAGTGCCCGGATGGCTTTTCAGCATAATATGTATGACAGCCATACTCTACCTCACATTATCGACGGATCCGCTTGGAGAAGAAAAGATTCCACTGTTCCCCGGGGCCGACAAATTGGCCCACGCACTGATGTTTGCCGGCCTGACACTGTGTCTGCTGTTTGACTATATGCGGAGTCATGGATGGGCCCGACTCAGGCTCCCCGTGATATCGATGATGTCGATGCTTGGCATGTCAGTCGGGATAGCGATAGAATATCTGCAGAAATGGATGGCGCTTGGCCGCGGATTCGAGACGGCCGATATGGCGGCCGACGCCGCAGGCGCCATACTGGCCGGAGTGTTCTGGATGTTTGCAGGCGGTATTCTGGAGCTGACAGATGCCGAGCGGCGGGGGATGGCCGGAAAATCCGGAAGCGCAATGAAAGGCTCGTCCGAACTCCGGGAGAAATAAGATTCCACTATATCGTCAGGCCATCCCCCTCCACGGACGGCCACGATAAGATTTCAGATGAAACGCAAGCATCAGGTCAGTCCGGCAGTCAGAATGACGGATGCCTGAATCATAGATCATCATGATATGAAAAAGCAGCAACCCGACAAGATTGCGACCGACAATGGCCGCACCACGTCCCAGGACACAGACATACAGAAGAATCCGGCCGCAACCCCACATAAAAGGCGTTTTAGCCGCTGGATGAGTGTGCCATTGCGTGTGTTGGGGTGTCTGTTGCTGTTGATACTGCTGATACCGCTATTGCTCTATATCCCGCCGTTGCAGACCGGATTAAAGGATGCCGCCGCAAAAATCGTGCGCGACAAGACAGGTATGGATATCGAAATCGACCGGTTTCGTCTGAGATTCCCACTGCGGGTCAGTCTGCAGGGGGTAAGAGTGATTGAGGCCGGAGGCGACACGATGGTCAATGCCGGCGAGCTTCTGGCCGATGTGCGTATGCTCCCGTTGTTGAGAGGCGACATACGTCTCAACGCCTTGCAGCTCACCAAAGGTTACTATCGGTTTCTTTCGCCCGACTCTTCGATGCTGATAAAAATCCGCGCCGGACATCTTGAGGCCGACAATCAGAGTAGCATGAATCTCACGCAGAGCCGGATAATGCTCAATAAAGTGCGTCTCTCCGATGGCGACGTGTCACTCTACATGAACGTATGGCGCCAGAAACCCACCCCTCCTGACAGCACGTCCACACCATTCTACATATCGCTCAATCAAGCCGACATAACGAATATGCGTTTTGCCATGTCGATGCTCCCTACGATTGATACGCTGACGCTTATCGCCGGCGAAATGAAATTGCGCAATGGTGTGGTTGACCTGCGCAACAACGATATAACCGCCCGCCTGCTCAGTATCGACGGCGGCGACGCCCGCTATATAGCTCCGACCCCGGAATATGTGGCGGCACATCCGGCACCTGCGACCGACACTGTCGGCAGCACACCCTCCGCACCCATGACCATACGCGGCGACAGCATCTCACTTTCCGGCTTCAAGGCTCTCTATGCCATAAAAGGGACCACACCGTTGCCGGGCTTTGATGCCAATTATATTGAAGTGAAAGATGTGGGGATAGGGATGCGTCATTTTTACAATCAGGCCAGTGCCCTGCGTCTGCCTCTGACACGTCTCAGCGCCACCGAACGCAGCGGGCTGCAGATTGTAGAGGGGAGCGGACTTGTGGCGCTTGATGAGTCAGGGCTGCAGCTTGACGCTCTTGAAGTGCAGACACTGTATTCAAAAGCCACAGTGACAGCCGGACTTCCATTCGCCCTGATGCAGCTCGAACCATCGGCTCCCGTCAACGCCACACTTACGGCAAGCATAGGTATGCCCGATGCCACATCCTTCATGCCGATGCTCGGCCAGTATGCGTCAGCCTTCGCGTCGCGTCAGCTCAACGCCCGTATGGAGGCACACGGCACCCTCTCGGATGTGGAGGTAAAAGCTATGGATATGGCCATGCCCGGCGTATTCAGTCTGCGTGCCAAAGGCAAGGCCCGCAACGCACTCGACATAAAGCGCCTCGAGGCTTCGCTCACACTCGACGGCGAGGTGAACGACCCTTCTCCGATAGAACGCCTTGCCGGACAGCTGCCGTTCAGCATGCCGCCGCTAAAGGTGAAAGGGACCCTGGGAGCCGACAGCCAGACATATTCGGCCGACGTAAGCATGGTCACTCCACGAGGGGCACTGCTTGCCGACGGGCATGTGGGGCTCACTTCCAAGCGCTACGATGCCACCCTTGAGGTCAGCGATCTTGACGTGGCCTGCTTCATGCCCGACATGGGTATAGGGAAAGTCAGCGCCCGCATCCATGCCGCAGGCAATGGATTCAATCCCACACTCCCGAAGGCGGCCACCGATTTCGATGCCGCCATCTCTTCGATTTCTTATAAGGGACATCTGTTGCGCGCCGTCACACTCGGCGGCACACTTGCCGATGGCCGTTACTCTATCGACATCGACTCACCCAATGAGGATATAAATCTCAATGCCCACATAGTGGGCAGCCTTAAGCCCGACAACTATTGCGCAGAGGGACTTTTACGTATATATAATGCCGACCTGATGGCTCTGGGCCTCATGGACCAGACATGCCGCGGCTCGGCCGACCTGGAGTTTGACATCAACGCTCGTCCGTCAGCATGGCTTTACGACGCGACACTTGATTTCCACTCCATTGCATGGCATATGGAGACATTCGACCTTGACCTCCCCGACGGAATCCGCGCCGACTTCATATCCGAATCCGACAACGTCAGATGCGCGCTCGAGGCACGTGGCACGGAGGTGGCATTCACCTCCACGACAGGGTTGAAGAATGTGACCGATGGACTGACCAGGGCCATTGATGTGGCGTCACGCCAGATTGCCGCCCGAAATCTGGATGTAGAAGAGATGCAGGAATTGCTGCCGCCGTTCAGGCTGCATGCCAGAGCCTCAGGCCGCGGACTGCTGCGCGACCTGCTCAGTCCGTCGGGACTGGCGGTCGACACCGTATCGCTCGCATTAGCCAACGATTCAATCATTCATGGGGGTGTCATGGCCCGCCGCGTCGACACCGGAAGTCTTAGGCTCGACACCCTGATGCTCGGCCTCCGCGAACGCGGCAAACTGATAGACTACAGATTCCATATGGGCAATCGTCCGGGCACACTTGATGAGTTTGCCAAGGTCAACGTCAACGGCTATCTCGGATCCAACCGAATCTCAGCTTTTATCAATCAAATGAATCTGGCGGGCAAGACAGGCTACCGTATCGGTTTCACAGCCGCCATGGCTGACAGTACGGTGTCAATACACTTCACTCCGCTACGCTCTACCATAGCCTACATGCCGTGGACATTCAACGACGACAACCACGTGGACTACGACTTCTCCACCATGCGTCTCAATGCCAATCTTCGGGCCTCAAGCCGTGAGAGCAGTCTGCTCCTTATGACTGAAAATACTCCCGACGGAGGTGACGACCTGCATCTCAACATAAGCAATATCCATGTTGAAGATTTCCTCCACATGTCGGTAATGGCCCCTCCCGTCAAGGCCACACTCGATGGCGATGTGCGTGTGTACTATAACGGGAAGACCCTCTCAGGCAAGGGCAACATAGGTGTGAGCGATTTCATCTACGATAAAATGGCCGTGGGCGACTTCGATCTCGGACTGAATGCAGGCGTCGACCTTCACGGCGAATCAGTGGTGCAGGCCGCTCTGAAGATTGACGGCAATCCGGCCGTAAGCCTCACGTCGACTCTCGCGCAGAATGGCGAAAGTCTTGAGTCGAAAGACCTAAGTCTCGAACTTACGCGATTCCCTCTCAAGGTGGCGAACGCCTTCTTAGGCAAGGATGTGGCCTCGCTCAGCGGCGAACTCAACGGACGGATGGACGTGTCAGGCAAGCTCTCGCAGCCATTGCTCAACGGCAATCTGAGTCTTGACTCGGTGGGAGTGTTCCTGCCCATTATGGGAGGATCGCTTAAATTCAGAGGCGAGCCGATTACAGTGAGCGACAACCATCTTGCCATCAACTCGCTTGCCGTCTATGGCGCCAACAACAATCCGCTTACCATCACAGGAGCGGTGGATGCAACCAGTTTCAGCGATATCGCCTTCAACCTTGCGGCCAATGCCAGCAACTTCATGCTCATCAATAATGACCGACGTGCCCGTAGCGACCTTTACGGCAAAGTGGCCTTCAATCTCGATGCCACTGTGCGCGGGCCGATGAAGCACTTTGACGTGAATGCGAATCTCGACATCTTAGGGAGTACGAATGCCACCTACTCAGTCGATATGGCCCCGACATCGAGCCTTGTCTCGACATCGGAGGGGGTGGTGAAATTCGTGAATTTTTCTGACACCACACAGACTGTCAAGACCGACAGTATCCGGACCATGACGGCCATGCGTATCACCGCCGGACTCACCGTCACCCCGGGTGCTCAACTCACCGTGATGCTCGGCGACAACGGCAAGGTGCAGCTTCATCCGTCGGGCACAGTCAACTTCTTCCGTAATTTCATGGGCGACATGACCCTCAACGGGCAACTTTTCTTAGGCAATGGTGTGGCCAACTACAAGCTTCCCGTTATGGGGCAGAAGGAATTCACCTTCAATCCGCAGAGTTATGTCACCTTTAACGGCGACATGATGAATCCGACACTCGGCATCAAGGCCACTGACCTGATTAAAGCCAATGTCATTAATTCGAGCGGCAACAGCAGTCTGGTCAACTTCATAGTGGGGCTTGACATATCCCGGACATTGTCGAATCCAAAGGTGGTGTTTGACCTCAGCACCGACGATGACCTCGCGCTGCAGAACGAACTTCAGTCGATGAGTGCTGATCAGCGCTCCACACAGGCTATGAATCTCCTGATCACAGGGATGTATCAGGGCGCCGGACTAAAGACAAACAACGGTAATATGGCCGACAACATGCTCTACGGCCTGATAGAGCAGCAGCTCAATTCACTGGCTTCGAAGGCAGTGCGCGGAGTGGATCTTTCCTTCGGAATCGACAATTACGACAAATCGGTGGATGGCGTCAGCTCGAATGCCATGAGCTACAGTTACCAGGTGTCGAAATCACTTTTCGACAATCGCTTCAAGATTGTCGTGGGAGGCAACTACGCCACCGATGCCAGTGCCGACGAGAACTTCTCGCAAAATCTGATAAGCGACATTTCATTTGAATACACTCTGAAGCAGACTAACATGCTCACGATGCTGGTGCGCCTGTTCCGCCACACTGGTTTCGAAAGTGTGCTTGAGGGGGATGTGACAGAGACCGGTGTAGGTTTCGCCATGCGCCGGCGTCTGGCCGACCTGCGCCACCTCTTCAATGTGAAATGGGGCAAAAACAGCAATCAGCCGTCGGCTGCCCCGGTAGCTGCGCCCGGCACTGTGCCGTCAGACAGTGCGGCCATAAAGCCGGAAGAGGTGCGCGAAGTGCGCGAGAAGATGAGACAGAGACCTGACACTCTGCAAAATAAGACGACAACCGGTAAAAAAGATGATGACAAATGATACCTACGGCTTGGAATAAATCATCAGAACGAAAACGAGGCTACATCAGCAGATGTCTGCCGGCGGCATTATGTGCGGTGATGATTTCACTGCTGGCAGCCTGTAGCACCACACGCAAGCTCACCGAAGGAGAGACTCTGTACACCGGCGTGAAGAAACTTGAGATTGTGCCGACTGACAAGGAGAAACTTCCTTCCGAAATGGTGTCCGACCTCAAGCAGGCCATCAATGTCGCCCCCAACAACGCCATGCCATTTCTGTCGCCCTACTACAGATATCCTTTCCCGCTCGGCCTTTGGGTCTACAACAACATGAGCGATTCGGCCAAAGGACTGAAAGGGTGGATCTACCGCACATTCGCGCGCACTCCGGTGCTGATATCCGATGTGCGCCCCGACGGGCGCACCGAGGTGATGAAAGAGATACTTGAAAACAACGGCTATTTCGGCTCCACGGCCTCATATACCGTCAATCCCAACCCGCACAATCCCAAGAAAGCCTCAATCACCTATCGTCTTGATGTGTCGAAGCCTTACACCATCGACTCTATACAGTATATCGGCGACCGCACTCCGCTGACACACTTTATCGACTCGCTGGCTCGCCGTAGTGATTATCTTCAGAAGGGGGCAGTCTTCTGTGTGGATTCTCTCACAGCGGTACGCGTAAGAATCGCCAACCGTCTGCGCAACCGTGGCTATTACTATTTCCGGCCTGAGTTTATAGAATTCGAGGCCGACTCATTGCTCAATCCTCATCATATCGCCATACGCTATGATCTTGCCGCCAATATGCCGGAAATAGCCACCCGACAGTTTCGCACAGGCAATATCACCACAGTGCTTGAGCGGAGTGACGAGCGTGTGCCCGGCACTCCCGACACGCTTCAGACCTCGCGCGGCGACCTTGTGGTGTATCGTCCGCAGCATCTGCGTCCCAATATGATACCGTCGTGCATCACATTCCGCAAGGGTAAGATATTTTCTGTGCGCGACATGGACCGCACGCAGACCCGCCTGGCCCGACTTGGTATTTTCGGCAATATCAAGATACAGACCATTCCCGTCGACACATCAGCCCAGGACCCTGTGATGGATGTGCTCGTAAGCTGTCGCTACGACCAGCCGATGGAGGCCTCGATAGAGGTGAATGTCTCATCGAAGTCAAATTCTTATCTTGGTCCGGGCCTTGTGCTCGGTCTGACCCACAACAATATCTTCGGCGGGGCAGAGAAGCTGAATCTGCAGTTCACCGGTGCCTACGAATGGCAGACCGGCAAAGGCTCCAACCGCTCCCTGTTCAACAGCTACGAATTCGGCCTCACTGCGTCGCTTGCCTTTCCACGTCTGCTCGCTCCAAAGTTCATACGCCGCCGCAAGAGTGAACTAAACTGGACCACTATCTCGCTAAATGCCGACATTCTGAATCGTCCGCATTACTTCAAGATGGCGCAGTTCAATACCGGCATAAGCTTCGAGTGGAAGACCACGCGCAACGTCATGCATCAGTTCACCCCCTTCAAACTTACTTATACCAAACTGATGAAGACCACTCACGAATTCGATTCCATCATGGCTCAGAATCCGGCAGTGGCCCAAAGTTTCATGAGCCAGTTTATTCCGCAGCTCAGCTATACCTATACTCTCGACAAATTTCTGGAGCGGGAGCGGATCAATGGCATCAACTTCACCTTCACAATCACCGAGGCCGGCAATCTCTTCGACGGCATCTACCGCCTCTGTGGAGTAAAAGGGGAGAAGACTCTCTTTGGCACACCCTTCTCACAGTTTATCAAGGGGCAGGCGCAGCTTGTCTACAGCCGCCGGCTGATGCGCGGCAGCGACCAGTGGCTCGTGTCGCGGGTGCTGATTGGCGCCGAACATGCCTACGGTAACTCAAAGCAAGTGCCATATGCCGAGCAGTTCTATATCGGCGGAGCCAACTCGATACGCGCTTTCACCGTGCGTTCGATAGGTCCCGGCAGCTATCGTCCGCCGGCAGATCTTGAGAACGGTTATTTCGACCAGACCGGTACGTTTAAACTCGAACTCAACACGGAGTATCGCTTCCCGATTATAAGCGTGCTGCATGGAGCCGTATTTCTTGATGCAGGCAATATCTGGCTGCTCAAAAACGATCCGCTGCGCCCCGGCGGACAGCTGCAGGCCCGCACATTCCTGCGCGACATAGCACTGGGCACCGGAGTCGGACTGCGCGTTGACATCGGTATGCTCGTGCTGCGCGGCGACCTCGGCTACGGACTTCATGACCCGGCCGGCAACGGCACAGGCCACTACTTCAACATCGCTTTCAAGAAAGCCTTCGCCTTCCATCTGGCCATAGGTTACCCCTTCTGATGCCCGGAGTAGGGCATTGCGCCTTCTTATCCGTACATATCTCTTCATCAGAGACAGACCCATAACATCATCCCGACCCACATGAAAGGATTCGGAGCCCGCGAACGATTCGGACTCATCATACTCGCCTGCGTGCTGACAGTAATGCTCGGCATCGGACCGGTGGCCGACCGTCTCGGGTGTACCCGGCGGTCAGCCCCGGTCGTGCCATCCGTCGACACCGCCGCCACAACCGACACCGCCGCCGCCGCATCCCCGGCTGACAGCGCCCCACGTACCGGGCGCAAATCCGGCCGACGCAACACCGCCGCCGCTCCCGCCGACACCACCCGGCGCGGCAAAAAGACAAAACGCGCCAAAAAAGCCACCCCCTCCGAAAAGAAAGAAACTGACACACGACGCAATTATCTCGACGAAACCTTGTAGATTTAGTCTGATATAGTCGTCATTTTTAGGTATTTTCTAAAAAAAACGGTTGGGTGTCGTTTATTTAAAATTATTACTGTCCGCTAAACTTTTTTTGAGCGATTGAAAAATTAGGGCTGAC
>ERZ778518.1562-NODE-1562-length-14833-cov-9.883678_pt1 | contig 14833 bp, 19 predicted proteins | sample MGYA00510340_ERZ778518 | MGnify/ENA primary metagenome ERZ778518 (study PRJEB29527, sample SAMN07138967) | mouse gut metagenome | material: feces | host: mouse | place: China:Nanjing | collected 2016-01-25 ...
ACAGATTTTTTACTGGTTTTCCATTTCACTTTAGCTTTTTTAGACACCCCTTTTAATTTCAAATGGTATGTCTGCCCTATGGTCATTGTCTTTTTCTTTGCTGCCAGTTTTGGCTTTGTTTTCGCCTCTGCTGCCATGCCGGGTATCAGCAGGAGCAGCGCCAGAGCAAAGAGAATGACGATTCTGCTTTTTCTCCTCATAACTATTTTCCTCCTTAAAAATCATCTGTATTCTCATAAAAATAGCATGCTTATCTTTATCTAATAAAATTATACCGCGCTCCATTGCAGATGTCAGCCTGTTAAATGAAAAAAGTATGATTCAATTTCTATCCCCATACTTCTAAACTACATCAGATATAAACTTACCATTATACTAATTTTCCATATACTTTTTCTGCCAAAAAAATCTTTCCATCATCAAAAACTATTACTTTTATCTCCTGAAGAAAATGAATTATTTTTTGCACATCCTTTCGTTCTAAGGCTCCTCCTTCACTCTGCTGATACCACTTCTGCATAGCACAAATAAATTCTTCCTCCTCAATCCCTACTTCGTACGCACATCTTTCATGCAAAAAGTATATAACCTGAGCCTCTAACTTACCAATTTCCTGTTTGACTGATTTTATAACAAACAAGACAGAAACAATGGTCATTTGGATATAATTAAATATACTTTCCGGTTGATTGACAGATGCCACATATTCCAACCCCGCTATGAGTGCCTTCTTCAAATCAATTTTTACATTTCCTGCCTTGTAGGATGCTGAATCTTCTCCCAAGAATATCATTCCCTTTCTCGCATCCTCTGGAACCACAGTAATAAAATTATCTACTAAATAATCTCCCGCTGTTTCTGCCATATCATATTGCAATGCTGCTTTCTCTAATTCATGCTTTAAGGCATTATCATATTCAATCGCTTCTTCCCTCGTCATCTCTGTTCCTCCTAATCTTTTCTCTTTCTTCTATATGAAGTATTGCATCCAGCTTTCTTCTTTCCATCTTTAATAGTAACTGATCTTTATACTCGTCATAGACATCCAAGAAACCACCATACAAATGATTTCCATTTTCACTTTCAAAAATATACTCATCTTTATAAGCAATGGTAAATAAACGATTTTTACGTTTTATTGGCAACGGATGTTCCGGATCATAAAACCACGTCTTATATAACACTCTGTCAGTATAATAGTATAAATCAAAAAAATCCATATACATCATTGGCGCCAAATAAGTATAGTCTTCAAGCATAGCACTTTTACCATGTTCTTCAATTATTATCTTTAATACGATGTGATAAGCTATTAGAAACTGTAAATGGGGACATTCAGATATTACAGCTCGCAGAGGATTGTTATTGGACCATTGTAGTGTTTAGTCTGGCACATGAGATAGCACATGCCTATTTAGCGAGTATTGGTAAAAAATATAGTGATAAGCATCCTGAAAAGGAGGAATATGATGCGGATATAATAATGCTTTGTTTGCACTTTCACTCTGCATTTCTCCAAATATGCACACATCATTCATTAAAAATAAAACATATTTAAAACATTCCCCATATATTTCAAGGTTTTCAAATTCTTTAGACCATTTAAACATTGCCAAAAGAAATGCCATTACTGTTGATTCAAACAACTCGTCTATATGTACAAATGCTGGTTTTGTCTTATCATTATATATATAACTGTTAATTGTATTTTGATATCGGTTGCTTAATTCGATTTCTGTTCCAACATAGCCATATTCCTTCTTGAAATATTTTTTTACCAAATGAAACATTGTCTGCAAATTATAATGTTTCATATTTTCCTTTATCTGTTCTTCGGTAAAAAAATGAGGAAAATATTGCAGCATAGTTCTGAGACCACGTTCATCATCCCTTAAAGAAATCCCACCAAACTTAAATACATCTGCCCTGGCTGCACAGATAAGGAAAACCGGCAAAAATCCCCTGCCGGCCTCCTGTCTGCACTGTTTCCTTTTTATCTGTTCCTCTCCGGACAGAATGACGCACACCTGCCGGTCTCAATATCCGCAATACATTTCAGTATCGGATAGGCCTGCTGCGGCACCACCGCATTTCCGAGCGAAAACATACGGCTGCCCCACAGCGGGTGCGGTTCCGTAATGCGGCTTATTCCTTCCGGCTCTTTTTCCCACAGCCTGTGTCCGTCCATCCGATGGGGAACCCCATCAGCCATTCCACCCACTCCGGGTTGATTTTGTGCTGTTTCATGGCCAGGTCCACAACCTCCGTAAACAGCTCCCTCTGCTGCTCCGTCTCCGGTTCGTGGAACGCTGCCCCCGTCTGCCCCATCACTTCCGGGGTGCAGAATACCCGCATCTGCAGGTTGGGGTTCCAGAGTTTCCCCGTCGAGTTGAGTTTCTTCAAGGTCCCCGTTTTCTTCATCCTGCCAATGAGGGCAGTGGAAACATCCATCTTCCCAATGGAAGCCACCGGCGTCGGCAAGGTGTCCGGCAATGAATACCCGTTTCCTCTCATGCCACGCGCCGACGGCGAGAGCAGGTAGTACGAAGGCCCGGACTTCATAGCCTGCTCCTTCCAGATCAGAAACCGTCTGTTCGAGGCCCATGTTGAGGAACCCAGCAACATTTTCTCCAAGCACCCAAGCGGGGGAGAGCTCTCTGATGACTCTAAGCATTTCCGGCCAGAGGTAACAGTCATCCTCAAAGCCTCTCCGCTTCCCGGCATAGGAAAACGGCTGGCAGGGGAATCCCCCTGAGATAAGTGTGACGTTTCGTTCGTTTGTTCTCGCATAAAATTCCTCCCTGTTCAAATCCCGGATGTCCCTGAATCTTGGCACATCCTTCCAGTGTTTTTCTAAAATCTCATTCTGAAAATCAGCCCATTCGCACTGTGCAACGGTGCGGAACCCTGCCGCCTCCGCCGCAAGGTCAAGCCCGCCAATGCCCGTAAACAGGCTGATGTGTGTTAAATCCTGCATACTTCCTCCTTTTGCACACAAAAAAGGGCATCCCAAAAGCGGAAAATGCCCTGACTGCTGCTTATTCTTTTTTCCTTATCTGTACCTGTACCAGACCGCAAATGCAGCAAATATAATGATAAATAAAACGGTTATGGCAAGCATACGGAACATCTTATTTCTGGCTTTTTCAAAGTCTGCTTTTTGAAAGCCATTGCCTGTCTCATTCTTTTCCCTGCTCCTGCCGCTGCCGTCCTTATTTTTCTTTTTCTGCCGCCCCTGCGTTTCCTCCTGCCGGACCGCATCCTCCCCCTCTGTCGATACATAGGTGTAAGTGCGGTTTCCAAAGGCAAAGTGCATCTTTAATTTCATCATCTCCAGGAATGTCATGCCATGATAGGAATAAAACCCCGTCATGGCGATGGGCGCAATTACCGGAATTGCAATGTAGGTGCTGACTGTCAGCCCCACATGCCGGTACAAAAGCAGCACAATCCCGCCGCCTGCCACAACGGATAAGACAGAGTACACAAGCTGCCTTGGCGACAGGCCCAGCACCACCGACTCCTTGTAGTTGTCAATGTTTTTGTTGATTTCGATTACCACTGCTATCTCCCCCTCTCACTTTTGTCCGGTTCCTGTGCTCCTGTTTCCTGCTCCCTTTGCATATCTGCAAACTCCATTTCATCCCCGGATGTAATATTGACATACTCCCCGATAATGCCAAGCGCCTCCTCATAGCTGTGCGAGGAACAGACACGCTCTTTCATTTCCTCCGCCTGTTCTTTCATCCCATGCTCCCTTAAAGTTCCGGCGGCAAGCCCCGCCAGGTTGAAGATGTTGCCATCCTCACTGGTCAGGGCACAGTCCGGTTTTTCCACGGATTCCGTTTTGAAACCGCCCAGACGGTTCGGCACATAGTCAGACAGCCATGTGCCGCCAAAGGTTTCATGCGTCTGTAACCGCCACATGGCAAGTCTGCCCATAGCCAGCTTTACATCCTCAAAAGGATATAAAATACAGGCCAGCCCGTCATGCTCAAAAACGGATACCTCCGTAAACTCTGTACCCTCCAGTAAAATTCCTTCCTCCGTAAACATCCGGTTAATTCCGTCTGCCCACTCTTCCGGATCGCCCCCGCATCCCTGCAGGATAAGCCCCTCCTTATCCCCCATGCGGCATAAATCATCCGCTGTAATGTTTTTGATATTCAATGAAAATCCCCCTTTCCTCCATTTTTATTGCCTGTTACCTTGCCATTTCCGGCTGCTCCTGTTCCCTGCTTTTTTCCTGCACCGGTTCATAGAAGTTTCCACAATCCCGCATTACCTCTGCAAACTCACAAATATGGTAGAGATTGTTTCCCACCTCTGTATGGTATTCATCCACAAACCGGCAGGTCCGTTCCCTCTTTTCCCCATCCGGTGCTGTTATTACAATCTTCCCTCCATCCGCAATACGGAACAGTTCTTCATAATGCGGTGTAACAAACTGGATTCCCTGACGGGCATTTGCCATGTGTCTGTCCAGATATTCCGAAACATAGCAGTAACAGTAAAAGTTATAATCCCCCTGCACCGGGTTACAGCGTATCAAAAATGCGTGTTCCCCCATATCCACACGGAAACCGGATACCACACCGTCCCCCGCCCCAAAAAGACTGTCAAGGTGCCCCTGCACATAGTCCGTCATGGCAGTGCGGCCCTGCAAAAGCCCATACTCCCCGGAACGCAGGGTATTTACCACGTCGTCCAGACTCTCCCGGAACACATCCGTTTTGTACTTATCCCACCGGTCCGTCCATGTGGTAAAAAACTGATTCCCGTTACTGCCAAAATCGCCACGAAGATAACCAATATTGCCGGTCTGCCCGTCAAGCTGTGTGCTCTGTGCATAGGTGTATTTCCTTTCTTCCTCCGTAAGCGGCCTTATTTTTAACTCTTTCATAATGCCATCCCTTCCTCTCTTTTCCTGTCCGGCCTTATCCCCATCACTGTCCGTTCAAACAGTTCCATATCCTCCGGGGCTATTTCACGCAGCTTTTCCGGGTTAAACAGATACAACGGATAAGAACAGAAACCGCTGCCGCCCATCAGCCCGGTAAACTCCCCAAGCCCGTGTTTCTCAATAAATGCCTCCAGTTCCGGGCATTTGCTGGTGTCAACATATCCGCAGTAGTCCGGGCATGGCGCACTGATATTGACCGTCAAATCCGCAAAGTGTTCCCCGTCCGGTTCCACCAGCCCGATATACATCCGGTTATTATCCGTATAGGAATTGATTTCCAGTTCCAGCTTGACCTTCCCCGAAAAACGGCTCTCCAGTTCCAACTGCTTCTTCATCCAATCCCCCCATTTCTACAATCCTAATGCCTTACTGGTCAGACTCTGGGCTCCCTTGACACTCCCCACCGTCAATGCAATCGTAAAGGTCATCTCGCACAGATAAATAAGGGTTTTTGCCCAGTCCGAATAATCCCCCGTAAAGGCCGGAAGCCCCGCATTGATAAAGGCATTGCAGACGATGATTGCCAGCGCCATTGTAACCGCCTCAAATGCCACTGACAGGAAATATTTGCTGTAAGTGACTGCTGTGTGTGCCACCATCCGGTTCCCACTCATGGTCGAGTAGGCAATCGAGCCAATCGGCACAATGATTAACAGTTTCAGAAAGCGGAAATATACCGTATAGAGCAGGAAAAAACCACAGATAATGACAATCAGTGACAGCAATGCCGCCAGTATCAGCATAATCAGACTCTCCCCAAATCCTAAATCCTTAATAATATCTGCCTGCTCCTTTGCGATTTTCAGCTCCGTCCGGTTCCCTGCACTGAGCAGCCCCACCAGATTGCCAATAGAAGTAAAAAAGGCTTTCATAATCGTGACATTGTTTGCCACCATATACTCCGCAAGGCCAAGCCGGATTAAAATAGGCAGGATTACCTCAAACCGCATTTCCTCCCGGATGTCAATGCTCTCCGAGCAGAACCCGATCACAAAGAACAGCACCACAAGGGAAGAACCGACCGCCACAAATATGGGTTCAATGCCTGCTATCACATTCCACGGCCCGCCTCCCTTAAATGCGTCGGGGGACTGCCCCAGAAGGTCAAAGATAAGGGAAATCTGGTTATTCCAGAACCCGAACACCGCCTCCAGAAGGGCAAGGATTTTATCCCCCAGCTTAAAAATATCCATTCCAAGTCACCTCATTTCCGCTATCTTAAAATCCTAAGAACGTCAGCACGGAGGAAATCCCCGCCATGATGGCTCCCGCCACAATCCCCTTCAGTGCGGAGTTCATGGTGGAGGAATCCTGCTGCTGGTATGCCTGTGCAAACTCCATCACATTTTTCGCAAGGATAATGACGCCCACCGCACCAATCACGGCAATGACTAACGTCTTTAAGTTGTCAAGCGGCTTTGTGACGGCACTGATATCTCCCCCTGCCGCAAAGACTGTCACTGTCATCCGGGACATGGCATATGCCGCCCCGGCAAAGGACGGAAGCAGAACTTTCCTGCAAAAACCGCCAATCCTGCCTTGTTTTTTCTTACCTGTTTTGTTTCTCATCTTTGCTATCTCCTTTTCATAAAATTTGGGAAATAAAATATGTGGACAGACTTCTTCCATCCACGGCTTTTATCCCCGTCCGATGAAACAAGTCCATCCACATCTGCTTCTCTATATTTTCCGGGAATATGAATATTCCCGCTGCCGAATAAGACCGGGCTTTCCCCGGTGCGTTAATGCTTTAACCACCCCCTTTCCTGTCCGGAAACAAAAAAAGACACCAACCCCAAATGGCTGATGTCATGTTTTTAATCCATTATTTTATTTATGCCGGATCACCGGTTTCTGTTTGCCTTTTGCATTTTTCTCCAATGCAAAGACCATGCCGGAATCCCTCTCAAAAAAGCCGGAACCTTTTCTCCAGCTTATCCCGCATTTACAATGCTGCAGGCCGATAAACTGTTGTTTCATCTTTCTTCCGCAGTTTGGACACACCTTATTATTTTTTCCCATTGGCAGGCCCCCTATAAAATATTATTTTATAAAATCCAAAAACTGAAAAGTATCATTCTGAATAAATGTTCTTCCCAAATTCATACGCTGCCTGCAAGTGGTCCGTTTTGCCAATCTGCGGTTTCCCGTTCGTATCCCCGCATCCACCGGCAAGCACCATCCCCCTGTCCTTGAATCCGATATAATTTACCATTGTAAACTGGTAATAGGAAACTGCCTGCTCAAACGTCCAGAAGAAATCGTCTGCCGAAGTCATAAGCAGCGCACAGTCCTTAACCGGATATTTTTCATACCTGCCAAACGGCGGGTTGGAATCTTCCTCCGCAATACAGTAAAACCTCTCAATAAAAGCCTTTATCCGGGATGATACGGTCCAGAAATATAATGGGGAGGCAAGCACAATACAGTCTGCTTCTTTAATTTTCGGAACAATACTGTTAAATGCGTCTTTCTGTACGCACGGTTTCCCATAGCGGCAGGCATTACAGCCAAGACACCCCTTAACCTCATTCTTTATGAGTGAAATAACTTCCACAGAATGCCTGCTTTCCTCTGCCCCTTTTACAAAATGGCTGACAAGCTGTGCCGTATTCCCATTAGCCCTGCCGCCACCCTGCACTATAAGAATTTTCTTCACTGCTGCACCTCCGGATTATTTCGTCCTTATTCCCTGATAAATGCCATATCCGCTGCCGGAACTCCGCTTTCATCAGATACATACCGTTCCACCCTCATATGCAGGCCATACTTTTCCCGAAGTCCCGTAATCTTTGCCATCATGGGAGAAGCATGGTGAACATCTAAGGAATGCTGGTCTTTCCAACTGTCGATTAAAAGCACCGTCTCCTTATCATCCATAGGGAAAAAATATTCATATCTTATATTTCCATCTTCTGCACGGATGTCACTGACAATGCCGCTTGAAACCATTTCTTCCGCAAATTTAACTGCATTGCCATTCACGCCACTGTAATAAATATTGACCGTAATAGCCACCTGAATCATCTCCTCATGTCCTGAATTACAAAATCCCATACTTCCGAAAAATGCAGTCCAGGTCTGCCCGGCTGATTTTCCCCGCCAGATAATATCCCTTGACGGTTGCCTCAACCCCCTCAAAGAAAATATCAAAATTAAACCAGTCGCCCTCATCGTAATATTTCCGCAGTTCCGCAAAGTCACGCTGCAGCCTTTCCGGCAAATCTTCCCGAAGCTCTATGGTTTCGTCAATAAACATTTACCTGCACCCACTTTCAATTAACATATCCTGCCTCATATTCCACGCTTTCCCTATATCAATCCCTATATCAAAACTGAAAAAAAGATTGACAAATTTCCTGCCCGGTGGTATGCTTTTAAGCAAAGAGAGGCGGTTTTGTACCACTGGCTACCTGTTAGTCCTGAGTGGGTTACTCGCTTCTTTTTTTATATCCACCAAATCATACAGGTACATCTTCCCTTTCCCCGTACAGTTTACCACCAGACAGCCAGAATAAATATTATAATTTTCCGTTTTCACTTCATTGTCATATACCGGCATGGCAAACCGTGTCGTGTAATAATACCAGCCGTTAGCGGCATCACCGGAGTGTTTCTCTTTCCGGTTCTCCCGGAACCTTTTATCCGATGCAATCCCCACCATTTCACGGATGCCCTGTGCCGCATTGGCTTTCGCCTTTGCCCTGCCGCCTTTCATCTTCCTTGTATATTTTGAACCGGCATATTCATCCGGGAAGTCTTTCCCCAGATAAATAATGTCGCCGGTCCCCGCTATTTCCACCAGTTCCCCGACAAAGCGTTCCAGATACTTCTCCACCTCATTCCAGTCGATATTCTGTTTATTGGAAAAGATTATATCAGGCAGGACAACAACTTTATTTCCGTTTTCATCCAGTGCGATTTCCAGTGTTTCCATGACATTCCTCCCTTGTGCTGAAACCATTGTAACACGCACAGAGAACAATGCACAACCGAAAATTTCTTTATTCATACCGCCTGCGTATCTCCATCATCCGTACCACCGAAGTTTCTGGGTAAAAATAGGACAGTATGACTTCCTTTGGCACACGGACGGCCATTGCCCGCTTGACTTCCTCTTTCTGCTCCACGCTGAATTTCCAGTGGAACAGACGGTAGGAAATGGAATCCTCTGCTTTACCCCTCCTGTCTGTGGATGGTATTTTCCTGCTATCTGCCACTGCCTCCGGTTTTCCGGTTCCTCCCGGCACAGGCGGTTTCTGCCCTCCTGTCCCGTCTGCTGCCTGCGGCTTTCCGGTTCCGCCACCATCCCTGGTTACAAATCCCTCCGGCAGCCCGTTATTTCCCTGCTGCCCACTGTTCTCTGCCGTCCGGTTTCCTGACGTTTCCGCCCCTCCTGCCGCAAAGCCTCCGTCTGCCCCATCTTCCGTATCAAAGGCATATTCCAGTTCCAGCCCTGACTCCATATCTTCATTCAGGCGCTCCTGCTGTTCCAGCCCGTCCAAATCCATAAACCGTTTCTCCATGTCCACCTGGCCTAACAGCATGAAATCCTCATAAGGGATTGTGTCAATATAAACCGGCTCCCCTTTCTCCTTCATCCCTTCATAATAGGCAAGGGACTTTTTATTCAGGATGGTAAAACCCGGCTCCGCACTCTCCCCCTCTGCCGCCGGCTCATGTACATAGGGTTTCCCCTCCCCGTCCGCCGTCTGGGCAAATACCGGGTGCTTGAACGGATTATATTTATTATCCAATATCGGATCGAACCCACGGATAAAGATAAGGCATTTCTTATTGTCCATCTTCCTCACTTCATCGGGTGTCATGATTTCCCTGCCGAGGACGTCATAATTCCTTGATGAACTTCCCTGTCTGCCTCTGGTTTCCCCGCTTGATTTTTTATCAATGGTCGCCTTGCCAAGCAGTTTTGAGATGTACTCATGGGTGCTCTGCTCGTTGCCACCAAGATAAACTAAACTGTCACAATTCCCCGGAATTGTTTCCCATGTGTCCTTAAACAGCGCCTTTATCTGTGCCAGGTTCTGAATGATAATCACACTGGAAATCTCCCTGCTGCGCATGGTGGATAACAGCGAGCAGTAATCATCCGGCAGCGCCACGTTGCTAAACTCATCCAGCATAAAGGTGACATGCACCGGCAGCCTGCCCCCGCAGTTGAAATCCGCCTGATAGTACAGTTCCTGAAATATCTGCGTGTAGAGCATCCCGATAATATAATTATAGGACTTATCGGAATCCGGTATCACACAGAACAATGCCGTTTTCGTTTTCCCATCCCCATTGACGCCAATCCCAAGTTCCGCAAGGTTCAGCTCATCCCTTGACAGCATACGCAGCACCTGTTTATTCTCCAGTGTTGCCAGACGGGAGTTGGCACTGATAATGATGGAACGGACCGTATCCCCGGCGCCCCTCATGCACTTGTTATACTGTTTGACCGCCGGGTGGTTATCCTTCAGGGGGCTTGTCGCCTCCAGGAACTTCATCCTTGTGTCCAGCATGGACGGCTTGCCCTTCTCCGTGACCTCCGCCTCCTCCATTAGTTTCAGCACCGAGGCAAAATTCCTCTTTGACGGCTTTTCCTCCAGCCACACATAATAGAAAAGCGCCTGTAAAAACAGCCCCTCCGCCTTCTCCCAGAACGGATCGGATGGGTTGGAACCTTTCGGGGTAGTGTTGCTCATAATGTTGGTAATCAGCTTTACCACGTCCGTTTCCTCCCGGATATAGGCAAAGGGGTTGTAACAGTCTGATTTTGCCATCTCCAGAAGGTTGATGACTTTCACGTTGTAGCCGTTATTCCTTAACATTTCCCCCTCGCTGCGCAGCAGCTCCCCTTTGGATCGGTTAAAATAAAGGAAGTGTTTAGCTGCATGAGGTTTGGCTTTACCTCATAAAACGTCTTTCCCGCACCGGAACCGCCGATGATAAGCACGTTGTTATTAAGCCCCGTCCGTGTGCCTTGTGTCAAGGCTCATGCGCACATTCTGGCTCAAAATGCGGTTCCTGCCCTCATCCTTGTCTGCCAAAAAACGGTTTACCTGCTTTATATCCGCCAGCTTTGACGTGCCGTATTCCTTCCCCGGCATGAAATTCCTCTGGCTTGTGTAATACATCACAATAACAACTGCATACACCAGCAGGGCATACCCGATCATGCGGAAGGTAAATTCATTATAATAATCATGCAATGGATAAGAGCAGACAACCGAAAACCGGTCCAGAAACTCGTTAAACTCTATCCCCTCCCTCCATGCCCCTGCCACCAGATACCCCAAAAAGGCAGAGGCAAGGGCACCCAGCACAATCAGTATAATATTGGGTTTCTTTTTTGTCGTCTGCATGGCTATCTCCTCCTGACTCTTTCCGTTGTTTTCGCCGACTGCTGCCTTGCCGCCTTATACCGCTGCCTTACTGCCGCCTCCACCCGGTCATAATGCCCGCTGTAAAGTTCCTCCCCCTTGATGGTGCGGAGTACCCGGTTGTCTGCGGAGTAAATCTTATATTCCTTATTCTTATCCAGATAGGTGAGCAGTGTCTTTCCCTTATGGATTTCCATAATGTCCGCCTTGTCTATCCAGAGATACCCCTCATTCTGCCCGTACATGCCCGGCACCCTTGTCTTTACGGCACGGTCATTTTCCTGTGCAACCAGCTTTTTTGTGATGGTAATGTCAAGCAGTGAAGTGTTTTTCGACGCCGCTATCTGCCTCATGCGGTTACTCAATTCCTGATACCGGCTGATACGCCTGTCAAACGCCTCCCGTTCCATGATGACACGGTAATTGCCTGCCTCATCTGCCCGGTCCAGGACACCGATTTTCGCAAGCTGCCGGATCACCTTTTCCGCCTCGTCTGCCCCCACCTGCAGGTCTGCCTTTACCGCCTCCACGCTGACGGACTTTTTCTCCACCGCATAATGGCCGACTTTCTGTATCAGCCCGTCAATGGCTCCCTCTGCCCGGACCGTCTCATCCGCATGGAGTTTCCGTGGGGACTTCCCGTTTTTTTCATTCTCCAGATACCGTAATAACTGCTCCAGTTTTTCCTCATTGCCGCTTTTTAAGTATTCATCCATATTGAACACCCTGCCGTCCTGTAATTTCTGTGACATCATCCGTATCCTCGGCGCCGCCTCGGAATGGAACATCACCTCCGTCAGTCCGTCATTCCTGTCGGCATCCGGCATTTCCGAATACAGAATCCCATATTTCTTTGCCAGTTTCCTAAACTTCTTCAAATCCTCATCCGCAAAGGAAAGCACCTGAATGTCGCCGCCCTTTGCCAGCAGCCCCTTTAAGTTTGTCTTTCCCATCTCCTTCTCATGGTCTAACATCCCCACAATCAAATCCAGCGCCTTCTGCATGGACCGGATGGAGGCGCTGCCCATCTTCATTGCTATCTCTATCCCGTCATACGTGACACGGATAATCTGTACTGCGTCTGCTATCTCTGACATGATTTCCCTCCAATCGTGTTAAAATATTTTCTGTTACTGGTAAGCCTTTTCTGCAAGCACAATCTCTACCGCCTGTGCCATTTCATCCGCACTGAAACCACTGTCAATCAGGTCGTTCACTTCCTGCCCGGTAAGCCCTGCCTGCACCGCCATCCTGACCTGCTCCATCTGTGCGGGGTTTAATCCTTTCCCCGTAAGCTGCTTTATCAGCCCGGAATCCCGCCTGCCCCTGATGGCGGCAAGATAATCATTCCCGGCAGAATCCCCAGCATTGTTACCGGCAGGCTCTGCCGTCTGCTGCCTGCTTCCGGCCTGCCCTGCTGCCTGTGGTTCTGCTGTTTCTGCCAAAGTCCTGCTTTCCATCTCTTTTAACCTCTGCCCCATCTCATCTTTTTCTTTCTGGACTTCCTCAATGTCGGCAATGAGCCGGTCCTTTTCTTCCATAAGCGTCTGGTTCTGACGGTAGAAACGGTCCCGTTCTTCCAGTATGGAACGCTTTTCACTTTCATAGCCGGATTTCTCCTGTTCCAGTTCCTTTACCTGTTTTTCCAGTCCTTCGGCTTTTGTACGGAGCTCCGCATTTTCCACCGCCCTCCTGTTAGCGGTTTCCTGCTGCTTCTCCAGTTCTTTTTCACTCTGCCTGAGTTCCTCCGCCAAAGACACTATTTTCTCCTGCAAATTTTTCTCCTCCAGGCTTCCCCCTGCTTTTTCCGTTTCTGCCTCCCGGTTTGCCTGATATACCCGTTTCAAGGTCTGCTCCATGTCATAGGCGGTCAGGTTCTTTGCACCCACATCCCTTAACTGTGCCACCGGCACGCCTTTCTCATAGAAGTTTGCCAGCATCTGCATCTGGTAGGAATTGAATCCCCCGTCTGCCAGCATCCGCAGCAGTTCCCCGTCACTGTCTGCCCGCATAATGGAAGAAAATTTTTTACAGCGTTCCATCGGCCACTCTTTTTCTGCATACAGGGCAACCAGTTCCTGCGGGTAGCCGAGTTCCAAATCCTCCTTTGCGAGTTTCAGCACGTCATCCCTGCAGCCTTTCTGCGTAAGTTCACTGATGAAAGGTGCAAACTGTGCCATCTCCGCTTTCCTCATTTCCATATCCTGCCTCACTTTCTTTTTTTACATTCACTACGGACCTTTGGGAATCTCCGACAGCCTCTTTTCAAAATACTCCGGTGTCATTTCATCCGGCAGCTTTTTCCCTTCCCCTGCCAACAGTGCATCAAAAAACATTTCCAACGCATCCATGACCATCTGATTCTTTGTCCGGCCCGCAGTCAGTTTTTTATCTTCAAACAACTGCAGCAGCCTGACATGCTGTGCCTTTTTCAGTGAAAACCGTATGGTAAAATGCCGGAACAGTTCCCCGTATGCCATAGCAATCCCCCTATCCAATCTTACGTTTCTGCGCCTGTGCCAGATAGGCATTCCCAAGCATTTCATATCCTTTTGCGTTTGCTTTCACATCCTCAAGATACTGGATATTCTTCTGCTCCAGACCCCCAAAGCGTTTCATCACGCCGGCACCGCCGCCCACAAAGATAATCGGCGTCAGATCCATGTTGTAGCCAAGCTCCCGGATGTTATGGTAAATCTGTTTGCAGTAACCACGGATTTCCTTTACGATAATCTCCCGATATTTCTCCGGCATGTCTCCCCCGCCGTTTACCATGACTTTCTGAATATCATACTCGTCCACCTCTGCGTTTAACTGCCTCACACACTCCTTGTTAATCTGCTGTATGCAGGTGATAATCCCATGCGGCTGTGTCACGCATACCGATTCATCCGGCAGATGGTTGATAATCGGCATAATGTCCACCGTCCATGAGCCAATATCCACCACAAGCTGCTTTTCCGGGAATTTGCCAATCCGGTCAATCACTGCCGCATAGCACTGTGGGTAGACGCATACATTGTCGATGAAAATATGGTATTTCTCTTTTTCAAAGAAAAAGACAACTTCCTTTCTCCTTGACAGGTAAGAAACAAAATCTTTCTTTTCATCCCCGAACCTTGTCAGCGGAAGCCCTACCGCCAGAAGCACATGGGCTGTTTTCTTCCCCCTGATTTTTAACTCCTTTGCCACTGCTGCCAGTGTCAGCATGTAGTAGTTTTCATCCGTTACCTTCGTGTCCTTAACCTCCAGACGCTTACTGCCAATCTTGTAATACTTCCCACCGTACTCCAACAGATTTTCCGTAAACGCCGGCTCTGTACTGATTTCTTTGCAGCCCGATGTAAATACCTCATGCACCGTTTTCATCCCGGACCACCCGTGGTCGATTCCGATCACCATTGTACTTTTATCCATACTCATTGCCTCCTTTTCCATTACGTTATTTTCCAGCCTTTCGGTTTTTCTCCAGATGCTGAAAATA
>ERZ778518.1570-NODE-1570-length-14766-cov-4.410033_pt1 | contig 14766 bp, 13 predicted proteins | sample MGYA00510340_ERZ778518 | MGnify/ENA primary metagenome ERZ778518 (study PRJEB29527, sample SAMN07138967) | mouse gut metagenome | material: feces | host: mouse | place: China:Nanjing | collected 2016-01-25 ...
TTATAGGCTTTGACACCAAACCGTTCCAGACGGTCTGCAGCCGCTCTGGAAAAAGGCGTGCTCAAAAAGACCATGCCCAGAGATTCCGTATAGTCTTTCAGTTCCTGCTCTTCTTCTTCGGAAAGGGCGCTCTGAGCCATAACGTCGTAAATGGAAATATCCGCATTGCCGGGAATGACCTTTCTGGCCTCCGCACTCATTTCGTCTTCCACAATATGGGTCTGGTGTTTGATCAGCCGGGCTCCGGCTCTGTGGGCGGAAAGAACCATTTCTTTTGCGGTTTCCAGGCTGCCGTTGTGGTTGATGCCGATCTCCGGGATCACCAGTGGAAGGCTGCCGCCGATTTCCAGGTTGCCGATGAAAAATGTCTTCATATATCTGCCTCCGTCAGGATTTTTTGCTTGGCTACATTATTAACCATTTTATCATAACATATTTAGTTTTCAAATAGGGAATTGTATGATATTATAAAAAGAAGTTTGACCGGATAAGACAGTCTGAATACGGCTGTATATCTGTTATAAAGACTGTAAGAACAGGATGCAAAATCCAGAGCAGGGAGAGAGCGGATATGATTTGGAATATGACGGACTATCTGGAACGGGCGGCGGCGCGGTTTCCTGAACGGGTGGCGGTGGTTGATTCCATGCAGGAAGTTTTATATGACAGGTTCAGGGCCCAGGTGCGGCAGATGGCCTGGGCACTGATCAGCCGGGGACTGTTTCGCCGGCCGGTGGTCATGTATCTGGATAAGGGCGTGACTGCGGTGGAGGCAATCTGGGGGATTGTATACAGTGGATGCTATTATACGCCGCTGGATATCCATATGCCGTTATCCAGGGCCGGCAGGATTGTGGAAACACTGGAACCGGCGTTGATTCTGACCGATGAGGCGCATCTTGAGGCGGCACGGGAAATTGGCGGTAACAGGGAAATCCTGACTGTGGAAGCCATGCAGGGCCTGGATGTGGATGATGCGGCAGTGGAGAGACACCGCCGGCAGATTATTGATACGGATTTGCTGTATGTTTTTTTTACTTCCGGATCGACAGGTGTTCCAAAGGGTGTGATGGTTTCCCACAGGGCTGTGATGGATTTTACAGAAGCGGCTGTTGAGACATTTGGAATGACGGAAGAAGAGCGAATCGGGAATCAGGGAGCACTTCACTTTGATCTGTCTACCCTGGATGTGTATGGAAGTGTGGCTGCAGGTGCGGCTTTGTATCTGATTCCACCTAAGTATTTTAAATTTCCCGTAAAACTTCTCCAGTATATTGCAGAACATCGGATTTCCATGATTTACTGGGTGCCCTCTGCATTGGTGGTCACAGCGAACTTGCGGGCGTTGCAGGTGGTGGATGTGCACTGCCTGAAAAAAATCACTTTCTGCGGTGAAGTGATGCCCTGTAAACAGTTGAATGTATGGCGTAAATATGTACCGGATGCTCTGTATGCCAATTTGTATGGCCCCACAGAGACTACCTGTGCCAGCACTTATTATATAGTAGAGCGGGAATTCGGGGATGGGGACATGCTGCCCATTGGGAAACCATTCCGGAATACAAGGATACGGCTGGTGACGGAAGAGGGACGGGAAGCACAGCCGGGAGAAATGGGTGAGATCTGCATTGGGGGCAGCTCTCTGGCCTATGGCTATTATCGGGATGAAATCCGCACAGGAGAAAGTTTTGTAACATATGAAGACGGCGGTTATAAAGAAATATGGTATCATACAGGGGATCTGGCCAGATATAATGAGCGGGGGGAACTGCTCTATCTGTCCCGTAAAGATTTCCAGATTAAACATATGGGGCACCGAATCGAATTGGGTGAGATAGAAACGGCGCTGAATGCCATGGAAGAGATCGGACAATGCTGTTGTCTGTATGATGAAGAGAAGCATAAGATCGTGGCATTTCTGGAAACGGAACTGGAGGAAGACAAAATCCGGGAGCGCCTTGCTTTGGTGATACCGGATTATATGCAGCCGGACCGGTATCGTTTTGTAAAGGACATGCCCCATAATGCCAACGGCAAGATAGACAGAGCGGCTTTGCGGAAAGAGGTATAGGAATGCGGGAAGAAGTGTATGAACTGTTAAAAGGCCTGAATCAAAGGATCATGGAATATGAAGGAACGGATATGCTGGAGGATGAGATCATTGAATCCATGGAAATCATGGATATTGTGGTTGCGCTGGAAGAGCATTTCCGGATGGAAATACCCCCGCAGTTGATTGTCCCGGAATATTTTATGACAAAGGATACCATTGTCAGGCTGGCGGAAGATGCCTTAAAGGAGCAGTAGATGAAACAGACTATGGGAATGCTGTCAGGCACTGATGTCATGCAGGGCGGTATGGGGATTCGTTTTGCGGTGCGGGAAGATATTCCGGCGATTATGGAATTTATAGAGGAATACTGGGCTCATGGACATATACTGGCTCATGACAGGGAACTGTTCGACTTTCAGTATGTCTATGGAGATGAGGTCTGTTTTGTTTTACAGGAAAATCCAAAAAGCGGCAGCATTGAGAGTGTGTTGGGTTATATTCCCTATGGAACGGAAGGGGAGCGGGATATATTCAGCGCTATCTGGAAAGTGGGGAAAAAAGACGGCTTCCTGCCGGGAATGGAGCTGATCCGTTTTCTGGAAGCCCATGGCAGATGCAGAAATCTGCTTGGTGTAGGGCTGGCAACAGGCGCTGTTTCCATGATGAAATATCTCCGAAAAAAAATCGGCGATTTTGAACATTATTATCGGCTGAATCCGGCGGTTTCGGAATTCAGGATTGCAGAGATTAAGACGATACCCCCATCAAAGCCCGTGGCAGAAGCCTCAGAGCCAGCAGATGCAGAGCAAGTGCCGGCCTTTGATATGGGCGGAAAGCAGGCGCCGGGAAGGGAAGAACAGGAAATGCCCATCTGGCATCGGGTCAGGGCGTTTGAAGAGATAGAGGAGGCTGTGGAAACATGGCAGACGGGGCGTGTGCCATGGAAGTCGGCAGAATTTGTGAGGAGAAGATACTTTGCCCATCCGGAATATGTATATGAAGTATGGCATATTGCATATGGCGGCCGGGACGGACTGCTGATCTGCCGGGCGCAGGAGGCTGAGGGGTGCAGCATTTACCGGATCATTGATCTGATTGGGGATGTATCCGTTTTGGCGGGGACGGAGAAATTGTTTGCGGAACAATTTGCGGAACATGGTTATGAATATGTGGACTGCCTTGTATATGGTATGGATGAGGTGGTTATGAAGAAGGCGGGATTTACGAAGAGAACAGAAGCGGATGGCAATATTATCCCCAATTATTTCGAGCCTTTTGAACGGCGCAATATTACCATTCATAATTATATGCCAAAACAGGATCAGATTGTGATGTTCCGTGGAGACGGAGACCAGGACAGACCGAGCATCAGAAAGAAGGGATAATATGCGGCAGTTAAAAGTGGTGATGTATCATTATGTGCGTGATTTGAAAAACAGCAGATATCCGGATATAAAGGGCATGGACTATGAAAAATTCAAGCGACAAATCCGGTATTTGCGTGACCGGTATAATATTGTCCGGATGGAGGATGTGCTTTCGGCCTGCGCGGGCAGCGCGCTTCCGGACAACGCCATGTTGCTGACTTTTGACGACAGTTATATGGATCATTTTACCCATGTATTTCCGGTACTGGATGCCTATGGTATCCAGGGTTCCTTTTTTATTCCGGCCAAAACTTTTGTGGAAAAAAAACTGCTGGACGTAAATAAGATTCATTTTATCCTGGCGGCGGGCGATATAAAGGAATTGCTGCCGCATCTCTTTTCCAGGCTGGATTATTACCGAGGCGGGGAGTTTGACTTTCCTTCCAACGAGGAATTATTTGAGCAATACGGGACAGTCAACCGGTTTGATTCCAGGGAAGTCAGCTTTGTAAAGCGGATTTTACAGAACGGATTGCCGGAGCGGCTGCGCCATATGATTTCCAGCGAATTGTTTCGGTGGTATGTGGGGATTCCGGAAGATGTATTTGCAGGGGAATTGTATATGAATCAGGATCAGATTGGTACGCTGAAACGGAAGGGGATGTTTATCGGCGTGCATGGCTATGACCATTACTGGCTGGGGAAACTGTCCAGGGAGGCGATGGAAGACGACCTGACCAGGGCGTTAGAGGCGATGGATCCTTTTATTGACAGAGATTGCTGGGCAATGAATTATCCGTATGGATCTGCAGGATCTTATAATGACGACGTATTATCGTTTTTGAGAAAGAATGGCTGTTGTGCCGGATTTACAACGAAAGCCGAGACGGCAGATCTGAATGTGTGTGACAGACTGCTGATTCCCAGGTATGATACCAATGATTTCCCGGCAGAATAAGCAGTGATAAAAGAGGAAAGTTGTATGGTTTTAAAAAATCCTGCTGATGCGGCAGGGGCTTTTGTAAAAAAGCACCGTTTCTTATTGGAAGTGTTTGGGTGCATATATCTGTTTGGGCTGGTAGTCCATCTGTATATGTTCACAAATAAGTTTTTTAATTATTTTGAACTGGGGAATATATTTGCCGATATGTCCTTTACACAGGGAGATACCATCGCCCAGGGCCGATGGTTTCTGCCTATTGCCACCAATCTGTTCACCGGATTTTCCATGCCGTTATTCAATGGCCTGATCAGCTTGTTTTATATGACTGCCTCGGCAGTGATGGCAGTGGATTTGCTGAAAATACGGTCCGGATTGTATGCATTGCTGTTCGGGTTTGCCTTTGTGTCATTTCCCGGATATGCCTGCATTCTTGCCTATGGGGTGAATGCGGATGCCATTGCCATGGGCGTTTTTCTGTGTGCGCTGGCTGTGTATCTGTACCGGAAGTGGAAATATGGGTTTCTCCTTGCAATACCGTTGATTGGGTGCGGCCTGGGAGCCTATCAGACATATTTTTCCATATCCATTGGGTTGATTTATATGCTGTTGTTTTTTGAAGCCGCAGAAGAGCGGTTGGAATGGAAGCCGTTTATACAGAAGGCAATCAAGGCCGGCGCCATGCTGGCCGGCGGATTTCTTGTGTACTATGGCGTATTGCAGCTTTCCACCGTGCTGGCAGGGGTACAGCTTACGGATTACCATGGTGTGGACAGTATGACTTCCTTTACGATAAAGGGAATTGCCAAAGGACTTGTGTATGCATATGGGTATTTCCTGTCCTATTTCTTTTCCGGCAGGTATCTCTATACCGGTGGACGGATTGCATGGAATGTGCTGGGGGCGGTTGTATTTCTCTGGCTGACCGGCAAACGGCTGCTGCGGCACAGGGCTGAAAAGAATTACGTTTCTTTTTGGATGTTGTTGTGTTTACTCTGCCTGCTGCCATTGGGGATGAATGCCACACCGTTTCTGATGGCTGATCGGGTAGGTGCGGGTGTGGACCGGTATATGATCTGTTCTATTATGTTTCTGTGGGCCATGTTGTTGAAACTGCTGGATCTGGAACACAGGACGGACAAAGGCGAACCATTTACCCTGTTTTTACAGTGGGCAGGTGTTCTGTCGGCCGTTGTGGCAGTGGTATCTTCGGTGGTCATCTGCAATGAAGCCTATCACCGGATGGAAGCAGCCACACAGGTGACCACATCCTATCTGAACCGGATTGCAGTCAAACTGGAGGAAATGCCTCAGTGGCAACAGGGGATGCCGGTATATTTTGCCAATACAAAACCCTTTCTGAGCGATGTATATGATGTGGAAGTGCCAGCCTATGATACCATGACCAATATGCCGGGGACAGAGCTTTCTCCGCATTATAATGAACGGGGCGTTGCCCGGTATTTCCGGACATATCTCCATATTCCCATCAAGGATGCGGGAGAAGAGACAAAAGAGCGGATCGAGGCCAGTCCGGCATTTCAGGAGATGCCTCCATGGCCTGTGGAAGGGTCCGTACAGGTGATTGAAAATGTGATTGTTATTAAACTGTGTGAAAGTGAAGATGTGGAATGAAAAGTTATACAATACAGGAATTGCGGGAAGGATTAACCGTACAGGAAGAATTTCCGGTCACAGAGCAGATGGGAATTGAATTTGCAGGCGTTTCGGGAGATACCAATCCGGTGCACCTGGATCAGGACTATGCAAAAGCCACCCGGTTTGGTGCTAAAATCGCTCATGGGATGCTGATTGGGAGCTTTATTTCCAATGTAATCGGAACCAGGATGCCCGGAGAAGGCAGCATTTATATGAAACAGGAGATGACATTTCTGCGTCCGGTGTATTATGGAGACCGGGTAACGGTGGAAGTAGCTGTGAAAGCGTTGCAAAAGGACAGAAACCGGGCGGTGCTTTCCACGGATTGTTATAATCAGAAGGGCGAGAAGGTTCTGGCCGGAGAGGCGCTTGTTATGCCAAAGGAGGAAAAATAATGCCGGTATTATCCTATATGGACAATATTTTCAAGTTAAGCCATTGCTTTGTAAATCGGGATTATGGCAGTATCCGCAATGAAATACTGGATATGAAAGAGGAACTGAATTACAGATATGAGGAGGGCGGGGAAGTCTGGGGATACCGGATTTCCAAAAATATACCGGTTTCTGGGTTGTATGGCTTTGATGCATATGTGGTAAGGTTTTATTTTACACAGATTGATACTCTGCACAATGCGCATCAGGAGCAGATTATGGAAAGGCTGTTTGAGGCATTACAACATGAAATGCAGGTCTGCCGGGGATATTATAACCTGCGGCTGCCTGCCCATGTGGTGGATGTGCTCAAAGGGTTTAATAAGTATTTGTCCGGGGGGATTTTCTGCGGCGGTACGGTGGAACAGGTGGTCAGCGGAAAAGAAGTGGAGATTCCCAAACGGGAAGGCATCCGGGTATTTTTTGCAGAACGGGAATATCTGAAACAGCACAGGGCGCAACTGCTTGCCATGACCTATTCATCCTTTGCTTCCTATCAGGGCCAGTATCATATTTCCTCGGTTACAGATGAAAAAGCAGGGATTATCTATGAAAACTGGATAGAAAGCTATTTTGAAAATTTTGAGGACAATCGGATTTTTGTGGTGGAATATGAAGAGGAGCCCATTGGCTTCTGCACCATCGGAGAAGATGAACATGTGGTGGAAGGGCAGCTTTCAGCCATTTCTTCCAGACACAGGCAGCTTGGAGGTTACAGGACACTGATTTCCTCCCTGATCAATTATGCCTGTAAAAAAGGCAAAAGTTTTACTGCCAGTACCCAGTTTGACAATTATATAGTGCAGGGAACCTGGAACTCCCTGGGGATGAAACCCTATTTTTCATTTTATAATTTTCATTTTGATAATCGATAACGGCAGGTTGCCGGAAAAGCAGCTTGAACAGAAGAAGAGAAAGAGGCAGGTATATGAGCAGTATTCTGTATCTGGTTTTGCCCTGTTATAATGAGGAAGCGGTGCTTCCGGACACGGCGGCAACACTGCAAAGCAAATATCAGGATTTAATGACACAGGGAAAAATCAGTCGGGACAGTAAAATCATGTTTGTCAATGACGGTTCCCGCGACAGGACATGGCAGATGATTACGGAGCTGTTCCGGAGAGATGCCATATTTTGCGGGGTGAACCTTTCCAGAAACCGGGGACATCAGAATGCGGTGCTGGCCGGTCTGATGACGGCAAAAGAAAAGGCGGATGTGGTTATTTCCATAGATGCGGATTTACAGCAGGATGTGGACGCCATAGATGAAATGCTGGAGAAATATGAGCAGGGATGCGATGTGGTATATGGTGTGCGGAATGCCAGGAATACGGACAGTTTTGTCAAGAAGCATACAGCCCTGGGGTTTTATAAACTGATGCAGTTTATGGGGTGTGAGGTGATTACCAACCATGCGGATTACCGCCTGATGAGCAGGCGTGTGCTGGAAAGCCTGGCCCAGTATGGGGAAGTGAACCTGTTTTTGCGGGGGCTGATTCCCACCATCGGCTATCCGTCAGATATTGTGTATTTTGATGTGCGGGAACGGCAGGCGGGTGAGTCCAAATATACCATGGGAAAGATGTTGTCTTTTGCAGTGGATGGGATTACATCGTTCAGTATCCGGCCCTTGCAGTTGATTACGCTGCTGGGATTTCTGATGCTGCTTGTCAGTGTGATTATGGTCATCACCACAGTGGTAGATTATTTTAGTGGCCGCACGGTGCCGGGGTGGGCTTCCAGTTACTGTTCTGTCTGGTTTATTGGCAGTGTCCAGCTACTGTCACTGGGAATTATCGGAGAATATATCGGAAAAATTTATCTGGAAACAAAGCACAGGCCCAAATATCACATTGCATCCTGCCTGTGGAAAGAGAAGGATATTGATGAAGAAACTGAAAAAGACAGATAGGGTGTATTATGCCATAACCGTTTTCAGTACATTGTTTTTCCTGGGATTTTATGGATATTCCTGCCTGAATCCCCGGAATGTGGACTGGCTTTTGTCCGGTGGACTGGATATTTCTCAGCATTATGCAGGATGGATGTTTTTTCGGAAAAACGGCTGGATGTTTCCGGTGGGCAACTTTCGGGGATTATCCTGGCCCAGTCCCATGTCTGTAATCTATATGGATTCCATTCCGCTGCTGGCGGTTTTGTTTAAGCTGTTCCGGCCCATTTTACCCCGTCAGTTTCAGTATTTTGGCTGGTATCAGTTGTTTTGCTTTATTTTACAGGGGATTCTGGGTGTTAAAATTGCCTGGAAGCTTGGCAAAAACAGGGTGGCTGTTTTTCTGGCGGGCGCAATGTTTGTAATGACGCCTGCCTTTTTATGGCGTGTATTTTTGCATGTGGCATTGAGTTCACACTGGATTTTGCTGCTGGCAATGGCTGCGGTGCTTTATTATGAAGAATATTTTGTTGGCAGGAAGAAACGGATGGTGATGTTCTGGGCAATGATCGGGTTTTTGTGCTGCACCATCCATCTTTACTTTCTGCCCATGTGTTTTGTGATTCTGTTGGGATTCTTATATGTGGACCTGCGGTATACAAAGAGATTACAGGTGGGACAGTGGCTTGTGATGGCCGGGTTCTGGGGAGGCGTTCTCATTCCCATGTTTCTTCTGGGTGGATTTATCCCCGGCATGGGTATCAGTGATTTGCGTTTTACCTGGAAGAAAACATTTAATCTGAATGGTTTTTTCAATCCTCAGAGCTGGAGCAGGGTGATGCCGAACCTGGCACAGCATACCTATGGACAGTCAGAGGGGTTTGCCTGGCTGGGGCTGGGCGTGCTGGCCTGTCTGCTGATTTCATTTCTTGTATGTGGGTACAGGGTGTGTACTTGTAAAGGCAGGATGTGGAAGTATTTGCAAATGCCAATGGTGCAGGCATTTCTGGGAATTTTCGTTTTATCGGTGGCAGCGTCGGTTTCCCCGGTGATTACCTTGGGCAGCAGGGCGATTACCATTCCTTTTCCTGTGAAACTGGAAGAACTCTGGATGATTTTCCGGGCCAGCGGGCGGTTGGTCTGGCCTGCCGTTTACTGTATTCTGTTTGGGACGTTGTTTGTACTGATGAATCTGCAAAAAGAGAAATTGTGCATAGGTTTTCTGCTGGCGGCGCTTGTTTTACAAGTCTTTGATATGTCGGAAAAAGTATGGGAACGGGGGCGTGTATCCAGAGCGCCGGAGGCCTTTGTCAGTGAATTGCAGGATCCGGGCTGGGAGATTGTGGGGAGTCATCCGGATATTCGGAACATTGTGTATGTCAATGTTTCCGGATTGCAGTCCTGTGCATCCATGGCAGTATTTGCCGATACATATGACCTGACCTTGGGGAAATTTTATTTTGCCAGAGACTATGAGGCGGTTACCGGGGAGACGGCTGTCCGGGCATTGGAGGAAAAAGACAGCCGGGACCTCTTTCTGTTTGATATGGGGCGTGTCATTGATGCCTGGAACGAGCCGGATCTGTATTATTACTGTATGGACCATAAACTCATTGGCTATTCACGGCCCATAGAGGGGCTGGAAGAAGCGATCCTCGATGTATGGGAACAGGAATATGTATATGCATGCGAAGTGACGCCGGCATCTGCCGGAGCCGAAATGATTGACGGCTTTTTATTTATTCATGGCGGCGGCAGGATGGTTTCACAGGAATTTACCCTGCCGGAAGGTATGTATCGCTTTACGGTGGAAGGGGAGAATATGAAGGATGGAAGGGTTCTGGTTTCCTGCGGGGATGTGGAAAGTCATGAGATGCAGACCATAACCGGTACAATTCGTTGCGAACAGGCGCAGCAGGTAACCATTACAATGGAGAATCCGTCGGACCATGATATGGTTTTGTATCAGATCAGACTGCAGCCCATTGGCATTTATGGGAAATGATGTGCCTGCATGCAGGCAGTGGGAGACAATATCTGTCGGCAAACGCCGAAATAAGTCCGGGAATGAAACTGTGAAAGGTCAAAAGTGTGAAAGGTTAAAATTGTGAAATTCTGAAACTGTGAAAGGCTGAAAGAGGATATGGCGGAACGAATTATTTTTCATGCAGATGATTATGGCGCAAATAAGGAGATTTCCCAACAGATTCTGGATTGTTGTAAGAATGGGGGAGCTTTAAATTCTCTGAGTGTATTGCCCAACAGCCCTGATTTGGAAGGATGTATGGAGTTGCTGGCGCCATACAGGGAGCGCCTTGCGATCAGTGTGCATCTGAATCTGGCGGAAGGGCCTTCCGTTGCTGACCCCAGGCAGATACCCTGGCTGGTGGACCGGCGGGGCATGTTTTCCATTTCGTTTTTGAAGGTGTTGCTGCTCTCCTTTACGGGGCGGCGACGGGAATTGAAGCGGCAGATCCGGATCGAAATGGAAGCACAGATTGGGCGGATGCTGCCCTATGTGAATACATTGCGAATTGACAGTCATCAGCATTACCATATGATTCCCATTGTACTGGAAAGTATTTTGGAGGTTGTGGGGGCCGGGGGAGCTGTCCGGCGGAGGAAGAAGGCAGGTGCATCTTCCGGCAGGCCTGCTGTAAAAGATGGCAGGGAATCGAAAAAAATGCCGGAAATCGAATTTATCAGAATCCCGGCGGAGCCGGTGCTGCCTTTTTTGAAACAGCCTGCCTTTTACAGAACCTACAGGCCGGTGAATCTGGTAAAACAGGCAGTGCTGCGTATTCTGTACCGGATGGACAGAAAGCTGCTTGCGCCTTATCAGGAAAAAAGCGCTGTCTTTTTTGGCATTCTGCTGAGTGGCAGTATGGATTTAAAGCGGGTTGAAACGTTGCTGCCGGATTTTCGGCGGATAGCAGATAAGAGAGGAATTCCGCTGGAAGTGCTCTGTCATCCGGGTGGGGTAAAAGACGCACGGACATTAATGGATTCTGAAAACAGAGATTGTGCGTCGTTTTATACCGCTCCCGGACGCAGGGCGGAGAAGGATATGCTGCTGCATATAGCCCGTAAGCGATAATGGGACGGACAAGAGGATTTGTCATAGTAAACAGGCATAAAAGTGTTTTCTGCTGCCGCAAAATGTTGTGTTTTTGCGGCAGTTTTCTGTTGTGCAGATGGCAACCCTTTAAAAGTATCGATCCATACATTTCCGTGCTTCATATTTGTGTAAATCCTTTTTCATGCTTTCACTGTCTGATCAGTTCTCTGCAATTTTTATTACAATTATATCATCATACAAGGACATACTGCTCGCTGCGGGCCAGCAGTCCATGCTGCGGAAACGTTCGGAAGCGTGAATGGCTTCTTTTTCCGCGTCGGTGCAGGGTTCCAGGGATATACCATAATAAGTGTCCATCATGGCGCAGAAATGTGCCTGCTCAGAAATGATATAACTGTCCCGCACACCTGCCAGAGCGGGGGGCAGATTCAGGGAAATGGTATCAAAATCATCAAAATGTCCGATGATGCAGAGCTTTTTTAATCCTTCCCGATGATCCATCTGCTCAATCCGGTCAGTCATACGGCTGACCAGCGCAAAGGTCTTGGCGTTGGCGGCCGTCAGGTACAGATAGCTGATATTGGCAATCAGCGCAAAATTAAAGATGGTCAGTGCAGTGAGCAGAAAGGAACTCCAGGAAAGAAACAGTGGGGGAGGCGCTTGTGTGGCTGTGCTTTCCGGATTCTTTCTTTCTGACGCATATGTCAGATTTTCGCAGAGCAGCACCGGCAGCATATAAATCAGACAAAACCCGCCGTACATCAGCATATAATATCTGACCTGCGGAGAGAGAAAGTAGATCATAGAACATACAAAGGGCATGGCCGCAAGGCAGAGCAGAATGAGACACAGTCTGGCCGGTTTTCGATACAGCTTTTGTTGATACAAAATCCACAGAAACAGTAATGCGAGCAATACAAAGAGCCCTGCATTCAGCACTTTAAACAGGTTGATCTTGTCCAGGGGACCGAAAAAAAAGTAGGCAAAATCTATCAGACAGTTTTTGACTGCCAGGATAAAATCCGCACCGTCCGGCAGGGCGAGAGCGGAAATGCCGTTATAATCACTGGCGGTAATCTGCTGGATGTCTGCCAGAAGACGATTACAAATAAAATACAGGGCCGTGCCCAGACCTCCCATGAGGAGAAAACGGAGCCACTGGCGGCATAGTTCCTGCAGGCGCAGAGATTCTCTTGTAAGCTGCAAAATACTCCAGGTAAGAATCAACATAATCGCATAAGAAACGTAAGCCTGATAGGATCCATAGGACAGCGCCAGCAAAACCAGTCCGGGCAGAAAGCCCTTTTTATAGGTGACTGTAAGCAACACGGCCATAGTGGCACAAAGCTGGGCAAGAAAATAACCGTCCGCCGTATACATGTAAGAAAAGGTCCCTGCCACTGTGGGAAACGAGACAGTGAGTCCGCACAGAAAGAAAATACATGTCCGTCTGTTCAGAGAAAACAGTTCCACCAGACAGACACAAGTAAGACTCAGGTAAAGCAGAGACAGGATCCCATTGACCCACTGCAGATCATAATAAGAACCAATTCCGCAGGTAAACGTCAGAAAAGGCCGTCCCAGTGCGGTTTTATTTTGGCTGTCATAGAAATTGTATACAGAATCCCAGGTCAGCAAATGGTTGGTGAGCCTGTACAGATGAATGATCAGACCTGTTCCAAAAGCGGATAAAAAAGCGAATATCCAGTTTTTTTTCAGTTTCTGACAAAGTGTTTGCAACAGAGTTTCAGGATACATAAAAACTCCTTTCCGGGTGAGGTTTATGAGTATAGGTGTTATTTTATTCGGTTTTTGGGGAAAAGGCAAGGGGGCTTCCCATCAGAAATATGTTTCGAATGGAAAACAGAGGCCAGGACAGAGGTTGCAGTATCATATAATCTGCCCCAACGCTGTGGACAACCCATCCGTAATGGGATATAATGGTTTTGATTTGTGAGGGAATGTCAATGTATTATTTAAAAAAGGACAGCCGATGGTGGATTGAGCGGATCGCCATGGGATGGATTGTTGTTGCTGTAGCTGTAAATATCTTGTATAACATGCAAAATGTAAATTTCTGGGTGGATGAGGCTATGCTGGCATATTCCATCAGTACCCGTTCTCTTGGAGAACTGGCTGCCACGCCGCTGGCGTGGAATCAGAGTGCTCCGCTTCTGTATGTATACATCGTTAAAGTGATTTCTCTTGTGGCGGGTAATTCGGAGTTTTCATTACGTCTGTGCAGCCTGTTTTCCTATTGTCTGTTGTTATTTATGTATTTTTTTCTTTCAAAATATGTATTGCAACATAAATATCCTGTGCTGGAAACCGCGTTACCGGCATCACTTCCCATCCTGATGGGGTATTCTCATGAATTTAAGCCTTATATGACGGAAGCATGTGTGGTGTTAGGCATATTGATATTGTATTATGTTTATGCCAGCCAGAAAATCGGGTGGTACACTTTTTCCTGTATATGCAGCGCATTGATATTGCTTGGAAATCCGGCCTGCTTTGTGACAGGGGGCATTTTGTGCTGTGAATGTCTGTCAGGGATAAAAGAGCGGAATATGGACAGAATACGGAGAAGCGTTTCAGGCGGCGCGATTGTACTGGCTGCCTTTGTTCTGTATTATTTGTATTGGCTGCGACCGGTGATTCATGATGGGTATATGGTTGATTTCTGGAAAGATTATCGCTTCTCTTTTTCCGGTAAAGCGGCATTGGCCCACAGCCTGTCTTTAATAGGCGATATGCTGCATGCATTTGGGCAGTATTGGGCAGTTATATTCTTGGGGGGGGGTAGGATGTACTCTGCTTGTTCTCCTGCATGAGAAAAACAGATATATTGAATCTATTATATATACATTTGCAGTATCACTCTTTGCATCATTGCAGGGAATGTTTCCGCTGAAAGACAGACTGTATCTGTTTGCGTATCCTTTGATTTTACTGCTGTTTTTCCATTTGGTAAACCGGCTGTGGAATCATGGCAGGATACAGGAATGGATCGTTCTGGGAGCGATGGCGATTCTGATTGTTTCTCAGGAAGGGATTGCATATTATCTGAAAGAGGACAGCCGGATCATTCATAAGGAAGAGATACGGACTTCCATTGCCTGGGTGGAAGAGAATATCGAAGAAGACGAAGAATGTTATGTATACTGGCATGCGCTTCCTGCATTCTGGTATGAACATGGATATGAGAATACTTCCATCGGCTCATATTCTGACAATTTAATCTGGGGAAACGGATTCTTTTATAATGGGGAAAATCAGGAAGATGTTGATCAGATTATTTCTTCCGAAAAAATATATATACTGATTTCCCATATCAATACGT
>ERZ778518.1571-NODE-1571-length-14762-cov-3.465425_pt1 | contig 14762 bp, 15 predicted proteins | sample MGYA00510340_ERZ778518 | MGnify/ENA primary metagenome ERZ778518 (study PRJEB29527, sample SAMN07138967) | mouse gut metagenome | material: feces | host: mouse | place: China:Nanjing | collected 2016-01-25 ...
TGACGGCACTCATACGTCCCGCACTCTATCAGGCACACCACAAGATCGAAAACAGATCGGAAGAGCACACGTCTGAACTCCAGTCAGACGTGTGCTCTTCCGATCTGGATATGAATGTCATGGCAGGCAGTGGTCTGGTGGGCAGGATTGTCGCCGTAGGAAAAAACTGGGCCAAGGTTACATCCATCATCAACGACAATTCCAATGTGAGCGGCATGGTGCTTTCCACATCGGACAATCTGATCGTATCCGGTGATCTGGAATTGATGAGCCAGGGACTGATCAGGTTTGAACAGCTTGTGGACAGCGATAATCAGGTGGTGGAAGGTGACAAGATCGTCACTTCCAATATCAGCGACAAATACCTTCCCGGAATTTTAATCGGTTATATCAGCACCATGGAAATGGAATCCAACAACCTGACAAAATCCGGTTATGTCACGCCGGCGGTTGATTTCCAGCATCTGGAGGAAGTGCTGATCATACTGAACAAGAAACAGAGTCTGGAGGATTGACGGAAAGTCATGCTGCGTAAAATTTTGATCGGTATACTGATTCTGATCAGTTTCCTGCTTCAGTGTACCATATTTCATGCATTTGCCTTTGGCGGAATTATTCCCAACCTGCTGATTATACTGACTGCATCCTATGGCTTTATGGGCGGCAGGAAGAGCGGAATGATGACCGGTTTTTTCTGTGGGCTGCTTCTGGATATTTTCTTTGGGGAAGCCATCGGTTTTTCCGCGCTGATCTATATGTATATCGGATACATAAACGGTTGTTTCCGCAAAATATTTTTCCCGGAAGACATTAAACTGCCTCTCTGCCTGATTGCAGCCAGTGACCTGGTTTACAACTTTCTCTGGTATTCCCTGTTGTTTCTGCTCAGAGGACGTTTTCAGATCGGATATTATTTCATACACATCATACTGCCGGAGATGGTTTATACGGTGGCAATGGCGTTGATCATGTATCCGCTGATTCTGAAAACGGACCAGAAACTGGCAGAACGTGAAAAAAGGAGTGCAAAAAAATTTGTTTGAAAACTTTAAGGAACGGTTTCTGAACCTGATTACGTCCAGGCTTTTTGTTCTGGTCATAGTCTTCTGTCTGCTGTGCGGAACACTCATTCACAGAGTCTTTACACTGCAGATTGTACATGGCGCGGAATACATGGACAATTTCAAACTGAAAATACGAAAGGAACGATACATTGCCAGCACCAGAGGCAATATCTATGACCGGAACGGCGAACTGCTGGCTTACAATGAACTGTCCTATAATGTTACCATTGAGGATGTATTTGAATCCGGAAAAAACAAAAACCGGAACCTGAATGAAACCATCAGCAAGCTGATTGAGATGATTGAAAAAAATGGTGATAAAATTACCAATGATTTCAATATCGTACTGGACAAGGACAACCATTTCCAGTTTACGGTGGAAGATACAGCCAGACTGCGTTTTCTGGCGGATGTATATGGAATGGATACAGTCGATAAGCTGAGCTATCCACAAAAATCCTCCACGCCGGAAGAGGTGATCATGTATCTGGCCGGTACGGATCGTTATGCCATTGGGGAATATACGGATCCCAACGATAAAAAAAGTTTTGTGCCCGGGCAGGGCTATACAAAACAGGAACTTCTCAAGATTATCAATATCCGCTATGCCATGAGCGCCAACAGCTATCAGAAATATGTGGCGACAACGGTGGCTTACGACGTGAATGAAAAGACAGTGGCCATTGTCATGGAAAACAGCGATGTGCTGGAAGGCGTGTCCATTGCGGAAGACACGGTAAGGAAATATGTGGACAGCATTTATTTTTCCCATATCCTGGGGTATACCGGTAAAATTTCCCAGGACGAACTGGCAGAGCTTTCCGTGGAAAACAAGACGTATACCGCTACGGATACAGTCGGAAAGTCAGGTATCGAGAAGGTCAAGGAAAAAGAACTGCAGGGACAGAAGGGTTCTGAAATCATGTATGTGGACAACCTGGGAAAAGTCATTGAGATTACAGAACGGACCGAACCCACGGCAGGATATGACCTGCATCTGACAATTGATAAGGAACTGCAAAAAGCAGTGTATAATATTCTGGAGCAGAAAATCGCCGGGATTCTTGTGTCCAAACTGGACAATACAAAAAACAGTGTGGAAGCGGCTGCTTCCTCCGCCAATCTCAGAATTCCTATTTATGATGTATATTATGCTCTGATTAACAACAATATTATTAATATTTCACATTTCGAAAAAAAGACGGCACAGCCTGTGGAGCAGGAAATCTACCAGTTGTTTGAAAACAGAAAGGAATCCGTCTTTCGTCAGTTACAGGAAGAACTTACGGTCACACATACGCCATACCAGGATCTGCCGGAAGAATATCAGGTTTACCAGAGTTATATCGTATCCATGCTGATGTCGGAAAGCAAGGGGATTCTTGTAAAGGATCTGATTGATACAACGGATGCCACGTATCAGGCATGGAAAAGCGAAGAGAGCATCTCGCTGGCTGAGTTTCTCAATCATGCCATTGCCATGAACTGGATTGATGTAACCCGAATCGGGCTGGATGGCAAATATGCTTCTTCCGAAGAAATCTATGCCCAGTTGATCCGGACGATTTTTGACGGACTGGACAACAATACGGAGTTTGCAAAAAAACTGTACCGTTATATGATTGATGAAGATATTCTGACAGGAAAGCAGATCTGCAATGTGCTGATGGAACAGGGCATTGTGGAGGTGAGCGAAGCAGAAGAACAGGATTTTTTAAATGGCAAAGTCTCAGCGTATGCCTTTATGGTAAAACTGATTGAACATCTGGACATCACCCCTGCGCAGCTGGCGCTGGATCCCTGTTCCGGTTCCTGTGTGGTAACGGATGTAAACAGCGGGGAAGTGCTGGCGCTGGTGACCTATCCCGGATATGATACCAACCGGCTGGCAAATACCATCGATTCTGATTACTATAATCAGCTTCAGAATGATTTATCCAGGCCCATGTGGAATTATGCAACCCAGCAGAGAAGCGCACCCGGTTCCACTTTTAAGATGATTTCAACCATTGCCGGGCTGGAAGAGGGAGTCATTAATCTGCACGAACGACTGGGCTGTCATGGCCCTTTCGACAAGATTACACCGCCGCCCAGGTGCTGGATTGTTGTGTCCGGCGGCAGCCATGGCCAGTTGGATGTGGTGGGTGCCCTGGAAAATTCCTGCAATACCTTTTTTTACGAAACTGCATATCGTCTGGGCAGTGTAAACGGAGTCTATGACAGTAACAAGGGACTGGAAAAACTGGCTCAGTACGCTTCACTTTTCGGACTGGATGAAACTTCAGGCGTGGAGATTTCCGAATCGGAGCCGGAATTGTCCGATTTTGACGCCGTCCGGTCAGCCATCGGCCAGGGTACACACAATCTGACCACAGTGGGCCTTGCCCGTTATGTCACGACGGTTGCCAACAGCGGAACCTGTTATAAGCTGAGTCTGCTGGACAAGCTGACAGACAGCAACGGCGATACGATCGAAGATTTTACACCTCAGGTAGTGAGAAAGATAGAACTTCCGTCGGATGAATGGGATGCGGTACATCTGGGAATGCGCCGTGTGATTGAAAGTAAGGCTTATTATGAAGATATGTCCGTTCATGTAGCGGGCAAAACGGGAACGGCGCAGGAAAACAAAAATCGGGCGAACCATGCCCTGTTTGTTGGCTACGCTCCCTACGAAAACCCCGAAATTGCCATAGCCACACGTGTGGCGTTTGGATATAATTCCGCTTATGCGGCTGAAATTTCAAGAGATGTGTTCCGGTATTATTTTGTTCCCGAAGAAAAAGAGAAGATTTTAACGGGAAGCGCCATCAGACCGGAAGCCGTCGGTACGGGCGGAGATTAAGTTTTCTGAGAGAAGGAAGGATAACATGAGTAGTCCGGTCATTATTAAGAGCTTTCAGAACGGAATCGCAGTTATTTTGGATGAAACCCTTGCATTTCCACAGCTTCTTGAGGAAGTGGGCATGAAATTCAGGGAATCCGCAGCTTTTTTCAAAGATGCGAAAATGGCGGTTTCTTTTGAGGGAAGAAAGCTGGATACGGAGGAAGAGACGCAGCTTGTGCGGCAGATTACGGAAAACTGCAGTCTGCATATTGTCTGCCTGGTAGGAAAAGACGAGGAAAAGAATCAGACTTATCTGAAAGCCATTCATCAGGCATCCAGAAAGGATGAACATGAGGGACAGTTTTATAAGGGAAATCTGAAGAGCGGCCAGGTGCTGGAAATTGAATCCAGTGTGGTGATTATCGGAGATGTAAATCCGGGGGCCGTGATTGCAGCCAAAAAAGATATTGTCATTATCGGTGGTCTGTATGGAGAGGCTTATGCCGGAGCTGACGGAGAAGAGGGACATTTTGTGGTGGCTCTGGAAATGTCTCCGGAAAAGCTCAAGATCGGCGATGTGAAATATGAACCAGCAAAAAAACCAGGGAGGTGGTCTATCCGGCCGAAAGTACAGCCGAAAATTGCCTGTGAAAAAGACGGTAAAATCGTTGTGGAACCTGTTACAAAAGAATTACTAAATAAACTTCCCAACTGAAAGAAAGTACGGACGTAAATTTAGGGGACAATAAATAAACGGGAGGTACTCGCCATGAGTGAAGTGATTGTCGTTACGTCAGGAAAAGGCGGTGTAGGAAAGACCACTACAACCGCAAACCTTGGGACAGGTCTTGCTGCAATGGGAAAAAAGGTGGTGCTGATCGATACGGACATCGGTCTGCGGAATCTGGACGTCATTATGGGACTGGAAAACCGGATTGTCTATAATCTGGTGGATGTGGTTGAGGGAAAATGCAGAATCAAACAGGCGCTGATCCGGGACAAACGGTATCCGGGACTGTATCTGATGCCTTCCGCCCAAACCCGTGACAAATCGGCCGTAACACCGCCACAGATGATTAAGATGGTGGGAACACTGCGGGAACAGTTTGATTATATTATTCTGGACTGTCCGGCAGGGATTGAACAGGGATTTCAAAATGCCATCGCAGGCGCGGACCGGGCGCTTGTGATTACGACACCGGAGGTATCCTCTATCCGGGATGCAGACCGGATTATCGGATTGTTGTCCGCCAATGAAATAGAACGGGCCGATCTGGTTGTCAATAAGCTGAAAATAGATATGGTACGACGGGGCGATATGATGTCGGTCAGCGATGTGGCTGATATACTTGCCATACCACTGATCGGAATCGTTCCCGACGATGAAAATGTAGTCATAGCTGCCAACCAGGGCGAACCGCTGGTAGGGAATTCCACCCTTGCCGGAAGAGCCTATAAAAATCTGTGTATGCGGGTTCTTGGTGAGGAAACCCCTTTTCTGAATTTTGAAAAGAGGATTTCCATCTGGACCAGGGTCAGCGGTATTTTTCACAGAAATTAAGGGAGGCGGAGAAGATGGGTGTACTACATATATTTCACAGGAAATCTTCCGGAAAACTGGCAAAGGACAGACTGCGTATCCTGCTGATTACAGACAGGATCAACTGTTCGCCGGAGATGATGGAGATGATCAAAACCGATATTGCAAAAGTAATATCCAAATATATGAAAATAGACGCAAAGAGTATGGAAATTCAGATTACAAAAGAGGCGGCGAAAGGCAGAATCGTGAAAAGTCCGATTCTGTATGCCAATATTCCTATTCTGGATCTGAAACATTGACGGATGGATAAAATCGGAGCAGGTTATGTTAAAAAGATATCGCATCAGAGATTATGATTTTAAACTGGTTATTATGCTGATTGCCATATCCGTAATCGGGATACTGGCAATCGGAAGCGCAGAAGAGTCGGTACAGGACAAGCAGATCATGGGGCTTGTTATGGGCGTTTTCCTGATGATTATTATATCTCTGTTCGATTACACGGCATTGCTCAATCTGTACTGGCTCTTTTATATTTTAAATGTGGCGCTGCTTTTGCTGGTGGAGTTGATGGGTTCCGAAGCAGGCGGTGCGCAGAGATGGTTTTCTATTCTGGGAATCCGGTTCCAGCCTTCAGAACTTGCAAAGATTTTGTTGATTTTGTTTTACGCACAGTATATTATGAAACAGAAGGAAAAGCTGAATTCATTCCGTACGCTGGCAACAATGACAGCGTTATTCCTGCCGCCTCTGTTTTTAATCTATAATCAGCCGGATCTTTCCACCAGTATTATGCTGACGATTATTTTCTGTATTATACTCTTTATCGGAGGACTGGACTATCGGATTATTGCCGGTGTGCTGGCAGTGGTGATACCGTCGGTTGTTATTTTCCTGATGATTGTATTGCAGCCGGAGCAGAAGCTGATCAAAGACTATCAGCAGACCCGTATTCTTGCATGGCTGCATCCTTCCGAATATGTGAATACGGAAGGGTATCAGCAGGCCAATTCCATTACGGCCATCGGTTCCGGCCAGCTATGGGGGAAGGGCCTGAACAATAATATTATCGGTTCCGTAAAGAACGGAAATTTTATTTCGGAACCACAGACGGATTTTATATTTGCCATTATCGGAGAGGAACTGGGGTTTGCGGGTTCCTGTGCGGTGATTCTTCTTTTATTTCTGATAGCGCTGGAATGTGTTATGATTGCCAGAAAATCAAAAGACATGGCGGGGATGATCATCTGCAGCGGCATGGCAGGATTGGTGGGCTTTCAGAGTTACATGAATATTGCTGTTGCCACAGGGCTGATGCCAAATACGGGAATCCCGCTCCCGTTTGTCAGCGCAGGATTGACTTCTCTGGTCAGTCTGTTTATCGGTATGGGGTTTGTTCTAAACGTTCGATTGCAGGGAAAAAATACTAGTATAAAGTGAGGGACTTACAATGAAAATAGCGCTGATCGCACATGATGCGAAAAAGAAGCTGATGCAAAATTTCTGTATCGCTTACCGGGGGATTCTTTCCAAAAATGATCTGTATGCCACGGGAACGACAGGCAGGCTTGTGGAAGAGGTTACAAATTTGAATATCCATAAACATCTGGCGGGACATTTGGGAGGGGCTCAGCAGCTCGGTGCCCAGATAGAAAGCAATGAAATTGATCTTGTTATCTTTCTGAGAGATCCGCTTACACCCAAATCTCATGAGCCGAATATCGGAGATATTTACAGATTATGCGATATGCACAATATTCCCATTGCAACCAATCTCGCTTCGGCGGAATTGCTGCTGAAATCGCTGGACAGAGGAGATATGGAGTGGCGTGACATCTACAAATAAGAGAAAACTGGCAGTATTGGCGGTATGGCTGCCCCTGCTTGCCTGTATTCTGACAGGATGTGATACAAAAGAATATACGTTTACATACGATCCCAACAGTCCCATCAGCAGTTTTCAGGTTACGGAAAGCATGACCGTACAACAGGCAGATCTGTTTGCAGAGGACTTATGTGTGGCGGCGGGGGATGTGACAGAGGGCACGACCGTCCAGCTGGAAGAAGAAGGCTACGGGGGACTTTTTGACGTAAACAAACATGATGTGGTTTATGCAAAGGGAATTCATGAGAAACTGTACCCCGCCAGCATCACCAAAGTGTTGACGGCGCTTGTGGCGTTAAAGCACGGAGACCCCGAGGATATCATTACGGTCAGTGCGGCGAGCGCCGGGATAACGGAAAGCGGCGCCACGCTCTGCGGCCTGAAAACAGGGGATACACTTTCGTTAGAGCAGGCGTTGCATGCGCTGCTTATCTATTCGGCCAATGACGCAGGAATTGCCATTGCGGAACATATCGGCGGCAGTGTGGAAGGATTTGCGGAAATGATGAATGAAGAGGCTGCCGCATTGGGAGCTACGCGCAGTCATTTTGCCAATCCTCACGGACTGCACGACGAGGATCATTATGTGACGGTTTATGATCTGTACCTGATTTTCCAGGAAGCCATGAAATATGAGCTGTTTACGGAAATTATCAGCATGGAATCCTATACCACCACCTATAATGACAGAAACGGCGAACCAAAAACCTTTGATTTTAAAACGACCAACCAGTTTTTGCAGGGAGCCTATGCCGCGCCGGAGAACATCACCGTAATCGGTGGCAAAACCGGGACAACCAGCGCCGCGAAAAGCTGTCTGATTTTGCTTTCCAAGGATGCTTCCGGTAATCCGTATATTTCCGTCATCCTGCACGCCAGCGAACGGGCGGTATTATATGAAGAAATGACGGGACTGCTGTCAGAAATCAATGCGCATTAAGGGTTGTTTTTTATTTCTTAATAATTTATAATGGATATAACAAGTTTACTTTAGGAGGGATTGCGATGGTTCAGTTAATCGTTGGCAAAAAAGGAAAAGGCAAGACAAAACATTTATTGGATAAAGTGAATAGCGCAGTGAAAACTGCCTCCGGAAACATTGTTTATCTGGATAAAAATTCCAAAAACATGTATGAATTGAACAATAAAATCCGATTGATCAATGTATCGGATTATCTCATCAATGACTGTGATGAGTTTATCGGTTTTATCTGCGGTATTATTTCACAGGATCATGACCTGGAACAGATGTATCTGGACAGTTTTCTCGTCAATGCCCATCTGGAAGGTCAGGACATTGAACCGGCGATTCAAAAACTGGAAAAAATCAGCAATTTATTCCATGTAGATTTTGTTATCAACATATCCATGGATGAACCAGAGCTTCCTGAAAGTTTGAAGGATAAGGTTATCGTATCTCTTTAAATATAAAACAATAGAAAGCATACTTTGCGGACTTTCTATTGTCATGAACCAACATAAAAGCCTCTGCCACCACAGGACAGGGGCTTTTATATACGGAGAGCGCACATGGCAAATAATCGTTCAGGGAAAATCAGACAATACCGGAAGCCGCTGAACATCAATTTGGGCATGATTATTTTTGGATGTATTTCCGTTTACATTGTTATCTGTGTGGTACTGTATTTTACTTCCAGCCATATTATCGGTTACGAAGTAAAGGCAGGTTCTTTGTCTGTTGATAATGTATATAAGGGAATCGCCATCCGCCAGGAAGAGATTGTCAGCAGCACCGGCAGCGGATACATCAATTATTATGCCAGGGAGGGCGGCCGTGTCGCCGTAGGTGATCTGGTATATACGGTAGATGAAACGGGAAAGATTGCCGAGATGGTAGGCGTTGGAGATCCGGACGAAAACTCTCTGTCCAATGAAGATTTGGGTGAGCTGAAATCAGAAATTCTCGGATTTACCAGTACATTTTCTCCGCAGACATTCAGCGAGGTGTATGATTTTAAATATGATGTCCAGGGAACCGTTATGAAACTGGCCAATTATCGAATCCTGGAAAACATAGACGTACTGAATGCCTCCACAGACGCCGGGCTTGTGGATTTCTGCAGGGCAGCGAAAACGGGAATCATCATTTACTCTACTGACGGATATGAGGAATTGACAGCAGATCAGGTGAAAATGGCAGATTTTGATACAGACAAGTATGAAAAAAAGCCGCTTATCAGCAATGATCTGGTGAATAAAGGAGATGCGGCTTATAAAATTTCCCTCAGTGAACACTGGTCCATTGTCATTCCCGTAACACCCGAACGGGCTGCAGAACTGACAGAAGCAGAATATGTGCAGGTCAAATTTCTGAAAAATCAGAATATTTCCTGGGGTCAGGTGGCAATTCACGAAAATGAGGATGGTACATATGCCGAACTGATGTTCAATAATTCCATGCTTACTTTCTGCACAGACCGGTATATTGACATTGAACTGATTACGGAAGATGAAACCGGACTTAAAATTCCCAACACCGCCATTGTCGAGAAAGAGTTTTTCCTCGTACCCATAGAATATGTAACCAAAGGTGGGAACAGTGGTGCGGACGGCGTTTTGCGGGAGGTTTATACCCCGGATGGAAAGGCCGGAACGGAATTTATCGAAACACCGATTTATGATGAAGCGGATGGGGAATATTATCTGGATGATTCCACACTCCGTATCGGGGACTATATTTTAAAGCCGGATTCCATGGAAAAATACCCCATCAGCAAGCGTGGGAAACTGACCGGTGTGTATAATATCAACAAAGGATATGCCGATTTTAAGAAAATCCAGGTTCTTTCAGACAATGAAGAATATTCCATCGTAAAATCAGGCACTACCTATGGACTCAGTGTATATGATTATATAGCGTTGGATGCATCCAGTGTAGAAGAACACGATTTTACCAGTGAGTAAACACAAGGACAGGAGTGGTCATCATGATAGCCAAAAATCTGGAACAGGTAAATGCGCGTATTGACAGGGCGTGTAAACAGGCAGGGCGGGACAGACGGGAGGTAACCCTGATTGCTGTCAGCAAAACCAAACCCGTTTCTCTGTTGCAGGAAGCATATGCGCAAGGTTGCAGAGATTTTGGAGAAAACCGGGTGCAGGAGCTGGTGGAAAAATATGAGATACTGCCGAAAGACATCCGTTGGCATATGATCGGACATTTACAGCGGAACAAAGTAAAATATATTGTGGGCAAAGTACATCTGATACACAGCGTTGATTCTCTGCGGCTTGCAGAAGAAATCAGCAGGGAATCCATGAAAAAGCAGGTGACAACCTCGATTCTGATAGAAGTCAATGCCGCCGGGGAACAGTCCAAATTCGGACTTACGGATACACAGGCGGTCATGGAATTGGTGGAACAGATTGCCGCACTCCCGGCTGTTTCCATAAAAGGGCTGATGACGGTGGCGCCATATGTGGAAGATGCAGAAGAAAACAGACAATATTTTCGTACCCTGAAACAATTATCTGTTGACATAATGCAGAAAAACATTGATAATGTGAATATGGATGTCCTGTCCATGGGTATGACCGGAGATTATGAAGTGGCGGTCAGTGAAGGTGCCGGTTATGTACGGGTGGGAACAGGAATATTCGGTGAACGGGATTATGGAATTCCTGCCGGAGAATAGTAAGGAGATAACTGCAATGGGAGTTATGGACAAGTTTTTAAATTACATGAAGCTGACAGAAGATGATGACGATTATTATGACGATGACTATTATGACGAAGAACCGGAAGAAAAGCCCAGGAAAATGGTTGCCGTAAAAGAACCTGTCAGAGAAGAACCGGAGGAAAAGCCCAAGAAGTCCTCATCCAAAGTAACACCGATGCGCCAGAGTTCAAGAAAGGTAATGGGAAACGGTATGGAGGTCTGTGTAATCAAACCTACGACAGTGGAAGATGCCAGGGAAATTACAGAAACTCTGCTGGCCAACCGGACCGTTGTGCTCAACCTGGAGGGACTGGATGTGGAAATTGCGCAGCGTATCATTGATTTTACATCAGGATCTACCTTCGCAATCAGCGGGAACCTGCAGAAAATATCTCATTATATCTTTATTGTTACACCTGCCAGCGTGGATATATCCGGAGATTTTCAGGAGATTATCAACAGCGGGTTTGATGTTCCGGCTTTTTAAATACATAGAGATGGCAGAGCTTCCCGTGCATATGGGAAGTTCTTTTTGCGCAACTTTTATTTATGACAACAGAAAGTTCGCAAGGCAAGTTGTACTTTCTATTGTCCTGTACAAAACAGAAGATACGAACGGAGAAATTATATGGGAAAAAGAATCACAGTGGATGTTCCATCCAGACAAACATATACCATCATGATCACGGACGGCTTTCAGGAATTGGCCGGTGAGCTGGAGGCATTGGATATTGGATCCCGCAGGCTCTGTATTGTAACAGATTCCCAGGTGGGAGAGCTGTATGCAGACCATGTTGCCAAAGCCCTGTCCCCTTATTGCAGGGAAGTGCTGATTTATACATTTCCTGCCGGAGAATCCTCCAAACATCTGGGAACCGTGCAGGAGGCATACCGCTTTTTTATTGAACACAATCTGGACCGCAAGGATATGCTCATCGCTCTGGGAGGCGGTGTTACGGGGGATCTGACTGGCTATGCGGCAGCTACTTATCTGCGGGGAATTGATTTTATACAGATTCCCACAACCCTGCTGGCACAGGTGGACAGCAGTATCGGCGGTAAGACGGGGGTGGATTTCGACCGGTATAAAAATATGGTGGGGGCATTTCACATGCCCAGGCTTGTATATATCAATCTGTCCGTTCTGAAAACCCTGGATAACCGGCAGTATGCCAGCGGCATGGCGGAAATCCTGAAACATGGACTGATTAAAAACGCAGCTTATTATGAATGGCTGATTGGGCATTTTGGAGAAATCAACGAGCGGGATATGGAAACGCTGGAAGAAATGATTTACGAAAGCTGCCTGATTAAAAAAGCGGTTGTGGAAAAAGACCCATTAGAGCAGGGAGAGCGGGCGCTGCTGAACTTTGGCCATACCATTGGCCATGCATTGGAGAAATACAAGGATTTCACTATGTTCCACGGCGAATGTGTGGCACTGGGATGTGTGGCCGCTGCCTGGATTTCCTGGAAACGGGAGCTATTGTCTATGGAGGAATATTATGAAATCCGGGATATGTTTGTACCCTTTGGCCTGCCTATTACCGTGGACTCTGTAGATGTGGAAGAAATCCTGCGTCTGACACGGTCTGACAAAAAGATGGAACATGGTCAAATAAAATTTGTCCTGCTGAAAAAAATTGGAAAAGCGGTTGTGGATAAGACCATAACCGAAGAAGAAATGCGCACTGCATTGGAAGAAATTGTGTTCGAAGGAAAGGAACGAGAATGAACAGACGAAAACCGGGATTGATTATTGCAGACTTGTTTTGTATGCTGTTACTGATTGGGGTGGATCAGCTTACCAAATACGCTGCGGTGGCCCGTTTGAAATACAAACCGGCGATTCCCATAATTCCCAGCGTCCTGGAACTGAGTTATCTGGAAAACCGTGGAGCTGCCTTTGGCATGCTGCAAAATCAGAAAATTTTATTTGTATTTGTATCACTGTTGATTGTAGCTGTGATTGTAAGTTTATTGTTTCGCCTGCCACCGCAGAAAAAATATACCATTTTGCATGTTCTGCTGGTGATGATTGCTGCCGGCGCATTGGGAAATACCATCGACCGACTGCGGCTGGATTACGTGGTGGATTTTATTTCCTTTGTGCTGATCCATTTCCCCATTTTCAATGTGGCTGATATTTATGTGACGGTGGCTACCTGCATTCTTGCCATCCTGCTGTTGTTTTATTATAAAGAAGAAGATTTAAACTTCCTGGCATTTTTCAATCACGACAGTCAACCATAGAAAATAGATTCTGTAAACCGGCACTGCCTGCGAAAAAGGATCTTATACGTTACAAGGATAGGAGATGCAGCCGGAGCCAACCAGGGGGGATACTACGAAATGAACTGGGAAAAAGAGATTGTCGCAGAGGAGGATATGGAGGAAAACCAGGATGTCCCGGAAAACAGCCTGATGACTTTCCATATCCCGGAAGATATAAAAGATATCCGCATTGACAAATGTCTGTTACTGCTGACGGATTCTTTTTCCCGCAGCTATATTCAGAAACTGATCCGGAGCGGATATGTACATGTGGGCGCATGTCCTGTCAAGGCCAACTACAAAGTAAAACAAGGGGACCGGGTGCAGGTTTTCATACCCGAACCTGTGGAGACGGATGTACTGCCGGAAGACATTCCGCTGGATATTTTGTATGAAGACAGTGATCTGCTGGTAGTCAACAAGCCCAAGGGAATGGTTGTCCATCCTGCGGCAGGGCATTACAGCGGGACACTGGTGAACGGGCTTTTATCTTATTGCAGGGACAGCCTGTCCGGAATCGGCGGGGTTGCGCGGCCCGGTATCGTACATCGGATTGACCGGGATACCACGGGTTCCCTGCTGGTATGTAAAACGGATTTTGCCCATGTCTCCATTGCCCGGCAATTAAAGGAGCATACGATTACAAGGTATTATGCCGCCATTGTACATGGTGTTATCAAAGAAGAAACAGGGACTGTACACGCCCCCATCGGCAGACATCCACAGGACAGAAAGCGTATGGCTGTCAATCACCAAAACGGCCGGGATGCCATTACCCATTTCCGCGTACTTAACCGTTTCCGGGAATATACGTATATCGAATGCCGTCTGGAAACGGGCCGAACCCATCAGATACGGGTGCATATGGCGTCCCTGGGGCATCCATTACTGGGCGATACTGTGTACGCACCCGGACGGAAAAGCGGTTTTTCGCTGGAAGGACAGACACTGCATGCCCGTATATTGGGATTTACGCATCCCCGGACGGGCCGCTATATTGAAACAGAAGCGCCGTTGCCGGCATATTTTCAAAATTTACTGAACATCCTTTCATCCGGATGATAAGACAGAACAAAAGTTTGCTTCGTATACCTCTCGCGTCCATATTTTCTGGAAAGCGCAGCTTTTGTTCCGCGCGCGAAGCTGCGCATCCTTTTTGTTTCATAGGACGCACTTTCCTGTGAAAGAACAATAAGTGACAGCTATATCAGAAACAGTGGTATAGCTGTCATTTTGTTGTTTTGAAAAAACACTGTCTGTATAGACTGAAAATGCATAATTATTAAATAATTATTAAAAAAGATTGAAAAATCTATAACTACGGTGCTATAATAAGTACATTGTTTTGAAAGGGACATCCGAAAATATGATGCAATATACAAGAAAACAAGCGATAAACAGATTGCTGGAAAGCTATCGGACCTGTTTCAATATTACGATGTTCGAAGAAGAACAGAAGCCGCTCACAGCTCTCTGTGAGTTTTTTGAA